>Ga0207072_1003_pt1 | contig 114057 bp, 88 predicted proteins | sample Alteio_BWMinHeat_68_FD_153570 | JGI IMG/M metagenome (GOLD analysis project Ga0207072, IMG submission 153570) | Enriched cells from forest soil in Barre Woods Harvard Forest LTER site, Petersham, Massachusetts, United States -... | ecosystem: Environmental > Terrestrial > Soil > Temperate forest >... | reverse complement strand
AGTAAAGTCACATTCATGGGTTTAGTTGTAGCGTTGTTAGTTACATCCTCCGCTAGCGCGAAAATTGAGAGGTTGGTTGTCAGTGAAAATTATGTGCAAGAACGGGAACGAGAAACCACTGAATATGTGCCCCAAATCGAGCTTGCTTTACAACATACTTTAGAGATCTCGAATTTAGATTTAGATCGCTTCAATCATAATGAACATGTGCAACCCTACATTGGTAAAGTACGAGATCGTTATCCTGTTGGCGATAAAATGGTTCTGATTACAACTGATCGCTTGACCGCATTTGATTTGCCGGTTGCGCAAATTCCACTGAAAGGCGCGGTATTAAATTTAATTTCTGAATATTGGTTCAAAAAAACGGCGCATATCATGCCAAACCACATCATCTCGGTGCCACATCCCAACGTCACCATTGCCAAAGCTGTGACTCCCTATAAAGTGGAATTTGTCGTGCGTGAATATTTAACAGGCTCAAGTGGCACCAGCATTTGGACTTTATATAAAAAGGGGCAACGTCAGTTTGGCGGTATTGTATTACCGGATCATATGCAACAGCACCAAAAACTCCCATGCCCAATTATTACTCCTACTACCAAGTCTGACGCGCATGACGAACCCTTAACTCCACAAGAGATCGTCACTCAAGGTTTAATGACCCAAAAACAATGGGATGAATGTTCTGCTAAGGCCATTGAATTGTTTGAGCATGCGCGTGATGTTGCTGCTAAACGCGGTTTAATTTTAGTCGATACTAAAATGGAAATGGGCATCGATGCGCAGGGAAATAATATCTTGATCGATGAGGTGTTTACTCCAGATTCATCGCGCTATTGGATTGCATCCAGTTATGATCCAGAAGCCGTACTTAAAGGCAAAGGGAGCCCAAAGAACATCGATAAGGAATTTATTCGCTTATGGATCAGCTCACAATGTGATCCCTATAAAGATCCAATCCCCAAGGTCCCTCAAGATCTAATCGTAGAACTTAGCCGTAGATATGTCATGTTATACGAAATCATTACCGGCCAGAAATTCCCATTTGAAGACGTGATTGGCGCTAAGAATTTGAATGAGTCAGTCTATGAAGAACTGGCGTTATGAACTCAAACGCTTCAATGCCGTTGGATCTAGCGCCTCCAGGCCTCTGACGTGATCCAAGTTGATTAAATTTTGCAGCTTGAGATAGCCTACAAGGTGAACATTTTAACCCGAGGCTCTGATGACTATCCTTAAATACTTGCTTGTACTTCTCCCTTTTTGCAGCCAATTATGTTCTACACCCAAAATTGAAATACGCGTTGGGAGCGATTCAGACATACCGAGGATTCAAGAGGCGTTTTGTATTTTGGATCAGCTTGGGATTGATTATGAGCTCCGAATTTTATCCGCTCATCGAACCCCTCATGAAATGATGGCTAAAGCTCAAACTTTGGAGCAAGAGGGTTTTTCGGTATGCATCGGTTCCGCCGGAGGGTCGGCACATCTCCCCGGGATGACAGCATCGGAAACTCCCCTCCCTGTCATTGCCTTGCCGGTTAAAACGAGCTACTTAGATGGCCTTGATTCCTTACTTTCTATGATCCAAATGCCTCCGGGAATTCCCAACGGCACTGTGGGGATCAATGACTCAAAATCAGCCGCCCTCGCAGCCGCACAAATTGCCTATCTTGGCGACACTCAAGTCATGCAAAAGATCTGTACATTGAGAAATATTCCATACAAAGAACACACGCCGCAATCTCGAGTAGCTGTTGTAGGTTCAAAACAAAAAAACTTGGGTGTAGAGTTTGAAAAAGCGATGGAGCTGTTCGTCGCTTTTAATGTCGAAGCGATCGAGTATGACATCGATGAAGAGGGGTTTTTAGATCAAGCTATTGAATCTGGGTGCAGCGCGCTCTATTTCGTTTGTGATGTTCAAAATGAAGGGCTTGTTCAATGTCAACACTTAGCGAAAAGCACCTTTTTACCTTTTGTCGTGATCCCCTATTTTGAGAATAAGACAAGCCTATCCCCCACGTTTTTTTATCAAATTTTGTCGAATGAAGCCGCTCTTTCTATGGGCATCAATCAGTTTTCCAATGGAGCCCTCTATTGCTTACAGATTATCGGTAACGAAAATGCTCAAGTACGCAATAAATTTAATGAATACCGTCGCGATCTCTCAGATTCTGTTAAACAAAAAAACAAAAAGCTACAGGAAGAAAAGCACAAAAAGGAACTGACCTAAAATAAGAGTGCAAATCTTGCCGTAACCCCTTGCAACATAAGGCTCCTCCCTTGGTGGAGGAGCAAGTTTGGCTGAATGTCCTCGGTCGTCTCTCCGGAAAGGTTAAGGGGTCTTGATTCTACCGAGGAGTAAACGTTGATGAAATCGTTTTGATCAATCCATTGGGATAGCTCATATCCTATCTTCACAAAAACTTGGTACTGCCAAAAACACCCCGTCCATTGCAATCCGATACTTTCTTCAAAGTTTGCCCGCACGCGGTTATATTGGTCTTCAAGAGTACCATCAACGGGAATTAAACTCGGCGTGGGTTGTCGAGTATCAAAGGTAGCGCCAAGAGCGGACATTCTGTATTTGTAATGCGCGTAGAGCAGAGAAGCAGATACATTACCGCACAAGCTCCATCCGCAAGCAAAATCCCAATTAAAACCCATTCCCGTTCGAATGCCGCCAGCCGAAAAATTCTGTTTAATGTTTAGATCAGAATCGAAAGGAATAACGCCCTCTCCTGGGCCAAAAACTGAATACATAAATAGGGAATGATAATCCGTATGATAGCGTTGATTGATCCAAGCGCCGCGCACACCGATGTAAGGACGCAGGCAAACGCAATTTCCGATTGAGAACTCGTTGCCTATCGATAGATCAACGACATTGTAATTTAAACTCCATTTGGCCCGTGCACGATCGGCCCGAGCGCCAGCAAAATCGGAAACCCACTGGATATTAAAAAATTCCTGAGGAAAATTTGGAGTCTGAAAGGAACCGTCAGCATGGCCATTTAAGTGTGTCCACTCAACAGCAAGGCCCCAGCAGCAATGTGATTTGTAACCCCCACCCACTCTAAACCCGGGGCTCCAGTCATAACTGAGGTCTTTAACTTTGGCATCGAGACCAACAATGGGCACGGAGAAATCAACTGTATCGATTTCCGAATAACCATATTCAAGGCCGTCGACAAATGGTTGTAGATAGAGAAATTCGCCAAATACGAAATAATTATCGTTTACACAGCCATTCTGATCATATGTCACTTGAACAGCGTCTAGCTGACACTCATCAGCAGAAACGGCTTGACAACACATCATGAAGCCCATGCACAAGATGCGGCATTTTTCTCTCATGTTACCCCCTCCGTTAAAGAGGGGCATTATAGCAAAATTTGGGTGTTATAAATCAAGTTTTAGGTTTAAAGGCTAGCTCTCGCATAGTTAACATTTCCTATTAATTATTGTTAATGTATAATAAATATTATAAGCTAGAATAGTATTTTTTACTATTTGGAGGAGTTATGAACGAGATTAATAAACTTGGTCACCAATTGTGGGACAAACTACGTGGTATTAAACCAGAAGGTCAAGGAACAACAGCGGGCAAAGCTGATGCTCCCTCGGTGAAGGGTAAAACGGATACCGTTGGTGGTGCAATTTTAGACCCTGAAAAGGTTGCATCGAATAAGCCCAGTTCTTTCCTTAAACCACTTCTCCAAAGACGCGTTTCAGATGCGACAGCAGCACCAACAGCTGGTGCAACAAAACAAGTTAGTCAGAGCTTTTTTTCCAGATTGTTCAGCGCCGCACCACCCAAAGACAAACTAGCGGATTGCACGGAACGGCTCGCTAAACTCGAGCCAGAGATTGATGCAAACATGAAAGAGGCAACTCTCTTAAAAGGTAAAGGTAATATCAATATTCCTGATCTGAAACGCAATTATGGCATGCACCTCTTCAGCAAAGAAGCGCGGAATCAAGCACGTTTTAATCGAAATGGTAACCGTCTCGCAAACAATGCCAATGACCTGCGCCGCGTTGTCAACGAACTCGAAAAACTCAAACACAAGGAAACCGATGGGAGCAAAATTAAAGCGATCAATGGTTTAATCGAGAGCGCCCAAGGCAAACTCAATGAAGTGGCCCAAGAACTCGGCCAACACATACAGGCGCATCACCAAGCATTCGCCCAACGGATCGCGTTGGAGAAGGTGATGTCGAATGCGAGAGATACCGAACACAGCTCACGACCAGAACCAACTTCGCCCGCTGCTGGAGCAACAAAGACTGCTGCTCCTGCACCTGTTGCAACTAATACCCTAGAACTTCTGCAGAAGGTGATGAAGGGAGAAAAGCTGAAACCCTCTGAATATACGGATCTCAGCCGCGCTACAGAAAAGCTCCGCAGCATGCAAACTAAACTAGACGCTAAACCTGAAACGGGATATCTAATCAACGCCAAAGAGACAGCGGATGGGACAATTGGCACATCAGGGCTCACCCAAAGCCAAATCGTCACCCCCACAGACTATCAAAATGCAATCGCCTACCTCGATGGTTTAAAAAATGAGCTGGAAAGTGACGTTCAAAAAGCCCTTCCAGTCTACGAAAAGAAAGCAACTAGCCTAATCGGGACACTGCAAAAAGACTTGGCAAAGCAAGACCCCGTCTCCCCTAGTGCGGCAGCCACAACGAAAATCTCTGCCGATCTTAAAAACCTCCGAGCACTTGTCGATGAAATCAGAGGGATGTCCCCTCATGGACTTGCCCTTTTACAGACGATCAAAGTAAAACTCCCACCTATTACCCCTCTAAACCTGACTGATGAGGCAAGAAGCGATTACAATCGCTTAACCAATGCCTATATGCTCGGCATCATCGATGATTTGGAGCCTTCGTTAGTGTTGACAGATGATCAGACTAAAGCATTTGATGAATTGAAACAAAAAATCATCCAAAACGAGACGTTCTCGGTAACAGAATACAAAGGCCTCATGGGAGTAAAAGAGAAACTTTTGGAAATAAAAAGCTTAAAAGATTCTTACAGAACACCTATCAACGAATTCTTCGACAAAGCTCATGTGCCAGCCGAAATTAGGATCGAAAATAGCGATAAAGTGAAAAAAACTGACGCGGTCGCCAAAAGCTCAACGCTCGACGAGACACAAGTTGCGCAATTAAAAGCCTTCAGAGATAAAATCGTCAAGAGCGAAGCCTTTACCCCTGAAGAATACAAAAGTCTGGTTGCATTGAGAGAGCATCTTACTAAATTGAGAAACAGTCTAACAGTAAGCACAGCTCTCCTTCCCAGTGGAGTTAGCCAAATAGAATTAAACAGCGTCATCTCCTTCTTGAAGACTCCCAACGAACGCAAGATGGACGCCTTCCAAAACTACCTCCTGAACACGGATGGAACTCCGAAGGTAATAACTGAAGGCATTTTTAGATTGTCTGGCTCTTCAGACGAGGTAAAGACTCTAAAAACAAAGATGGCTGACGCCGATTTCGAATCTCTTGAAGGGAAAACGAAAGACCCCAATGTCGTCGCCGCCCTCATGAAGGACTTCCTGCGAAACTTCGAGTTCTTTCCAGATAATGACTCTTACAAAGAGTATTTGAGCGCGTGTAAGGAGTTTGCTGAGACTAAAACCGATGCTACAAGTAAAAAAATAGGTGATGCAATCAACAAGTTGCCTCCTGAAAACAAAGCCATCCTGAAACAGGCCTTAGGGGTTTTAGCAGCTTATGCGAAATTAACGGATATAGAAAACACAACAAAGATGGATGCAAAAAATCTTGCAGTTGTCTTTGGCCCCAATCTTCAACGACGCTCTGTTGAAACAATGCCGGCAGAAGTATTAGCTAATGCCACGCCTTTAAATGTGGGTGCACAATATCTCATAGAACACGTTAATGACTTAACCTAACGCCTGAAGAGGTGCCCAGAGTGCATTAATCCTGTAGAGATATGCCGCCCCTTCAGGGCTCGCCTGATTTGCTATGATAAAACCCAGGCCTCCGCTTCGCTCCGACCTGGGCTATAAGATGCCGGCCCGTTGGGCCTCACAACACGCTCAATTGGTTCTGGAGCTACTGGGCTCTATAAGATGCCGGCCCGAATGGCCTCACAACACGCTCAATTTGTTCTGGAGCTACTGATAGGTGTCCTATGTGTAGTCTGGGGAAGGCTGAGGCCCGAAGGGCCGGCCTAGCATAGCCCAGGTCGGAGCGAGCGTCAGCGAGCTGAGGCCTGGGTAAACACGAACCCAAGTGACGAGCCCTAACAGGGCGGCATATCACTGTAGGATCTTCGAAAAATGTCACCCATGTGACTTGGTCGGACCCAGTTTTCGGGCACGGGCACGCACGCGGGCGCGGGCACGAAAACCTACAGAAAGCCTTTTTTTTCCTTTCTATTGACAGAATCGCCTAAAATGCTTGATCATCGCCTAAAAAAGGCACGCGCTTATGTCTTCCCAGACACCGACTCATTTCAAAGGGAAAGATGCCCTTGGCCATGTGATCGAAGCACAGGCTCAAGGGATCATCTCCTCAGCAGAAATCCATGGGCTAGAGGTCCCGGGATATCTTTCGGCCTTGGGGGATACCGCTAGAGACACGAGCCTCCTCCTGCTGATGCTCTGGGAACTGTGCCTCTTTGCCCCTATCGCGCCAGAAAAGGCCCTCCCGCTGCTGGCCCTCTTTGCCTGCAGCTGGCTCCTCTGGAAGATCGGAAGGAGCGCCTGGCTGGGGTGGTTTCGCCTCGAAAGGCTCCACCGGACCTTGGAGCAAGAAAGGTGGGAAATTGAGCACCACAGGCAGCAGGAGCGCGATGAGCTCCGGGTGCTGTATGCAGCCAAGGGTTTCGAAGGGAAGCTCCTGGAGGACGTTCTAGACGTCTTAATGGCCGACAACGAGCGGCTCCTCAAGGTGATGGTCGAGGAGGAGCTAGGGATGACTCTAGGAACGACGGAACACCCTCTTAAACAAGGGCTTGGAGCCGCTGGAGGGGTTTTGATCGCCTCCTTCATGGCGCTGATCCCTCTCTACTTCCTGGGGACACCCGGCATCGTCGTGGGAACCTTTACAACCGTCACCTTTACGGCCGCTGCCGCTGCTTATCTTGCCCATAACCACCCGATCCCCGCCATCGTCTGGAACCTAGGCCTTGCCGTCCTGGCAACGGGCTCCCTTTACTGCCTTTTGCAATACGTCATTTATTAAAGGATCGGTCATGTATTACGGCACCATTTCAGATCCTTCAGCCACGGCCTACTTGACGCAGTTTTTCGAAATGGGAAAACAGGAGAGCGTGAGCCCCTTTCTCAAAAAAAGCTCGCGCGAATGGTCGAGCAACCTGACGTTAAAGGCCTCCTCCGTTGCAGCGATCCTCCTTGTCTTGACGTTTACCCTCTCTTTTTTTGATGAGCTAAAACCCCTGCACCATCTGTTGCTAATCTTTGTCTACTTTCTTGCCGGGATCCCATCGCTGATCGAGTCGATCGAAGACCTGTGCGATGGAGAAGTGAACATCGATATCTTGATGACCATCGCTGCATTTGCCTCGATCTTCATCGGCAACGGGATGGAGGGTGCCCTCCTTTTGGTTCTCTTTTCCCTTTCAGGAGCGATGGAAGACGCTGTGACGCAAAAAGCAAAAGGGTCGTTGAGCAGCCTTCATCAACTCGCTCCAACGAAAGCCACGGTGATTGAAGAGGATGGCACCTTAATCGAACGGGCCATCAAAGAGATCCAGGTTGGCACCAAAATCCTCGTGAAAGCGGAACAGATTGTGCCGCTAGATGGCAAAGTGATCGAAGGGATCTCCTCCGTCAACCTCTCCCACATTACGGGTGAAAGCCTACCGATCACAAAAAAAACCGGCGACCAAGTGGCTGCCGGTGCCCGGAACCTCGATGGGGTGTTGACGATCGAAGTCAACAGAAGCAGTGCCGATTCCACCCTCGCCAAAATCATCGAACTCGTCACACAAGCACAAGAAGCGCGCCCTTTACTGCAACGGTGGTTCGACAGCGTGAGCCGCATCTATGCGATGTCGATCATCTCCCTTTCGGCCCTCTTTGCAGTGACGATGCCTTTCCTCTTGTCGATCCCTTTCTTAGGGGTGGGAGGCTCGATTTATCGCTCTTTGGCTTTTCTGATCGCCGCCTCCCCTTGCGCGCTGATCATCGCAATCCCCATCGCCTATTTAAGCGCTGTGAGCATCTGCGCTAAACAGGGGATCTTGCTGAAAGGGGGGATTATCCTCGATGCGCTGGCAAAATGCACAGCAATCGCGTTTGACAAAACGGGAACTCTCACAACTGGCAACCTGACCTGCGTCGGGATCGAAGAGCTCGCTCCAAATGAGCGCATTGGTCCAGAGCATGCGTTAGCGGTTGCGGCGGCCCTGGAAAAAAATGCAGTCCACCCGATTGCCAATGCCATCGTCTCATTTGCAGCGGGCAAACCCCTTCCTCACATCTCTTTGAAGGAGTTTAAAGCGCTTGCCGGTTATGGACTGCAAGCGACAACACCGATCAACGGGCAAAATGAGTGGGTCTATATTGGACGCCCCTCTTATGTGATGGAAAAACTGTCGCAAAGCGTGCAAAACACCCTTGCACGGAGCATCGACGAGGCAAAATCCCGCGGGGAATTGATTGCTCTTCTCCTGATCGGGCAAGTCCCCTACTTGTTCCGCTTCCGCGATGCGTTGCGCCCTGAAATCAGAGCGGTTTTAAAAGCGATTCAAAAGAGGGGGTGGACCACTGTGATGCTCACCGGCGACCACCTTTCAAGCGCTAAGCGAGTTGCAGAAGAGGTGGGGATCGACGAAGTGCATGCAGGACTCTCTCCCGAAGAGAAATTGAATTACGTTGCCTCCCTGGCAGAAGAAAAGGGACTTGCGATGATTGGAGATGGAGTGAACGATGCTCCTGCTCTGGCACGTGCCACAGTGGGGATCTGCATGGGAAAAATCGGTAGTACAGCTGCTATCGACGCTTCCGACGTTGTCCTACTCCACGACAACATCGAAAAACTCGATTGGCTGATCGGCAAAGCAAAACAAACGCAGCAAATTGTGAAGGAAAATTTACTTGTAGCAAGTGCAGCCATTGTGATCGCCAGCTTCCCGGCCCTCGGTGGAATCATCCCCCTCTGGCTCGCCGTCGTGATGCACGAAGGGGGCACGATTCTCGTGGGGCTCAATGCCCTTAGGCTTTTAAGAAGTTAAGCGGGATCCGTTGGTTTTGGGATTTTAGAGATGTCGAGCATACCGCCCTTTGGTGATTTTTTACTTTGAAAAGCTTCTCTTACATCATCAATCTTTGTCGTTTCTTGCGCAAGGAAACCTTGCATAATCACCAAGTCCTCCATCTCGCTTTTTGCAGCTTGAATATCTTTTATGTCTTCTTCGCTCTTCTCCTCTTTCGAAGCAAATCTTCCTAAGATTGTTTTATAGAGTTCAATTTTTTTTGCAATAAGATCGCCTATGTTTGCATGAATCGGATACGAGGTATTCCTGAATATTGTTGTCAACTGCTCCACAGTAAAGGCGCGCTTTTGCTCGTTTGTCAATTGGTCGTATTGCTTTTTAGTCAGTTGTCCCAATTGCTCATTAGTCATCTTCTCAATTTGAGTAGGACTAATGTCACTCATCTTATAACTCGCGATCGGCCCGCTCAGTGCTGCCGTTTTTTCCTCTACATCAGGGGCTCCTCGTCTCGTTGGTTCGCTCGGCGCAAGTCGAGTTGGATTTTTCATCATCGTCAACCCCTCAATTTTCGCATCGATTGCAGCTATATCTTTATCTGACAAGCCTGTCTTGCTTGCTTCATAGCGCGCAATTGCATCGTCGATCAATTCGAGCTTTTTGGTATGGATGGGTTTTGTACTGTCCTGCAACGATAACAGCACTTCTTTGTTGATTCCACCAACCTGCTCTAGAGTTAAGAGAGCGGCTTGTTCTGGTTTTAATGCCTCTAATTCCTCTTTTTTCATCTCACTCATTTCATTCGGTGTCAAAAGGGAAATGCGCAAAGGTGTCAAGTTCTTGGTATCAGGAATGCCAAGCGTTGCACGCGCTTGTTGTTCTATGACTGTTCTCTCTTCTGCTCGCTGGTCATAACCGCCATTGATCCGCACGAGTAATTTAAAGGCATTTGTCGCGTCTTTTAATGCATCGGCATTGTTGGGATCCTTCTTTAATTCACCACCGGCGTCTCTATAATCTTGCTTCAGCCTTTCTGTGATCACCTTCTTCTTCTCTTCTGTTAGATAGGCCGGATAGAGCGCACCAATCTGAATTGGTGTCATCGCGTATATCTGATCTGGCGTCAACTTATCCACCTGTGATCGCAAGAGATTGCCAATGTGGCGCAGAGGAAGGGCTTTGATCTCATCTGGATCTGTGGGCATGTGCATCCCGTGCACCTGAAGGAACTTCATGTGGCGCAAATGCTGCATTTCATTTTGCAACGCTGGATTGCTGACTTTTTTAAACTCCTCTAAACCTGCTTGTCGTTCCTCTTTCGTCAACATTTGTCTTCTTAATTTCTTAAACTTACTGATCTTTGTCCCTTGAGTCACAAGCTTGCGCAGACCAATATCGCTGGCTCGCGTCGTCCACACTTTACCTAAATCTGGCACCTCAGGAATGGGAGCATTTTCATCGGCCATCTGCAGACACCAGGTGACAAGACGTTGTTGTCTTTCCGATAAAGGCTCGATGCCTGATGCCTCTTTTTCACCGGATGAGGGAGGAGCCACAAGCCCCCAAGACTCATCAGGAGGTGCTGGTTGGGCAGGGGCAGGCGTTTCTGGTTTAGCGGCAACTTCTGCACGCTTCATCACCTTTTGCAAGCACGCTAACGAGGCTTGGCTCAACTGGGTTAAGGTGAGATCGTTGACGCTGAGCACCGCCATCTGCTCATCGGTTAGAGCATTGAGTTGGGGAGCAGAAAGCCCCTCAACCTCTTCAACAGACCAATCCTGGAGCTGTTCAGGGGGGAGTAGACAGATCAACTCTGGGGTCAGGTCGTGATTCTTAAAATCAATCCCCTCTAAAGAAATTCCTCGTCTTTGTTCCGGAGTCAATGCCAGGAGTTGGCCGGATGTGAGAGCTCCCACTTGCTTTTCATTCCATTGCTGTATAGCTGCTATAGGGATGTGTGGAATCATGTTCGGTGGAATCGCACGCAATTGCTCTGGTGTCAACCACCCCAATTTCCCTCCCCATTGTTCATTGGGAATGTGATCAAAGCCTGGACCAAGAGGCTTTGGCTCTAATTGGACTTGCGCAAAATACGTAGGTGGGATCTTTGCAAATTCACTGGCATCGTTGACCCCTTGCATTCTTCTTGCTTGCTCTCCGAGCACCGCCAATCGCAACGGGTACATCTTATCCTTTGTCACTTCCGCAAGATCGGTCGGCAAAGACGCAACCCTCGGATCGAGTGTTTGAAGCTGCTCCCAAGAAAGATCTCCCATCTTACCCAACAAACTGTTTAGCTGCTCCTTTTCCATACCCCCGATCTGCTCTAGAGAGAGCGCTTGGATTTGTTCAGGGCTCCATTTTTCCAAAACTTGTGCTGAAATTTTATCCATTAACTCGGGAGAGAGAGAACGGATTTGTGTGGGAGAAAGCCACTTAAGCTTCTCTCCCCACTGCATAAACTGTTCTTGTTTCTTTACTTTTACTTTTTCCACTTCCGACCCGCTTGGAATACGGTTGCCGTATTGTTTATCGTTACTATCAAACAAGCGAGAACTCAGTTGAGCCCAGTAGTGAGGGGAAATTTTCTGAAATGCCTCTTTGTTCGCTATGCCAGCTACCGCTGTCTCATGAACGGTTTCATTCGGAGTCAAAAATGCTAGCAAAGGACGTGCCGGAAAAAGAGTGACCTCCTTCCCTTCAAGCATCACCTTGTTTTCAGTGTCCACAACTAAATTGTTATACATCTTCTGCATGACACTGAGTAGAGCCTTGTTCTTGATCTGTTCGGGAATATGAGGGATCGGATTACTGGAGTTAGAGACTTGGACAAGCCAGTCGAGGCAGGCTTCTTTTTCTGTCACCGAAGGGTATTGTTTTGCAACAGCGAGAAGTTTAATCACAATGTTAAAGCGCGTTGCGACTTCTGGGGGGACTTGCTTGAGCTTCACTGCAAGCGGGCTTTCGCCAGCGGATTTCAAATCTTCTATCTTTAGCTTCTCAAGCACGAGAAACTTTTCTTCAATGGTTGTGGGATTGCCGGCTGCCTGTAGAGCATGATCAAGAATCACATCGCCAATGGGGAAGTGGGAACGGTAAAACTGCATTTTGGTGAGGTTAAACCCGATCTTTTTCATCAAATAATCCCCATACTTGGGTTGATCCGAAAGAGTGTGTTTTTGCCAACCCAATGGATTGATGTATTCCGCAGCGGCTTTTAGGGCAGCAAATGCCCGTTTTGCGGTCGCCTTGATCGACGTGTTGACGGGGTCGTTCACCACCCCCTTTTGGTCGGCCGCTGGTTTTTGACCCGGCCCCTGGGTCTTCGTCGGATCGCCAGGAAAGAGTTTACGGAATCCATTGATCATAAAAAAAACCAATAAAAATTGTTATTTTTTAGTTATCCTTATTATATCATAGTTATTATTTTAAAAGGTAGAGGGAGGAAATTGAAGATTATCTATACCACAGAGCTCACAGAGTACACAGAGAGTCATGATCAGGTTTTAGACCTCAAAACACTCTCTGTGAGCTCTGTGGTGGAAATGTATCTCTACTTCGGTGGTCCGTAGGGCTTGTCAAAGGCCTGTTCGTAGGAGGATTTCTGCTTTTCGGGGGCTTTTTTGGGTTCGGTCTTCTTGGGAGGAGTTTTCTCTTTTTGGTAGTTGGTGGTGCTAGAGGGGGGAGCCTCGTAAATCACCGTGGGAGCAGTCTCCGGCTGGCTGCCGGGCACTGGCGGAGGGCCGTAGTTACCAGGGAGCTCATAGGCACCCAGAAGGGTGAAAGCGAATAGGGCTAAAATACAGATTGTGGTCTTGTACATCATTCCCCCTTATGCTGAGCGTTTGCCGCCGCCTTGTCCACCACCGCGCTCGCCACCGGCAAAGCGCCCGTCTCCACCCCGTTGTTTATCTGGAGTTGAAGGTTGATCGATAGGCAAGCGATTTTCGATCTGCGTGGTCGTCGTGACGATGTGGATCATATAGCCTTTAACTTCCAAACCGTGACGGAGCGATTCTTGGTTGACTTGCATGTCGAGCACCCTCTTTGCTGCCTGAGTCAAGTTTTGGAAGGAGATATTAAATTCCCCTTTGGCACTATCAAAAGAGGTAACAACCAAATTCGCACCCTCAAACAGAGGGGGATGCTTCAACATGATCGTCATCTCGGTCTTCCCATCTGACTGCATCACATATACTTTATCCACTAACTGGTCAATGATTTGCTGCATATTGACATCTGCTTTAGCCTCCGCACTCTTGGCTTCAGCTGAGGCAATGGCAGCAGGACCAGTTGCTAATGGGTTGACATAAGAGAGATCGGACTGCTCGGTGGCAAAACGGCTATTAAATCCTCCGCCTGCGTCCGCATCGGCAGTGGCATCTTCGTGATGTGCTTTGCTACGCAACTCTCTTTCGACGGTTAATGCATCGTCGGTAGCCGAGGTAGAAGAGCTCCCCTCCTTTTTCGATGCGCGCATCTTGCCATATAAAACGGAAGGAGAGTCCGTTGTCTCTTTGGAGCCCTTGACAGGCGCTTGTGCAGCGGCAGCTTGCTCCATCACTGATTTGCGAATAGGCGCTGCAGGCGCGTGGGAAGCCGCAATCTGCCCGGCAAGCGCAGCTGAAGAGGCATCTTTAGTTACTTTCTTTGGGCTTGAAAGGTCAAAAAGGGTAAGCTTAGTTTTGCGAGGGTCGTCTTCTTGAGAAGTTTTATCCGCTTCCTCCTCATTGGCTAGTACCTTGTTGTCCGGTTCGTGGTGCTCATCATCTGTCTTGCTCAATACGCGGTTAAAATCTCTTTCCGAGCGCTTCCTTCTCGCGCGTTTCTCGTCATCTGACAGATTGTCAGATTGGCGGGTCGATGAATATCTGATCGGTGCCGTATTATCCAAATTGGAAGTCATAATACACACTCCTTCTTACTTGGTTATCACCTTTTCTTCTGGTGATGCGTGGTGAAAATAATCGAACCCATTTCATCTTGATCCCGAGCTTCGACTATTTCTTCCTCTTTTCTCATCTCTTTAATCCAGTCTTTTCTATGTGTCATCAGCTTGTCGACCTCTTGCCGCTTAATCTTGAGTTCATTTTTCGCATTCTCAAGGTTCTTTTCGGCGGCCTCTACTTGCTTCTTTTGGTCTTCGACCTTTTTCTCTTCGATGACGATCTTCTCTTTTGCAACGTTGAGGTACACTTTCATCTGTTGGATCTTCGGGCTCGTCGTGCTCACATCCATTTCGTGCCTCAACTGGGCCAATTTATCGGCGTAATGTTGTTTGACTTTGTCCCTCTCTTTCTCCTTTTCAACTAAAATATCTTTCTCTTTTTGCAAGGCGGCTTCTTTCTCTTTGACGACTTTTTCCGCTTCATCAACACGCCTTTGCTTTACCTCGATCACCTGTTTCAGAGGATAAATCGCAACCATGATCTACCTCTATTTAAACATTGCACGCAAAAGCTGAACCGATTCTTCAAACGAACATTTCTCATCGACCCCTTGCTTTAAAAACTTGTTCACCTTGTCAATGTTGTCGATCGCAAAGTCACCCGCTTTATCCATCCCACGCTTATATTCCCCAATTTTGATCAACAGCTCGTTCTTGCGGTAGTTCGCTAACACCTCTCTCAATTTACCGACGAGCGTCAAATGCTCTTTTGGCACTATGGAGGGCATAACCCGGCTTGCCGATGAGAGCACTTCGATCGCAGGGTAGTGGAACTGTCTGGCCAACTCGCTCGACAAGATGATGTGTCCATCTAAGATCGAACGCACTTCGTCGGCAACTGGCTCGTTCATGTCATCGCCAGCCACCAAGATCGTGTAGAACGCTGTAATCGACCCTTTATCTGAATTTCCGGCCCTTTCTAGGAGTTTGGGCAATGTTGAAAAAACAGATGGGGTATAACCAGCTCTTGCAGGGGGTTCTCCAGCGGCCAATCCCACTTCCCGCAACGCACGAGCAAAACGGGTGACCGAGTCCATCATCAAGATGACAGACTTGCCCTGATCTCTAAAATACTCCGCTATAGCCGTTCCGACGTATGCCGCGTTCAAACGGAGTTGAGAAGCTTGATCTGAGGTCGACACAATTAAGACCGAGCGCTTCAACCCTTCTGGGCCTAAATCCTTTTCAATAAAGTCGCGCAACTCGCGGCCCCGCTCACCAATTAGGCTGATGATATTGACGTCTGCCACGGCATTGCGGGCGATCATCCCCAATAACGTCGACTTACCACCACCGGCCGCGGCAAAAATCCCAACGCGTTGTCCAATCCCTGTTGTCAAAGGGCCGTCGATCGAACGGACCCCTACAGAAAGAGGTTTGCTGATCCGCATCCTTTTAACGGGATCAGGTGGGGCCTGGATCACCGGATACGTCTCTGTACACTCAAGAGGGCCCTTCGTATTGGTGTCAAGAGGTTCGCCAAGGCCATTCAAGATGCGGCCGAGAAGCTGAGGGCCAACCTTGATGCTGAGGGGCATGTGCGTGGGGATCACTTCAGACGAGGGACCGATTCCGGTCATTTCCCCAAGGGGGGAAAGAAGAACTTCTTCGCGTGTAAAGCCCACCACCTCTGTGCGTAGGGGCTCTCCATCTCTTTTAACTAAACACACCTCCCCAATCTTCACGTTGGGGACAATGGCCTTAATGAGCATCCCCACGGTTTCCGTGATTCTTCCATTGACCGTGGTTAATTCCAACTCATCAAGGTTCCCGATAATCTCGTCGAAATGGTCGTCCATGCTCATAGGCAAATCCTAAGGAGTAACCTTATACTTGTACGTTCAACACTGTCTTTGTCGAGTCTAGTGACTTATTGAGCACCGCCGTAAAAAATTCAATCTCTTGTGTGATATATCCCACCTTCATCTGGACCCTGAGCATGTTCACAGGAGAAATTTCTTTTCTGTTCAAATGCATTTGGTTGACTTCGTAGGAAAGAGAGGCGAGTTGTGCCTGTCCATGCGTCAAAAAGCCCAAAAACCGTTCAATTGGGTTGGCTTTTGCACCTTGGGGATGGACGTAATCCTGATACTCCAGGCCTGCTTTGGACAGCGCGACCCTTAGGTTTTCATCTACGTGGGAAAGCTTGTTTTCCAAAAGAGACTGAGTCGATTTTCCCAGTCGAAGATCTGGAGAAGCTAACTTTTTCTTTATCTCCTCGATCTGTTTCACAACGCCATCGGCTTGCGCAACGATATCTTTATGCGTGACCGATTTAAACTTATCGACTTTCAAACCAACGTTACGCACTTCATCCAATAAGGAACCTCGATGCGGCTCCAAAGTCGGTTTGTCGATGACAGCAGCCTTTTGCGCTTGCTTAGCATCCATGAATGAATCAAAGTGCTCTTTATTCGGAGCCATCCGATTCATCTCTTCAGCGGCATCTACGCCATACGCCGTCGCTTTCGACTTCGCTGCCTTGCCGACCTTATCTACCTGTTCAATTTTTTCTTCATCTAGTGACATATGACCACATCCTCATTTTGATAAATCGATCTCGTGGAGGAAAGCCAACGCAGCCGAACAACTTGTATTTGACTACTCGTTGCTCCCAGAACTGCCTGGTTTGGCCAAAAGAAAAGGAGCATCCTTTTTCGAGAGGTCCTTTTCGGCCCACTCCAACGAGATCTCCCCAAGATTTTTAATCGTGGGGTCATCTGTCTTTTCCATTGCTTCGTGAATAAGCTTCTCACCTTTTTTCCTTTTCGGTTTGGTCAACAGAAAACAAACACCCAAAAACACCTGAGCTAACAAATTCTCAGGTTCCATGGCAACAACCTCTTCAAAGGCTGCCGTTGCTTCCTTGACCTCTAGCTTATTCAAAGCAATCCATCCCAACCCAATGCGGGGGGCTGTGCTTTTCGGCCGGATCAGTTGAGCCGCATGAAAAATGCGAGTGGCACTCGTTTCATCAAGCTGCTTTACAGCGATGAAGCCCGATTCAATGAGAAGGGCAAAATCCTCATTAAAAGCCTGCATTTTAACGTCTTCAACCATTCTCGCTCCCCGGTTCGAAATTCACGCTCTCGCGTATCAGTTGGGCAGCATTTGCCCCTGTTCAGAAACTTCAACTCTATCTGAGAAGTGATTGGTTTGAAAGGCCCGAAGCCATTGACCAAACCAACCACCTTCCCAAGCTCTATTATCTTGCAATAGCTCCAGACATCTTTTGTAGTGCTGTGTTCGAAGCACTGACAACACTGGACGCCATATCCGATAACTGTGACAAGTGGTTCATCAACATCTGCATTTCAAACATATCGCCGATACTGATAGCACTTGTTCTTGATCTAATCGCACTCAACTTGGTTTTCGCACTGATCGATGCGTTGTTAATCGCACTAAATAGAACAGCGACACTAAAACCAGATTGGATATTAGTACCTCTAAAGTGACTGTCATCTTGTGCCATTGTAAAATCCTCCAGTTAACATCATCATTTTTCCATTGTCTTCTCGTGGAGGTGATTCATACTTGGAAAATGCATTTCCTGAAAACCGAGCTCCATTTCAAGTCGCCAGTTTTCTTCTGAATCGCTTCAACACACTGAAACCGCTCTCTTCAAGAAACTTTGTTTCTCGGGGCGGCCTGTGGGGCCGCAAAGCGATGGTCTCACAGGATTGCATCTACTAAAAAGCAAATGATTTACGCTAGTGAGAACACCCACTCCGCAGCCCTACGGGCCGCTCAAAATTACTTAGCGCTAAACCGCGCCATCACTTTTACCAAGGCCGTGTAACCATGGAGCAAAACGCCAAACCGATCGAACTCTTCCTTCTCTTCTCCGCTTCTCAAGACTTCCTTAATTTTCTGGACCCGGCTCTCGATGCGCAACTTCAACTCACGGCATTTCTTACCGTTTTTAAAGTCGTTTTCCAACTCAAAAACAAATTCCTTCGACGGCTTTTTCTTCTTTTGCTCTTCTAAGCCAAACATCTGTAAAAACCTCTCTTTTCGACTACCTAAGTAGTTACACCCCTTCAAGTTTCATTCTAGCACAAAAAGATTAATGTAGCAAATATATTTTGAAAATTGTATTTGTATATATTATAGATTACATTATGGAGAAGAGCCCCTTTATGCTCCAGAAAATTCATAAACTCCCCTTTTCTCCACCCCCCGGTTTTGCCTCACCTCACGCACAGACGGCTATTGCCTGCTTTTTCCCTACGGGAACCCCTCCCCCCTCTCTGACCCACGTGATCCCCCTCAAGGATGGGGACGCCCTTTGTGGGGAGGTCTCTACCCCCCCACAGTGGCAACCGCACCATAGAACAGTTGTTTTAATTCATGGTTTAGGGGGTAGCCACGAATCGAGCTATATGGTCCGTCTGAGCCGTAAATTCTACGACCGGGGTTTACGCGTTATCCGCTTGAATATGCGCTGCTGCGGCTCTGGTTTTGCCTATGCGAGCCGCCCATACCACGGCGGATCTAGCGAAGACCTACACGAAGTGCTAATTAGCCTCAAAGAGCGGAATCCCGACTCCCCCATCACCATCGTTGGGTTCTCGCTAGGGGGCAATATTGCCCTCAAACTCGGAGGAGAATTAGGGGATTCTGGTAAGCATCTGATCGATTTGACCGTTGCCATCTGCCCTCCCATTGACCTGGCTCAAACAGCCACCATTTTGGCCCAACCTCACTTTAAATTCTACAATCACTACTACCTACACCACTTGGCGATGCAAACGAAGCCTTGGTCGCAAAACATCACTTTTTCGTCCATTTTCGAGTTTGACACCCACATCACCGCGCCCATCTGGAACTTTAAAGACCCAAACGATTATTACGTAAAAAGTAGCAGTCGCCAGTTCCTTCCGCTAATTAAACACCGTTGCCGAATCATTTTTGCCATCGACGACCCCTTTATCGACCCACACCCCTGCCTCGATGACGACCATCCAGAATCGCTCTCGTTCTGGCTTTCTGACCACGGAGGCCACATGGGCTTCTTTGGCTGGTCGGACAAGGAGCACCGGTACTATTGGCTCGACGGCCTCCTTTGCAAATGGATCTTCGATGAACAGCAATAGCTAGAAGAATAATCCCACCTCGGCTATCCTCGATTCTTCAACAAGGAGTCAAGTATGAAAAACTCATTTCGGACACTTTTGGTTTTAACACTCATTTCTGCAGCGCCTGCAATGGCTCTATCACCTCCTAAACCGGTCACCGGCTTTCCGAGCATCATGAGCGGTCGCGGAACCCACTTTCACCTGCGCGACAAAATCATCAGCGTGAAAGCTCCACAAGGATGGGGAATTGGTGATACCTCATTATCCTCCGAAGACAAAACGTCTTATTTATCCCTGTTCCCCTCAAATGGTGACTACGGCTGTACGATTCAAATCGATCGCTATCCAGATGAGTCTGCAGCGGCAGCAGCTTTAGAGAAAGTTAAACACACATTTTCATCGGTGAAACCCATTCAGAACGGATTTGAGGTAGATCTCAAAAAAGCGTGGTTTTCATGTAAACAAAGTAGCACATGCGTGGTTCAGATGTGGTACTCCTTGCCAAAGAAGAAAAGCGATTCCTTAAAAAAATGGCAATCCCTCAAGGATTGCGTGTCAATCGAACCGATTGAAGTCCAAGAGCCCGTGCCTGTCGAGTTGAGCAACCAACCCGCAGTGGAGAAAAGAGGGTTTGACTGGGTCTGCCACCACCCCGAAAATAAAATCGATCTGTTTTTTAAGACATTGCCTTTCTGGGAATCAAACGGAAATACAGATCCATCGAAACTTTACTCTGTCGAGTTTAAAGATATAATGAGTGATGGCTATTTTTATGTGAAGTGGGATCAGGCCGATTGCACCCATGAAGCCGTCTACCACGATTTTCTAAAAGAAATTCTCGCCGATTTGAAAGGGATCGATTCAGCACAGCAAGCCCGTGGGAAAGCAATCGTAAATTTAGATCAAAAACTCGCGTTTTGGAAAGGATCCCCTTACACGATTGTAATCGTGAGTGCAGACGATAGCGGGTTCTTGTTTGGCTTTGCCCTCCAACAATCAATCCCTCATCTCAATGTCGACTGGGATTCGTATATCCAAAGAGTGAGCTGGACTACTCGGTAGCTCGAAAGAAGCTATCGCTGCCCTAGTTCTTTCCTAAACGTCATTTTGCCGTCGGCTCCCCCTTGCCCCGATCTTGATCAAAATCTATTACTTCTACGAGTTTTAATCTCATTAAAATATTATATATTTATTAAAAAAATATTGACAAATAAATTGTAATTATTATATAATTTCACTTTTAAATAGTAAAACGTAATAAAAGGTGGTTTATGACGAGTTTTATACCAAAATTTCTAGATAAAGCCGATGGTTCTCAGGGTTATGGGGATGCGTTTTTTACGCTGTTTAGCAATCTTACGGCCGCCGCTCAAAATCCGGATTTGATCAAACGGATTAAACAGGGGGTAGCTTCAAACTTGGAGTCTTTACAGGCTAAGTCTCAGGGGGTCATTAATTTTCGATCGCGCTCACACATGGCACTGCTCGGAACAGCTGCAGCCTTGTTGATGTTCGTCGCTCTTAAACTATTTGGTAAAAAGCAAGCGATTCAAGAAACTGCCCCACAACCTTTGGAACAAGTGCGCCCACAAGAAAACAAGAGAGTGAGCCAGCATTTTCAATCCGTTAAGCGGTCCACCAGCAGCATGCATTTAAGACCGGAGACTGTCGCATCCGCACCTGCCGCGGTTGAAGCGGTTAAAGAAGTTCCTGCAACGACAAAAACAAGAGCTGAAATCATTAAGGAAAGAGCTCTAGAAAGCACGCACATCAGAAAATTGTACGATCAAGCAGTCAACGCCCCGAATGAAACTACCAAAACAGGGGAGTGGAGCATCCTATTTTTAGATCGGCCAACTAATGGGTTTGTAGCAGGATGCCGCTATTGGGAGAGGAAAGTGGAATTGCAATCGAGTCTGTCTGATGAAATGGCGATTGCCTCTTTTGCCTTCGAGCTCACAAATGGAATTTTCTCGGAACGACATCGGGCATTAAAGGAAGAGGCTGTGCACGGCAAACAAGGAATGATGGGCATACGTTACATTGAACGTGAAGAGTTTGCAAAAGAATCTGAACGCATTGAATATCAAGGGACGGTCCTTTTTTACGAACATATGGTTCTTGCGATTGACGAAATGCAAAATAAAGGTTGGAAAGACGAGATGCTCATTTATCCTAGGCGCAGCACACATTTTGAAGACTTTGAGGAATATTATTCCGAAATTAAAAACGGCGAGCATACCGAATTTTGGAGAAAGACCTGGGACTTCCATTACAAGCTACGACTCGCTAACGAAAGGAAAGCAAGAGAAAAAAAAGTCGCTAAAATATAAACCTTCTTTATTTTTCGGACACGGGCTCGGGCACGGGCTCGTTCACGAAAAGCAAAGCGCGTCTGGTATAAATATCTCGCTTTTCTGTTTTGCACTAAATGTTAAATCGTGCTATGAACTCCCAAATGCAAAACGAATATTTACTTACCAAAAACTTCTCCCACGAGGGAACGCGCATCATCCAAGCGATCAATGCGCGCGCACAAGAAATCAGGAAGCAACGCTGCGAAATTTCCACCTTCCGCAAAGTCACTCTCCTCATCACCAAACCCCTCACAGTAGTTGCTGGGATCTCTGGACTGGGCATGTCGTTCTTTGCCGCATTCACGGGGGCACTTGAACCGGCTTTATTTGGGTTAGCTTCCCTTGCAATTGCCGTCACGAGTCTTGCATGCCACCTTTTTTTCGACATTAGGAGTGGTAAGGAAGCCTACGTAAAAGATCTATGGAAACAGCTTTTTGATGCGATTAAAACGGGCAAAGCAGAAACCATCTTAACCCTCTGCGCTGCCCTAGATAGGCAAAAAGAGGAAGACCCACAACAATTCACACAGGTCTTAGGCTCGTTAGATGGACAAGCAGCTGCCATCTTTATTCAAAAAGCGCGCTTTTTAGCAAATCTCCTCCACGCGCTTGACCTACTCGACCGCGACAATTTTCATGAGGCAAAATCGCACGCTCACATAGCTCTGTCAATGACGCAAGAAGGGCAACTCCCTGCAGAAGCGGAACAGTGCGCGACAGCGATCATCACAACCCCCGACCTACTCAAGTACACGTTGCAGCAGTGTGGCCTACCCCAAACAGTCCAAGAGCTCGATGGGTTTATCACGCTGATATCGCACAAGGAATAATTCCTTTGAAAAAAAGAGAAAAGCGCATACTTTCCAAATTATGGCAAAAACGAGAAGGGAGAAGGACAGCTTTGGAACTGTAGAAGTTCCTGAAGGGTCGTATTGGGGAGCCCAGACGGCACGCTCTCTGCTCCATTTTAGCATCGGTGAAGACCGGATGTCGCGCAGTTTGATCCGCGCCCTAGGCATTGTCAAAAAGGCCGCCGCCGAAGTGAATGCCGAAACGGGCGGTCTCGACAAAAAAAGGAGCCAGCTCATCATCCAAGCCTCCAAAGAAGTGATCGATGGCGCGCTTGATGGGCACTTTCCTTTAAGAATCTGGCAAACGGGAAGCGGCACCCAAACAAACATGAATGTGAACGAGGTGATTGCAAACCGTGCCGCTGAGCTCGCAGGTAAAAAGGGGCAACCAAGAGCCTATCTCCACCCCAACGATCACGTCAATATGTCACAATCCTCTAATGATGTATTTCCCACTGCCATGCATATTGCAACGGCCGAACAGATCGTCAAAAGGCTGCTGCCCGCATTGAAACAGCTGTGCACGTCGTGTGAGGCAAAAATAAAAGAATTTGGCAACATCATCAAAATTGGTCGAACGCATCTCATGGACGCGGTACCGTTGACATTTGGACAGGAATTCTCTGGCTACCTTACCCAACTGACACAGGACAGCGAACGGATTGAATATTGCCTTAAAGATATCTATGAACTGGCCATTGGTGGGACTGCTGTGGGAACGGGTTTGAATGCCCCACGCGATTTTGGGAAAAAAGTTGCTAAAAATATAGCGGCAGAAACAAAGCTCCCCTTTATCTCGGCAAAAAACAAATTTGCCGCCCTTGCGGCGCACGACCCGCTCGTATTCTTGAGCGGAGCATTGAGAACGCTCGCTGTCTCTTTGATGAAGATTGCGAACGACATCCGCTGGATGGGTTCTGGGCCGCGCTGTGGGCTTTACGAGTTGCTCCTGCCCGCAAACGAACCAGGCTCTTCAATTATGCCAGGAAAGGTCAACCCAACGCAATGCGAAGCGATGATGATGGTCGCAGCGCAAGTGATCGGCAACGACACAGCCATCGCAATCGCGGGATCGCTCGGGAATTTTGAGCTCAACGTCTTTAAACCCCTCATCATTCACAACGTACTCCATTCGATCACGCTTCTGTCCGACACATGCACCCATTTTACAAAATCGCTCATGAAAGGGCTGCAAGTGAATAAAAAGAGGGTCGAAGAATACGTGAACAAATCGCTCATGTTGGTAACGGCCTTAACTCCAAAAATCGGATACGACAAAGCGGCCCATGTCGCCAAGTACGCTGCAGATAAAGACCTCTCGCTCAAGGAGGCGTGTGTGAAATTGGGCGTCTTGTCGGCTAAAGAATTCGACGCTCTGGTACAACCGGCGACAATGGTTTGATTTTTAAACCTAACCAATCTACTATGACCTTTTAAAATGAGGAATTTCCCATGAACGACTCTATTTTTCGCACATCGCTCCGCACCTTCTTCGTTGCCCTTTTTGGCATTGCAGGGATCGTGGTCGGTTTCGTCCTTATTTTAGCTCTGATCGGCATCGTCACAACAGCGACAGAGGCTGAACCCCAAATCAACTACACCTTCACTCCAGAGATTATGCCAAATGCGCAAGGCGTGCGAAAATCGCTTTCAGAAGATGCTCCAGTCGTTCTCAAAGTGAATATCGATGGATTCATCGGCATCGACTCTCTTACTTCCGAACACATCGTAAAACTTCTCATCGAATCGCGCGAACGCACTTTAGCCGACAACCGCGTCAAAGCAATTTTGCTGCACATCAATTCACCTGGTGGAATTGTGGTCGAAGCCGATGGGATCTATCGCGCGCTCTTAGCCTATAAAGAGCAATATAAGACCCCGATCTATGCCTATGTCGATGGATTATGCGCCTCAGGCGGTGTCTACATCGCTGCCGCTGCGGATATGGTGTACGCTAATGATACGAGCTTGATAGGAAGCGTTGGTGTCGTCCTTTCTCCCATGTTCAACTTTTCGCAGCTGATGGAAAAGGTCGGAGTTCAATCGATGACCCTATCAGACGGAAAAGATAAAGACGTCCTCAACCCCTATAGACCTTGGAAAACGGGTGAAGAAAATAACATCAAGGCGACCATTACCTATTACTACGACGCCTTTCTCACGATTGTTACAAAAGCAAGACCCCGCCTGGACCGCACAAAACTCGTGAACGAGTATGGGGCAGATGTATTTCCCGCGCCCCTCGCAAAAGAGTATGGATATATCGACGTGAGCGGCGCCAACTACTCGCAAACTCTCACGGCTTTGGTCAATAAGATCGGAATCGAAGATGATTTTTACCAAGTGATCGAACTCAGCAGCAAAAACTGGGTTTCAGAGCTATTTAAAAGCCATTCTAATTTGTTGCAAGGGACCGTGGTGCACCGCATTGATCTTGGACCCGAGTTTCACCCACAACTCATGAACCAGTACCTTTATCTCTATCGGCCATGAAAAAACTGTACGTCATCGACGCGTCTGGCTACCTCTATAGTTCTTACTATGCCATACGCAACATGACAAATCCCCAAGGAGAGTCTACAAACGCTCTCTTTGGTTTTATCCGCTCTGTTCTGAAGCTGATTAAAGACTTTTCACCCACGCACCTCGTCTCTGTCTTTGATGGCCCCAATAACGGCAAAAAACGGATCGAATTGTATTCGGAGTATAAAGCCCACCGGAAAGAATCGCCGCGCGATTTGCCATACCAAATCACTTGGGCTCGAGAATTTTGCCAGCTGATGGGGATCCCTAGTTTTAATATCCCCGACGTAGAGGCTGATGATGTCATGGGAAGCATTGCCGTCTGGGCAGAAAAACACGGATTTAAGACCTATCTCTGCACAACAGACAAAGATATGTGTCAGTTAGTCGACGACCATGTCTTTTTACTCAACACGCGGAAAGAAAATTTGGTTGTAGACAGCGCTCAGGTCAGAGAGCTGCACGGCGTGCCCCCCGAGCAAATGGTCGATCTGCTCGCCCTCATCGGAGACTCCTCTGACAACGTCCCTGGCGTTCCTGGAATAGGGCCTAAAACGGCTGTTCAACTCCTTCAACAGTTTGGGTCCCTCGACAAACTCCTCTCTCATACAAGCCAAGTGGAGGGTGAAAAGAAACGCGCGTTGATCGAAGAGAACAAAGAGCTTGCTCGCATCAGTCGAGAGCTTGTCACAATCGACACGAAAGTAGAGATTCCGCACAAGGAAGAAGCGTACCAAATAGGACATCCCCACTACGACGACCTAAAAGCCTTCTACGGAAAAATGCACTTCAATTCGCTCCTAAAGGAGCTAGGAAATGTCCCTTCAGACGCCGGGAAAAAAGTGGAAGAAGTGCCCGTCAAATACCACCTCGTCGATACTCCAGATGAACTGCACACTTTAATCTCTCTCCTCAAAAAGCAAAAAGCGATCTCTATCGACACTGAGACGACAGGCACGCGGCCTCTCACTTCTGAGTTGGTAGGCATTGGGCTCGGGTTTGAACCGCACGAAGCTTGGTATATCCCCGTCAACGGAAATTTAGGCCTTTCCACAGTTCTAAAAGCAATCAAACCTATTTTAGAAGATAAGCAGATCGGTTTTTATGGACATAACATTAAATACGATTACCAGATCTTTGCCAATTACGACATCATCATTGCGCACATTTGTTTTGACACCATCTTGGCATCCTACCTCCTCAATTCGCACCAAAGAGTCCACTCGTTAGATGCGCTGACGCTCGAAAATTTTGGATACAATAAAATTCCGATCTCCGACTTGATCGGCAAAGGGAAAAGCACCATCACAATGCGCGAAGTCCCAATCGACAAAGTCAAAACGTACTGTTGCGAAGATGTCGACATGACGTGCCGACTGAAGTTAAAGCTAGAAAAAGAGCTCGATGAACGGGGGCTTACACATCTTTTGACGGAGCTCGAATTGCCTCTCCTCAAGGTGTTGGCACACATGGAACGCTTTGGGATCTATCTCGACGTCCCTTGTTTACAAAAGCACTCTGTCAGCATCACTAAAGAGATCGAAAAAATTGCCGAGGAAATTTATTCCCTCGCAGGAGAGGAATTTAACCTCAACTCCCCGAAGCAACTCAGCGAAATCATGCAGCACAAACTGCACATTAAACTGCCCAAGAAAACCGCTACGGGGTTTTCCACGAGCGCAGACATCCTCGAAGAGCTGCAATGGGACTATCCCATTGCCAAAGCCATCCTCCATTACCGCTCCCTTGAAAAGCTCCGCTCCACCTATATCGACTCACTTCCGGGAGATGTAAACCCTAAGACGCACCGGATCCATTGCACCTTCAACCAATCGGTCGCGGCAACAGGAAGGCTTTCGTGTCAAGATCCGAACTTACAAAATATCCCCGTACGCACTGAAGAGGGGCGCAAAATTCGGGAAGCGTTCCGTCCACAAATGAAAGGGTGGAGCTACCTTTCCGCAGACTATTCCCAAATGGAGCTAAGGCTACTGGCCCACTTGAGTGAGGATCCTAAACTCATCGCTGCCTTCCGGCACGGCGAAGACATTCACGCAGCAACGGCTTCAGCTATCTTCCACGTCCCTTTAAATGAGGTCACCAAAGAGCAGCGCAACCAAGCCAAAGCGGTGAACTTTGGAATCATCTACGGCCAACAGGCCTATGGCTTGTCAAAAGAGCTTGGAATCGAAATGAAAGAGGCCTCTCGCATTATCGACACCTATTTCAAGGAGCACCCTTACGTCCATCGATACCTCGAGCATAGCAAAGAACAAGCGAGAAAGACGGGCAAAGCGGTCACATTTACAGGAAGAGAGCGGTTGATCGGAGAGATCACGAGCAAAAACGCCCAGCTGCGTCTTTTTGCAGAGCGCCTTGCCCTCAACACCCCGCTCCAAGGGGCAGGAGCAGACATTATCAAAAAAGCGATGCTCATCATCGATCAAGCGGTTACTCAACAAAAACTGAAAGGATTCATGATTTTGCAGATCCACGATGAGCTCATTTTTGAGATTCCCGACACCGAAATAGAGCAATGGAAGCCTCTTGTGCAGAGCGCTATGCAGGAGGTCGTCCACCTCAAAGTCCCGCTAGAGGTCAACATCTCTCTTGGCAAAAATTGGAAGGAATGTTAATGTTACATAAGATGGCAGTCACTGGCGGTATCGCTAGTGGTAAATCGACCGCCACACGGATGTTTAAAGAACTAGGCGCAAGCGTAGCGAGTGCTGATGAAATCGTTCATCAATTATTGACCCCAAACACGACAATCGGTCAGAAAGTGATCCAGTTACTGGGTCGCAGCATTCTCACTGATAATGCAATTGACAGAAGTAAAGTCGCAAAAATCGTTTTCGCACAACCACCCTTACTACGCTCGCTAGAGTCCATTATTCACCCGGCAGTCCTAGATGAAATCGACAAGCAATACGATAAAATAAAACAATCTAACAATGTCACACTATTTGTTGCAGAAATCCCCCTGTTGTTTGAAATGGGAGCTGAAAAACGTTTCGATGCGACCCTTTGTGTCATCAGCAAATACGAAACCTGCATTAACCGTTTCACACAAAATGCCAAATTTACAAAAAATGAGTTCGATCAACGCATGAGTTACCAACTCTCCCCAGAAGAAAAGGCCAAACGAGCCACTTATGTGATCGACAACAACGCCTCGGTCAAAGACCTCTTTGAACAAATCAAATTAATTTACCATTCTCTAACTTAAGGAGCTTACGATTTAGATGAACCCTGAAAACCCCTCACAAGACCCCGCTTCGACGTACGAAGAGGGTTATACCAACGACAAAGAAGCACAAGATAATGCCCAGCCGCCGCAAGAACCCCAAGGCAATGTCGAGATTACAAAGATCGCTGAAATTCAGCGGATGAATATCGATCAGCTCAACCAATATGGGAAAAAAATCGGCTTAAAACACTTAGGATCGCTGACAAAATCGCAAATGGTTTTCGAAATCGTCAAAGCGATCTCTGAGCGTCCTAACGAACTCCTCTATGGAGAAGGGGTCCTCGAGATCCTGCCCGATGGCTTTGGCTTCCTCCGCTCCCCCAACTACAACTACCTCCCTTCCGCTGAGGATATTTACGTCTCTCCCGCTCAAATCCGCCGCTTCGACTTGAAAAAAGGGGATACGCTCTGCGGAACGATCCGTCCTCCAAAAGAAAAGGAAAAGTTCTTCGCCCTCCTCAAAGTCGATAGCATCAACGGCAAACCACCTGAGAAAGCACGCGAGCGCATTCTGTTCGAGAACCTGACACCGCTTTATCCCAATAAACGGATCGTCATGGAAACGACGAAAGATAAGCTCTCGATGCGCGTCCTCGACTTGGCAGCTCCTATCGGCAAAGGGCAGCGTGGGTTGATCGTTGCCCCTCCACGCACAGGGAAAACCATCATCCTTCAAAATATTGCAAATGCCATTGCCACAAATAACCCAGAGATCGTCTTGATCGTGTTGCTGATCGACGAGCGCCCCGAAGAGGTCACCGACATGCAACGGATCGTCAAAGGGGAAGTGATCGCTTCCACATTTGACGAACCACCAGAAAGGCACGTCCAAGTCGCCGAAATGGCAATCGAAAAAGCACGCCGCCTCGTCGAGCATGGGTATGACGTCGTCATCCTCCTTGACTCGCTGACACGCTTGGCGCGCGCGTACAACACCATCCAGCCGCACTCAGGGAAGATTTTGACCGGCGGTATCGACGCCAATGCCCTTCACAAACCAAAACGCTTCTTTGGTGCAGCCCGCAATATCGAACAAGGCGGCTCTCTCACCATCATTGCGACAGCCCTGATCGACACTGGCTCTCGTATGGACGAGGTGATCTTTGAAGAGTTTAAGGGTACCGGTAACATGGAACTCGTTCTCGACAGACGCCTTGCCGATCGCAGAACGTACCCCGCCATCGATTTGATCAAGAGTGGAACCCGAAAAGAGGAGCTACTCTACCATCCAAGCGAATTGGAAAAGATTTACCTCTTGAGACAAGCTGTGGCAGACCTCGCGACAATCGACGCAATGAACCTGCTGCTTGGCAGACTCAAGAAAACCAACAGCAACGTCGAGTTTCTCTTGTCCATGAAAGATTAAGGAACGCCTATGCGCAAAATCATCGCTCTTCTCGTGGTCGCTGCCGTGTTGGCAACGGCCTATTGGGTGTATCAAGAACAAGGGGGTGGAAATCCCCTCGCCTTTCTGAAACAATATGTGGAGAACGGGGAAGTTGCGACCTTTAAAGCGCGCTACACCCCTGAGCAGCTCATGGAAACGCACTACAAAGAGCTGCTTGCCAACGAAAATCACTCTTTTGAATCTTCTGAAACCAAATTTTACCCCTACCTCCTCATGGAGGTGAAGTACACACAACCCGATAAGCGCTCCCGCGAAGGTGTCTTGCTCTGGAGCCTAGTCGATGGGGAGATGGTGCTCAACACAAGCACGTGGGAAAAAACCCATGGGTATCGCGATGCCATCGAAGCTGGCGCTAACCGCAACGACTTTCGTCTGATGCAAGCGCTTGCAAAAAGCAAAGGGACCGCGAATAGCGAGCAGCTCGAAAAAGAACTCCACGTCGACAAAGAGATGCTCCAGAGTTGGATCGAGAGCGCTGTTGCTAAGCATTTGATCGTGAAAAGAGGAAGCGAATACCAACTCCATTTTCAAGACCCCAAATTGATCATCTCCCCTGAAACAAAAATGAGCGAAGGGCTCGTGAAAAAGCCTTACTCTTTCTCTCAGCGGCTGAGCAAGCGGTATTCCCAAAACCAGATCGAAAAGATCTCAAAGGCAGCGTTTGGGGACGACTTTACGATCCGCACCGCAACAGAAGTGTTCCTCCCCACATATAAAATCAATGTTGTCAATCCCGATGGGTCGATCTCCTCTACCTGGTGGAATGCCATCACCGGCCAACTCATTCCAACCCGCATTGGAGAATAAGACGATGAAGATCCCTTCGATCGGCCTTGGAACGTGGAAGCTGAGCGGGGATGAATGTGAGCGCATTGTGCGGCAAGCGCTGGAACTTGGCTACCGCCACATCGATACAGCCGATGCGTATGAAAATCACCACGCGGTTGGAAAAGCGATCCGCTCCTTTCCAAGAGAACAGCTCTTTCTGACCACAAAACTCTGGTTCAACGACCTCGTCCCGGAACGGGTCCATCAAGCAACTGCACGCTTTTTAGACGAGCTGCAAGTCCCTTATATCGATTTACTGCTAATCCACTGGCCCAGTCCCGATGTGAACTTGATCGAGACCCTGCAAGACATGGTGAAACTCAAACAAGAAGGGGTCATCCGCGAGATTGGGATTAGCAATTTTGTCCGTTTCCACCTCAAGGAATTAGCTCCCCACCACTTCCCCATCCTCACCAACCAGATCGAGCTCCATCCCTACTACCAAAGAAGACCCCTTGTAAAGGCGTGCGAAGAAGCCAAGATCATCGTCACAGCGTATCGCCCTGCCGCTCAAGGAGCTTTTGAAGAGGATCCCGTCATGCAAAAAATCGGGAAAAAATATGGAAAATCCCCCACCCAAATTGCCCTCAAGTGGATCCATCAGCAAGGGATGGTCGTCATCCCTAAGGCCGCCAATCCCAAACATTTGAAAGAGAATCTCGCTATTCTCGATTTTACCCTCGATGCCGCCGACATGAAGGCGATCGATGCCCTAGACTGCGGCAAGCGCCTCTGCGCCCCGGAGGGCTTCCCCGTCTACGACGATTAGAGAGAATATTCAACGCAGAGACGCAAAGAGAAGGCGCAGCTTTCGTGCCCGTGCCCGCGGCTACCTGCTGCCACTACTTCGTAGTTGAGTTAAAAAATCGAATAATTAATCAATTATCTTGCATGATTTCAATAAATAATATATAATTCCACCTCATTATAAGAGGTAAAACGATGTCTAATCCAATTTCAGAATATTCACGAGTTGCTGGCACGGTCACGTACCTTGCCTCTCAAATCACGGCAGAAGGCCTCATCGCAGCCTCTTCAGCACTTGAGGCTGGGTTCTACGGCTCCTTAAAACTCAACTCAACCGATGATTACAAAGCAGTCAAATGGATCCGCAAATTTGCGGTTGAACACATCCGCGCCATTCAAACTCTTTTCAACACCGTCAACGCTGCCGCATCTCTTTATTACGCAAAGCGTCTCCTCACCCTTGCAGAGACCCGCTTCAACTTCTCAGCTTCAGCGATCATTTCCCTCCCATTCAAATTGCTCCTCAAGCACCCCTATCTAGCAGGCCCTAGTATCTTGGCTGCTTCAGCCGTTCTGACTGGAGGACTCTTGCTGTACTTCCGTCTCACTAGAACCCCAGAAAAAGAGATTCCTCCAGGACAGATCGTTGTCTCAGAAGGGAAAAGCACTGCCCAACAATTCGCCAAATTTTTCCATACGACCAAACTGGTTTGCAATTGTGTATTGCTGGCTCTTTCAAAAGGCTCCCCAGCACAAACGGTTGATCTGCCTGGTACACTCTATAGCATCCTACAGAACAGTCAAATCAAATGGATCCATTTCACACAAATCCAAAAATGCCCGCGGCCTGTGGATGTCGATCTCAACGGATACATTCAAAAAATCAAAGCAACATACAACATGTTGCAACTACCAGCCAATCCCAAAATAGACAATTCGGAAGGATGCGGCATCTGTTACGAATCAAATAGGGTCTTGGAGAGCGCATTATGTGCAAATCACATTTTTTGCCGCTCCTGTCTCGAAGCAGAAGTCAAAAATAAAAATAAAACCATTTTAGATGGGGCCCGTTATACATTATTCGAAACCAAGCATTACACCAATAACGCCCCCACACACACTACCTATTCCTATCAGTCTACTCTTCAAGAAGGGCAAATGCCCCGATGTCCCCTGCTTTGTGAAATTCCTTTACAAAACTATTGCGACCTCTCGATCACGAATTCTACACGTGGAACCCTCACTACACACCCAGATGTTGAGGGAGATGTATCAAAGAAATCACACAAGCAGTCCGCTCAACTGCTTGCGCAACTGTCTGCCACCTACAGCATTGTGCAGGCAGGACTTGCCTACCTACAAACCTATCCTCAATTGGCAGCATCTATCTACAAAATCCAGTGCGTGATGGGGGTCGTAGACTGTTTTGCTCTGTTGGGAACTGGAATCGCCTTGAGCACGCGGGTTACAAAAAAATGGGGTGTAAATCTCAAAAAATCGATGAGCGCTAGAATCGGTTTGATTGCAGCTGTCATAGGAACGGGGGCTATCTCCCATTTTTCGATGCTGCAGATCAACGCGTATTTAAAATCTGCTATCATCCTCAAGGATGTTTTGAGCAAGCTTCCGATTGATGCCGACCAGCTCAAGAACATTTCTGCTTCTTGGAACGCCCCGTTCTCCCATCAGACGTTGCAATGCCTCTTTCTCAGTCGGATTGCGACAAGTGTGGCCAGCGCTTATTTTGCAAAAAATCGCCAAATGCATTTTCTCGCTGCCGCTGCCCAAATGTTTGCTCTTGCTGGACTGTCGAGTCTGAGATGGATCGAATTCCAACAAACCTTCAACTGGCCCTTAAAGACCTTTATAAACCAAGGAGCCATCCTCAGCGAGAACGTTAAACCTAACTCAATCAGAGAGTTGATTGTAGCTTCTCAGTTTCTAGTCAGCCGTTTCCAGGCAATCGATGCCACTCGTCTGCAAGCGCAGCTCCAAGCGATTTACAACTTTACGCAAAAGGCTTTCGAAAACAGCTCTTGGAACAGCTTCTGGGCTTGGCATCAGGTGGGAAATGTTAGCTACTACCTCCCCCACTATGCAATCCGATTGCAAAACAATGTGATGGAAATCGCCAGCCACTTAGTCCCCCCTCACTTCTGGGGCCGTACCCTTTCGATCTGGGATAGAACCGAAGGCAGGGCCATCGCCCAGATCCTTTAAGAGCCTTTCCCGCTGTGAATTCTTCGAGGAGACTCGAAAGATTTTCGAGCGAGTTTACCCCATCCGCCCCGAAACTCATATCGGTTTTGATATGGGTGAGGGACGGTGGGGTAAAATCGCCGAAAAGATTTCAGAGGATCGTCGAAGAGGCACAGCGGGAAAGGCTCTTTAAATTGGATTATTGACACTTTGGGCTAACCTGTGTTATAGAATTTCTTTCAATCAACACAGAGGAAGGTTTAGATGTCGGTTCCAATGGCATGTCGGTCAAAGGTTGTCGATGCGGTCTTGTTTCTAGGATCGCAAGTCACCCCAGAAAGGGTCATTGCTGGAACTGCTGCACTTGAGGCTCTTTTTTATGGCTGCCTCAAAGTCAATCCAAATCAAGAACCTGCAATCGTCCATTGGATGCGCGATACTACTGCCGAATACATCCGCGAAGTCCAAACCCTTTTTAATCTGGTCAATGCGGCAGCAAGTTTGTATTACGCCAAGCGTTTTTTAGAATCGGCCAATTCTCGCTTCTACTTCGCTGCCACTCTCCCCCAAAATCTCACGCGCCATCTTCCACTTGCTCTCGCAACAGCTTCAATTGGGGCGCTCATCTTACACAATTTCCTCTCCCATTCATGCCTAAAGAACCCTGAGCCAAAACCTGGCGATGTTTTGACATCTGAAAGCACATACCGCACACAAACACTTGCTAAAACACTCCACACGACTAAACTCATCTTGAATGCTGCATGGGGAGTCTTCTCACGAGATCGGATGGCTCAAGTTTTCGATCTCTTACAAACCGGTTATAGCTATGCGCAAAATCTCAAGGTAAATTGGCTCAAATACTCTTGGGTAGGCGACACAGATAAACCGGAATTTACAGGCAATGGGATCGAGGCAGTCTTCGTTACCTATTCATTCCTCAGGCGACCAGTAAACGATCCTCCAGTCGACGAATGTGGAAGTTGTTTCGAAGATGCAATTAAGAAAGATGTCGCATGGTGCTCAAATCACCTGTCTCACCTCGAATGCGTTAAAAAAACGCTGGCTTCTCCCACGCGCACCGGCAGAATTTTAAATAAAAGTCGCTTTCAAGCTATTAGAACAAGTTATCACCCAAGTGCCCCTTTGTTGGGTTATCGAGTCACCCTCAATCCTGAGAATGTGCAAAATTGTCCAACTTGTAGACGCATTCCACCAGCTAGCAGCTACGACATTCAAGTCAAAAATAAAACAGGTATTTTCGAGAGCACAGCTGCAATTGGAGAGACAGACCCTGCTCTTCTTCAATCAAAGGCCCATGCTGAGAAGATGGATATGCTTATAGAAAACCTCGTTGCAGCATATAGCATTGTACAAGTTGGTCTGGCCTATCTACAAACCTATCCACAACTTGCTGGAACCATCTACAAAATTCAGTCTGCGATGATTTTGATCGATTTATGCTCCCTTTTTGCTGTAGGCGTCACCTTAAAAAAGCGGGTTGCAAGCAAATGGGAAGAAGGCTTTCAAAATCCTCTCATGAACAAGATCCTCTTCCCAGCAGCCGTTACAATGACCTTCGCCTTCTCGTATTTTGCGGTATTCCAACTCAATGCGTATTCAAAATCTACCCTCATTCTAAAAGATCTCGTGAGCAAGCTGTTGATCAATCCCGATCCGTTGAAAACCCTTTCTGCTGAATGGACATCGCCGATCAGCCACACGCTGCTGCAGTCTCTCTACATGAGCCGCGTGATCGGGAGCTTGGCGCTTGCTTGTTTCACAGAAAATCGCCGAGCAAACATCGTGAGCGCAGTTGCACAGCTTTTGAGTCTCGCGGGTCTTTCCAGCTTAAAATGGATCGAATTTCAACAAAGGATTGGCTGGCCGCTTTGGGCGATTGTCGCCCCAGGCAAAGGGGTCTTAAGCAGCAATCTAAGGCTCAACTCAGTCAGTGAACTCACCCTCACCTCTCGTTTTCTTGTCGCCGGTCAATATGCAAACGATTCGAACCACTTGCACGACACCCTCCAGTCGATCAACAATTTCGTGCGAAGGACTTTTGATCACAGCTCTTGGGATAGTCTTCGACTCGATCAGGAAGAGTGGATACGCCACCCTCACTTTGTCGTTCACTTGCAAAATAAGATGATCGAATTCGTCGGCAAAACGGTTGCCCCTTTCTTCTGGGATCATCATTTATCGCTACTCAATAAACATGGTACGCCAGCAACCGTAGACTTAAGACATTTAATTTTAACTTGACATTTTTGCGAAAGTGTTCAAGAGTATTTCCGTGGTGACTAACGCATGACCTCAACAATTTAAACAAAAATAAACAAAGGAGTCTCAAATGTCATTTGTCAATACATGCACCCAAGCATGCGCCCAAACACTCACAAAGCTGTGTGATGCTGCTTTTCCAGCAGTCGCAGCTGGTGCAGTCGTCGGTTCTCTTGGTGCGTACGCTGTGAATTATTGCAATGAAAAAAAAGCAGCAGCAGCAGCAGCGGCAGGAACACAATCTACACCAGCACCAGCAACAGTAAAGTACAATCTCTTTGCTTCTGCTGCAGCTGTGGCATTGACTACCTACGTAGCTAGTGCAAGCAAGACGATCGATTTCAGCTCTATTACAAAATACAGCTTGGTCAATCTCTCAGCTTCTTATCTCCGTACAGCAGCTGCAGCTCTCTTGGGCCTGAAAGCCGCTCAATGTACCTATAGCTATGTAGCAAAGCAAGGCGAAGGTAAAGAGACGTACATGGCGCTTGGCAAGCTATTTGCTGCTGCAGCAACGGCAAGCCTCATTGGTTTTGGCATCAAAAAAATAGCCTAATCGATTGTTACTTACGACCACGGGCGTATGCTCGTGGTCTCTCTGTCGAAGTGAGCGACCTCGTGTTAACCCTCTCGCAGACTAAAGCGAATCAAGCTCGTCCAACTTTGTGATTCTCTTCATATATCTTGTTGTTCTTCGCGTCTTTGCGCCTTTGCGTTAAACTTATTGATACTGATTAAACGCAAAGACGCAAAGGCGCAAAGAATACATTCCCAGCCAGTTATGCTACTTTTCTAATCGTTATGGGTACTATGCCTGAAGACCTCGAAAAGCCCGCGGTTCAGTCGCGTGTGACGGGCAAAAGGATCGTAAATGTCGATCCTTTGCCTGGTTCTGAAACGACAGAAATCTGCCCAAAGTGCTTGTGGATGATCGTCTGTACGATAGAGAGACCAAGCCCAGAGCCTCCCATCCTTTGGGAACGGGCTTTGTCCACAGTGTAGAAACGCTCAAAGATGCGCTCCTGATCGGCATGCGGAATGCCGATGCCCTGATCGGCAATTGTGATTTTCAGATGGGCCGGCTCCTTTTCGATGTGGATGGCGATCTTTGCCGGAGGGGTGGAGTACTTGGCGGCGTTCTCGATCAGATTCTTCAATGCCATTTCCATCAAATATGGCTCGGCCAGCAATGTCATCTCCGCTTCTTTTGGCTCCTTCGTCATCGCGATCTGTGCATCGGGAAAGAGCTCACGTACCTGGTCGCAGCAGGTGAGAATCAATTCATTGAGATCGCATTCGATGAGGCGGGAAAGGGGGATATTGTCGACGTCGGACAATGTGAGCAAGTCGCGGATCAACGTCGTCATCCGCATGCAATTGTTCATGATTTTGCCGGTAATTTCCTCTGTGGTCTTTTGGGGCAAGCTCGGGTTGTCGTGCAGCGTTTCGGCAAACCCGCGAATAATGGTAATCGGCGTCTTCAACTCGTGAGAGGCGTTGGCAATAAAATCTTTGCGCATCTCTAGGAGCTTATAGTGAGCCGATTTATCTTGCATCACGAGCACAGCACTCTTCTCTTGCTTAAGGGGCACCGCTACGATATCAAAATAGGTTGTCACGCCCCGTTTCGTAATCGTTATAGTATCGGTGACAACCCCTTTCGTCTGTTGGCAGCGCATGAGAAATTCCAAGCCGTTAGGGAGATCCACAGTAGAGAAGTGGCGGCCGATCAGCTCTTCTCGACTCTTTCCCATCATTTTCAATGCCATCGCGTTCACATAGGTGACGTGCATCTCTTTGTCTGTAGCAATCACCCCTTCGACAAGCGATTCGAGGATCGCTTGCTTCTGGTTTCTCTCTTCTGTCAGGGTATCGATATTCTTTTGGATCTTCGAAGAGAGAGAATTCAGCGTGCTGGCGAGTTTGCTGAACTCGTCGGAGCGATTGGAGGGCTTGAGATGGATCTCAGGGATAGTCGATTGCGTCTCTTCCTCATATGAAGAGACAGCCTCGGTGATCTGTCGAATAGGGCTTGTCAAACGACTCATGATAAACCAGGTGATCAAGCTGAAAAAAAGTAAAATTAACGAAGTTACTGAGAGAAATCCTAACTCGGTATCGCGCGCCAAATCGTTGAAGTACTTGAAGGGAAACGCTGTGCGGATCACATACGTCTTGCCGTGAAAATCAAACGCTTTTGCGACATAAATAAAATCGAGGTCCAAAATTTTGGAATAATCTTCTTGGTACCCAAGCCCCTTTTCAAACGCTTCATTCACCTCTGGATGATTGACGACGTATTCTTGGCTAAATTGTGTTCCCAAGACCCGCTTCGTATGGGAATCGTAGAGAACCTTTTTTTCATTGGTGATCAGGCTAACACGAAAAAAGATCTGGTGCTTTAACGACTTCAGGCGACGCACAAGTGCGTCGTTATCGGAGGCTGTGCGCAAATCGCGGATCAGCTCGTCGGCGCGCTCAGTCATCGACTGGATTGCAATCGCTCTCACCATCCACTGTGAAATGGGAAAAGTCAAGAGGATGCAAATGAGAAAAAGGAGCGCGTAGGTAAAAAATATCTTTTGTCGAAAACTAAACAACGCGCACTCCATGGGGTCGCTTGGTTAGATCGACATACCCCTCTTCTGTGATCACAACTGTATCTTCAATCCGCACGCCCCCAATCCCAGGCAAATAAATCCCCGGTTCAACAGTGACGACCATCCCCTTTTGCAGCTTTTGAGAGGCGTAAGGAGGCACATTTTTAAGAACGGGCAGCTCATGCACGGCCAAACCAACGCCGTGCCCTAAGCCGTGGTTAAAGTGTTTAGCGTGCCCTTTTTTAGCAATGTAATCGCGCGCCGCGGCATCAACTGTGCCAATCGTTACACCGGCTTTGCATTGCTGAAGAGCCCTCTCTTGAGCCTCTTGAACGATCTTGTGGATGGCAAGGAGTTCGGGCTTTGCCTTCCCAAAAAAGAGGGTGCGCGTCATATCGGAATGGTAATGGTTCAGTGTTACACCAATATCGATCAAGACAATGTCGCCATTGCGCAGTTTCCTTGCCCCTGAACGGTAGTGGGGCATGGAGCTATTCTCTCCAAAAGCAATGATCGGCGCAAAAGCAGAGCCGCAAGCCCCGTGCCTCTTCCAAAAGATCTCCAGCTCCATCGCGACTTGCTCTTCTGATATCCCCTCGACCAACAGAGAACAGGCGTAATCGTACCCTTTAGAGCCTAGAAGGGCTGCTTTTTTCAATGCCTGCAGCTCCTGAGGATCTTTCACAGCGCGCAGCTGAACAACGGGAGCGTCAAGTGAAACAAGTGCGACACTCTTTTTCAACGCCCTTTTGTATTTCTCATATGTTTGATAGGTGGTCGCAGCGCCATCAAAACCGAGGCGAGCCACTTTCACAATCTCTTCTAAAGGCGTATTGAGCAGTCGCACCGGGAAAGGGGAGTGTTTTTGACACATTTCTGTGTAACGCCCATCGACGAACAGGGTTGTTTTCGAGCCGACTAAAAGACGCCCTGTACTGAGTGTTAGGCCTGTCAAATAGTAAAGATCAATAGGATCTTCGATCAAGCAGGCTTCACACTCTGGTTTGATCGCTTTCAATAAAGCCTGGACGCGCTGGTGGTATAGATTTTTAGTCCTCATAAAATCGCTTTGCAATCTCCTCAATCGATAGGAACACCACGATCGGCTTGCCTTGCGGGCACGTCGTGGAATTTTCACATTTTCCCAATTGGTCAAGCAGCGCTTGCCCTTCGAGCAGAGTCAGTTTTTTCTTCGAAGAGATCGAGCGCCTATTCATTGCGATCGCCATCTTGCGCGCACGCTCATTTACCCCTGCATCACCCGGTTCAATGTCGCTGTTCAAAATTTCTAAAATCAAGGTTCGGACATCTTCATTTTGCAACAAATCTGGAATCGCATCAATCAAGAAGGTGCGCGGCCCAAACTCTCTGATTTGAAAGCCAACGCGCTGCAGATCGGGAAGCAACGTGCGCAACTGCGCGGCTTCTGCTGCCAAAAGCTCGACTGAATGGGGCACCAACAAGGGTTGCAGAGGGAATTTCTTCCCTTGCATGCCAGCTAAACAGATCTCATACAAAATCCGTCCGTGTGCCGCTTTTTGATCGATGAGAGACATTCCAGCGCCATTCTCTGCACTGTTTTCGGCGACTAAATACCCTGGCAGCGCCATCACAGCCCGCAAAGAGGTTGGCTTTGTTTTTACAACAGTTTCGTAGTTGAACAGCTGCGGAGTAGTAGAACGAAAGGCTCTTTCCGGAAAATAAGATACAGCTTTCTCATTAAATGGCAACGGCGAGCGGACCGCTTCGGCAAAAACGGGGCTGATCTCTAAATCTGGGATATAGGGAAAGGGAGCGGGGCGCATTGTCGTTTGCTGCAAAGAGGCTTGAACTGCTTTGGCGATTTGTTCCCGAAAGAGGGGCTCTTGACGCAAACGCACTTCCCGCTTTTGGGGATGCACATTCACATCGATCATTGTACCTGGAACCTCCATGTGGAAGACAAAGACAGGATAGCGCGCGGTCGCTAAAGCAGGGCCGTACCCCTCCTTGACAGCAAAAGAGACCAAAGGGGAAACGACGGAGCGCCCATTGATAAAGAGCCACTGTCCGGTGCGATTGTGTCGCGTATCACTCGGCAAACCGATAAATCCTTTGAGCGTGCACGCCTCACCAACATGCTCTAAATAGCGGCTATTGTCTGCCACTTCCCGCCCCAGCAGATCGGTCATCCGCTGCTTGAGCTGTTCCTGAAAGGAATTTCCCTCTTGACGCGTGGTTTGGATCTCCTTTTTCCCATCGATCAACAACTGAAATTTGAGCGCTGGGTATCCCAGTGCAATTTTGGTGATCATTTTTACAATCTCATTGCCATCGACAGCCGGAGATTTGAGAAATTTGCGTCGGACCGGAACGTTGAAGAAAAGGTTTTTCACTTCGATCGAAGTACCCGTGGGACATGCCACATCGGCGACTCGGCTGATTTTTCCTCCCTCGACAGCCACCAAAGTTCCTTGATCAGCTTGAGGAAGGCGTGTCAAAAGCGTAAATTGGGAAATCGAAGCAATCGAAGGGAGCGCTTCACCCCGAAACCCCATCGTCAATACCCCTTCAAGATCATCGACGCTTTTGATCTTCGAGGTCGCATGCCGCTCTAAACAAAGAAGCGCATCGTCGCGATTCATCCCAGACCCATTGTCAGTCACGCGGATGAGCTGCCTTCCTCCCCCTTTAATCTCGATGACAATTTCCGTAGCACCCGCGTCGATCGCATTTTCGACGAGCTCTTTGACAACAGAAGCGGGATTCTCGATCACTTCTCCGGCAGCGATCTTGTTGATCGTATCCTCTGTTAAGACGTGGATTTTCGAGCTCATAGTTCCTCTAAACTTGGAAGGACAAAAACATCCGCAATTTCATCGAGGTTCCCCACAACGGGCGCCGCATCGATCTCGTAATAATAATCCCCTTCCTTCAGGGGGTAAACATGGGTGACAGTCGCCACGTGAAAACCCTTTGGAAATACGCCATCCATTCCCGTTGTGACCAAAAGATCCCCTTTGCAGATGATGGGGACAGGCACGCCTCCACTCTTTTTGTTGCTCTCGACACCGGTACGTAGATCGCGCGAGGGGCTGAGATCATCGGAAAAATCGGAATTAAATCCGACCCCTTTTAGCTGATGGCCATGTGTGCGCCACAGAGGCTGGCCACAACCGTGAATTTCCCCTTTGGCAAGATACAGCTCCTCTCCCGATTCTGTCTTTCTCATCACCCGCACGGAAGGGACGAGTCCCGCATCGGTGACCAGCCGGACACGCGATCGCTTTGCTCCCACCTCATCGACGACGCCCACAATCGCATTTCCAATCACAACGGGGCTGTTCTTTGCGACGATAGAGACTCCTAACGCGGCATTTGTTTCGGTTCCCACGTTGATCCAGCACGATTCATCCCAAAATGCCGCAGAGCGGTAGATGATCTCTGCAGGCAGAGCTTTGAGTTGCAAAAGGAGATTGAATCGGTGCCAATAGCGTGTTTTGATCGGGTCGACGTCGTCATGGGCGACCACACCTAATTGCTTTAACTCTTCCAGAAGGGCAATTTCGCGCCGCACCATTTCTTTAATCTCATGAATCTCCACGCGCAGGTGTCGATTTTCATGTACGACTTGCTCATAGGCAATGGCCGAAATCCCGTTCCCCTTCTCCCCTTTTGTTCCCTTCAAAGAGTGCCATAAAGGCGCCACCAAAGCAGTTGCACCGCTCCGGATTTTTTCAGACGCTTTTGTGGTGAGGCTCAACAAACAGAGCAGCAAAAAACCCAACACAAAATAGATGCGCATTCGGGGGGTGTTCATGAACGTGTCACTGCCAATATCGAATCGATCACATAATCGATGTTGTGTTGATTGAGCCCAGCGACATTCACTCGTCCCCGCGCGGCCGTGTAAATCGCATACTCACTCTTGAGCTTTTCCACTTGTGCATCGCTCAAGCCTAACAAGGAGAAAAAGCCGTGTTCTTTTTCAATGAAGCTCCATCTCTTGGGGTCCCCCTTAGACATCAACTCCAAGGCAAATAGGTGGCGCATCTCGTGCGTCCGCATGCGCATGTTGGCTAAATCTTCGATCCACCCTTTTTTGAGTTCTGGAGAAGAGAGAATGGCCTCGACGATTAAAGCACCATGGCGCGGAGGATTGGAATAGTTGGAACGGATCAGCTGTCGCACTTGACTTCCGATTGACTTTACAAATGAAGAGCTCTCACACACGACTGTGAGCAACCCGACCCGCTCTCCGTAGAGACCAAAATTCTTCGAATAGGAACTTGTTACCAACAACTCATGCCCCTGTTCGACAAACAACCGGACAGGAAATGCGTCTTCTTCAATGCCTCGATCAAACCCTTGATAGGCAAAGTCAAAGAAGGGAAAGACTCTCTGTTTTTTGAGCAATTCGGACAACGCCTTCCATTGATTGCCATCGAAATCGATCCCTGAAGGGTTGTGACAACAGACGTGGAGAAGGATGGCACTGCCAGCCGTCATCGCCTTCACATCTTCGCATAGGGCAGAAAAATCGACTTGATGCTTTTCCCCATCGTAGTACCGATAGGTCTTCACAGCCAATCCGGCACGGGTGAAAATCGCCTTGTGGTTTGCCCATGTGGGAACTGGGACGTAAATCTCTTTGAAACCGCCCTGCACCAACACCTCGGCTCCGATCCGAAGTGCCCCTGCTCCCCCTAATGCTTGAGCGGCAAAAAAACGCCCATCGATCTGCTGCTTCTTTTGCGCTCCAAACACCAGATCAACACACGCCTGGATAAACAGCGGCGACCCATCAATCGGTGCATACTCCTTATCTTTTTCGGCACGCAGCAACTTCTCTTCAGCGGTGCGCACGCAGGGAAAAACATAAGGGAGCCCCTCATCGTCGAGGTACGATCCCACGCCAAGATTTACTTTATTCGGCCTTGGGTCTGCCTTAAAAGCAAGCGGAAGGGAGAGGATCGGATCTTCAGGCAAAAGTGCCATTTCATCGAAAAATGACATGCGTCCTCCACATCTTAGGAAAAGGAAATGATTGGAGCGTAACGGGGTCGAACCGTTCACCTCAACAATGCCATTGTTGCGCTCTACCAGCTGAGCTAACGCCCCTTAAGGACCGATACAAACATACCCCATCGCCTAATTATTATTCAAACCCAACCTACGCCAGGAGTTTGGACATTTACCTTTTCGTGCCCGTGCCCGAATTCTATGCTGTGTGACTTGTTATAAAGAGAATGACTTGATAGATGCCGATGGTGAGGATTGCTCCGGCGGGCACTGTGACGAGCCACGAAACAAAGATGAATTGCGTTGTACGCAGGTCGAGGGCCTCGATCCCGCGGGCAAGCCCGACGCCGATGACCGAGCCCACGAGAGTGTGGGTGGTTGAGATCGGCAACCCTAGGCGCGAGGCGAGCAAGATCGTCGCCGCCGCGCCAAATTCGGCCGAAAAGCCGCGCGTGGGCGTGAGCTCTGTGATCTTTTTGCCGATCGTTTCAATGACGCGCCATCCCCAAGTGGCCAAACCGACGACAATCCCAAGACCACCTAACCCAAGCGCCCATGTGGACACAGTGGAATGCACTGCAATGACGCCGGTATTGAGGATGTTGATCGCCGCAGAAAGGGGGCCGATCGCATTGGCCACGTCGTTAGCTCCATGGGCAAATGCCATCAAGCAAGCACTCATGATCTGCAGATACCCAAAAATCTTCTCCACAGTGGCATACTCTTCACACTCGTGACCTTTTTCTGAGCGGGTCTTGAGCGTGTCGTTCAAAGAACTCACCCCTTCGATCAACTCATTTACCTGGTAGTGGATTGCGCCTTCCGATGCCAACTGCACCTGCATCAGGTGCTTGCGCGCTTTATCTAACTCCCGCGCAAGCTCTGGATGGTATACAACAGCTTGCGCCTTCAAGGTCGTATCGCCCATGCGCCGAACGCACAAAAACGCAATCGCATAGCCTAGCGCCCCGATCGCTGCACTCATCAGAGTTGATTCGAAGAAATTAAGATGCACATCGACGTTGCTCAAGCCCTTATAGAGCATGACCAACGAAAGAACGAACAAAACGATAAAACAGATCGGCGGGGTAATTCTCTTGGCAGCTGCTACGGGGTCGCGCACATAGAAGATCCGCTTCCTGAGAAAGCTGAAAATGGCATATGACAATATCCCCCCAATAAAAGGGGAGAGGATCCAGCTCGTTGCGATGAAGGAGACGTTTTCCCAATAGATCGCGTCCATCCCGCCAGCAACGACCCCAAACCCAACAACCGCCCCGACAATCGTATGGGTCGTAGAAACGGGCCACCCAAAATAGGAAGCGATCTGTAGCCAAATGCCTGCAGAGAGGAGCGCTGCTAACATTCCATAGACGACAATCATGGGGTTTTTAAAGATGGAAGCGTCGACAAGTCCACTTTGGATCGTCTCCGACACGTGGGAGCCAAATAAAAAGGCGCCAGAAAACTCCAAAATTGCAGCCAAGATCACAGCTTGCCGCAACGTCAACGCACCCGATCCGACCGATGTGCCCATGGCGTTTGCCACATCGTTTGCGCCAATGTTCCAGGCCATGTAGGCACCGGCAATCACCACACAAATCAGAAGGGACATTTCCAGCGTCATAGGGCCCCTCCCTTACGTATTCGAAACCAATGTCATCCGAACCCGCAGCGCCAAGTTTTCGGAGAGATTCGATAGCGCAGCAATAGATTCGCAAATTTTCTGCCATAAATGAAAGGCAGTATAGCTCATCGTATCTTCTGCCTGAAACATTTTTTTAAGGAGGGTTCTCTGCACAAGGTCCACTTCATGCTCTTGAAACGACACCTTCTCGACCATCGCTCGCACCTTCTCAGCTTCGATCCCCCCAAATGAGGATTCCAATAACTCGTGCATCTCGCGGATGATCTCCCGCGCCCCCTCAAACGCCTCGAGATTTTTCTTCAAAAAATCTTTAAACTCTCGGCTAAAAAGCTGCGGCAAACTCAGCTGCTTTAGCGTCACCAACACGGCAATATCTTCTGCTCGGTCGGCGATCTTGTCTTGCGTATGCAAAATCTCAAGCAGATGGGAGCGATCGATCGGCAAAAATAGGCTCTTTGGCAGATGGTTGCGGATGTCGTTTTTAATCAGATCTGCCTGGTGCTCTACCTCGCAGATCTTATTCGACAGCTGCTCTACCGTTGCGTAATCCCCCGCCTCGATCGCCTCGAACAGCAACGGCAGCAGGTGGACGCAGTCCGATACCTTTTGCATATGCGTTTGCAACGGCGCAAAAGGCGACTTCCCAAAGAGATTTAAAATGGTTCCCAACATCGGCCCACCTCCTCACGATGAAAGATAATACCGATTTGCCCAATGTTTTACAACTTCATCACGTATCGGAAGAATTTCTTGCCCGTTGCCTCGTGAGAGAGGTAGTGGAACACGATCGTCGGCTCCCCGTTGATTTGTTCAATCTCAAACTGAAAGTGTTCAGCAAATGCAAGAAATGCTTGTAAAGAGATACGACCGACGTTTTCCGCCTGCTTCACTAATCGCTTCTCATTTTGTCTCGTTTCAAGCGCTTTCAATGCACCATCGATCGCTTGACGACCAGCTCCGTGATCTTCAAATTGCGAGATCAAAATAAAGTCGTTATGTGTCTCATCCTTTAGGAACGCCACAGCTGTTTGGGGCTCGTCATTCCCATCGAAGAAAACGAATCCCCCAATCCCGAACAACCCTTCGGCAATGGCAGCCTCTTTCGTTTTGCCTGCTTGAGTTAAAATTCCCACCAATTTTTCAGCTAAGTGAACAAACTGGAAGCTGATCGGGTAGTCCTTCGCATAGACGGGATAGGCAAATGCCATTTTAGTACACGTACCTGGCAAGTTAAACGCCTGTCTAATTCTATCCCCAATCGCAAATTTTGGAGATAAAATTGGCGATTTGCTGCCGAGCAAGTCGTTTGTTAACCAATCCTGCTCTTTGAAATTTAAATCTAACCTCCCAAAATGGAACGGAAGAATGGGCAGTACTTGAGCCAAACGGGTTAAAACAGTGACCTCGTTTTTCGGAGTCACTGCACCCCACGTCACTTTCTCCGGAGCAATCTGGTAGACGTTGTGGTTATCCCACTTTTTAGGAGCTCCAGAAGAAGGAACGACAAAAGCCTTTTTGCAAGATGTACAGACCTTAGCAACCGTTGGACTTGAGATACAAGGGCCACAATAGACCGAATCTCCACAAGGAAGCACGATCTCAGCCTTATGTGTACACCCCTGTGTTGCACAGTTTTTGCTTCCATTCACATCTTTTACGGTCTTTGTTGTACTCACATATTTAGTAGTTGTGCCTGCAGAGACAATCGAATAGAGATGAGCTTCATCAAAGCCTATCCTCTGAGGTGGAAACTCGAAAATGGTCTTGCACGTTTCACATATCTTTTGGAGTTGAGGGTTAGTGACACAGGTGTGACAGAAAACCGTGTGTCCGCATGGGAGTGTCATATTCGCCTCTCCAAAACAAATCGAACATGCCGCTGCTTGCATATCTTGGTGTGCAGTCTTAATCGTTGGATCTAGCTCATCGATAAAATACCGATTTTGCAGTTTCTCAACTGCCTCACTGACATCCACGACAGGCATGATGAACGCCTTGCCATCCTTGTCGAGATAGGCAAATGCCCCATTGGCTGCAAAAGAGCCATTAACACCATAATTCTGCCCCTTTCTAACATCACTTGTGTCTTCCCGTAACCATTTCTTTGCATGGACAATCATGGGATCCTTGGGAGGCAACCACTTGAAATACCGAATTCCACTGTCATACAAACCGCCAAATGTCACAGGCCTCATTTGGAAAGCTTGAGAAGGATCTCGTACCCACTGTTGTAATGTCGTTTGGAATTCGCTTTGATCCTGCCCGGCAGCAGCTCTTCTAGCAGGCAGTTCGACCATTTCCCCGAATGGGAGAAACTGACCAGGCAAGATTTGGTTAGGATCGAGAACGCTGATTCCCTGAATTTCTCGGTCAAACTTAGTTTCTGCAGAATAGGTTTCATCGTCTTCTTCGTTCTTCCATTCGCCCTTAGAAAAACTAAAACTGCGGTCGGTGGGATCTTCGCTCCGAAAATACTTCCCCGAATAGTAGATGTAGAAGCCATAAAGGAGCGCACTAATATTGCGCTGCGATAACCCCTCCTCACCCTCCACCTTGCCTGTCATCAGATCATGCACGTTTTGGAGTTCATTCCCATCTAGCTTCTGACCGTTTCTGTAAATTGTGGCTGGATAGGCCCATTGAAAATAGGTCTTATGCTGACTTGCCTTAACCCCAGCTGCTTTTTGAGTCTCCGCATCGATTGTAATCTCAGATTCGGGTGAAAATAACACTTGGAAAGTCAGACCATGTTTCTGCCCAAATAAGGCAATTGGGCTATTCTTCGCAAATTCTCCAAAGAACGACCCATCAGCATTTGGTTGTTTGGGATTCAGTTTGAGATTCACCTGTTTCCCCAACTTTACCTTGAAATACCCAACGATATTGGACAGCTTAGTAAAACCAAAGTTCGCAACTTTCATGATCAGCTGATCATTTTGAATGGCCGCAATCTGACTCGATCTATAATCCTTAACCAATTGTCTCGCATGCGCTTGAATTACCCCGAGCTGGACCGGAGACTCATCATCGTCCCCAGTTGTTGCGATTGCTCCTGGTGCTGAAGAAGCGCCAGTGGAGCCCACACCATCATCATCGGCATCTGTGCTGGCCACCGCCATCGTTTGCAGGGTCAAAGCAAGTTCTGCAAACTCTTTTGGAAGAGCCTGCTTTGAGCTGATACATCTTTGAATCGCTTCCAGGTTCTCTTTTCTTGTTTTTATATGCGTTGGCATCTGTCCTTGAACAGCATTTACCCGAGCCAAAACGATACTAATTATAGCGAAACACTTCGGATGGGTGGTTGGATTGTTTTGCTGGTAGCTCTTCAGAACCTCAAGGATCCTGCTGCTCATTTCCTGATCCACGACATCCCAGAGCACGTCTGCATTTTGCGCTAGGGAGAGGTTAGCGGTTCCCGTTAAACGCACCTGCTTTCTATCAATCGTCATAGCTGTAAAGGTGTAGTTCACCGAAAAGCCATCAGCCTGCGGAACGGTAAGAACTTGGGTTTTTGGGCCTTTCAAGCTCCCTAATCCGCGCGGTTGGCCTACACTCACTTGGCCTTCCCCTGTTGGCAAACTTGAGTGGTTGCCAAGAGCGATCGACATGTTTGTCAGATAAGTAGCAGCAGTTGCAACCTCGCACGCGGCCTTCACGATCTGACTGAAAGAACGATGCCCTTCTGCATACTGACTAGAAGCTGCACCAACGTCAACCCTACTCATCTTATGGTAAACGCTTCCCGGCAGCAATTTGCCGTCAACAGCAGTTACAATTTTACGTAAAATATTGACATCATGCCCCTCAACACCTACGGAAATAAATTTCACCTTTTTTTGTTTCCAAATCGTCTGATCTGAAGAAATGTCCTGAGTAAAAGAAGAATTCTCTCCATCCGTTAAGAAAACGACAGTTGTTGTGATAGCATCTTGAATTGTTTCAACAATTCTTGTAACTGCTTGAACAGCGTGGATGATCTTGGTATCACATCCCGTTGCATGCAAACTTTGCACCTTGCGATTAAGCTCTTCAGGCTGCATATCTTTCGAAGAATCAGTCTGTGCATCTACGTCAAAAGTGATTAAATTCGCCTTAAAATCGCATGAGGCTTTTACGTTAGCATACACCAGAAAACTCTTGATCCCCTGCTTGACCGACTCGATTCGGTTCCCTTGCATAGAGCCACTTGTATCGATGACAAAAATAAAGCGTGCGGCTGTTACTGTTCGCGTGACTACGCTTCCAAGTGTTGTCGGATTGATGGAGAATTTCAGGTGATAAGTGTTTCGGTGAATTGGATCAACCGAGGTTGCCACTGTTAAGTCCACAGGACTACTAGAGGAAGGAGCTGGTGCTGCAGCAGAACGGGAACTGCTAGACGAACTCGAAGCGCTTGAAGAAGAACTGCCAAAGGGGTGTAAAGGTTGAGAGGGTTGAGGCAGAGGCTGCTGTTGTGGGTAGGCGCCGTCGCCTCCATGGTTGTGACGACTTCTTTCGTTGTACCAGCGGTAGAGAAAAAAGCAGGCTGTGGCCGCTAAGGTGATGCCGAGGGCCCATTTCGCGGGGGTGGCGTAGGCAAAACGCTCTTTGGAGACTTTGGCAAAAGCCCCTTTGGCAGTAGCGATGGCCTTATTGAGTTGGGAAGCTGCCGCATTGGCTATTTTAGAAAACGAATCAACCACCTGGCTATCAGCTGATTGAGCTGTCTGCAGATGGTATTGGGAAATAGACCCTTGAGTTGTGCCTCTAGTGAACGCCACTTTGATCTCCATTGGTTGTATTAATTTAAATGGAACGAATTTATACCATTTTTACCAGTTTCTTTCAACTCTGCTTTAGACAAATTATTTTATGAGATCCCTTTCCAAATATAACGCGGTGCACTTGAATAGGTTCTTACTTCTTAATTAATTTTTCCAGTTCCACCATCAACTGCTCTATCTGTTGACGCTCTTTCTGTACCTTTTCAATTAATTCGCGCGTGGCCTCTGCACCTATGATCGCCTGTGGGAAAAAATTGAACAAAAAATGGGCTAAAGACAACTGTGCGATAGAGCAGCCAGCCTCTCTCGAGGTTGAGGCAATCAAACCACTCGTGAACTGGCTCATCAACATCCCTCGGGAATCGCCCAACATTGTTGCATGGACCGCCATATACAAAGCTGAAGTTGCGAAAATACGCCCACACTTAGCTAACCGATGATCAACGAGAGCTTCCGCTTCCGGACGTGTATAACCGAACTGTTCCAGAAGATAAGTGGGAAGAGTTTTTAAAGCCCCTGTCTGGATACAGCCTCGGAAAATGCACTCCTCAATAGCCGCGGAAATGAACATCTTTCGACAATCCAGGCTTCCCCGAAACCCGTGATGAAACTGCATGTCAACCTTTGGTACAAGAAGTGAAGCAGCAGATCTGGCTGAAACGGCTAATATTCCAAAAATCTCACATCCGTCTTTAATCCAGCGAGCTGAGCGTTCTGACAATTGGCTATTAAACGGGGGTAAATAGGCCATATAGAGCATGGTTAAGGGGAAGATCACCGCTTGAACAAACAGTGTGAAGATAACCGTCTCAGCTGTTTTCTTGACGATATGCGTGACGCTGCGTTTGACTAAATCGAGGGTTTGATTGGGTGTTTGTTCCCTTTTTTCTGAAGCCGGTTGTTCAGGGCGGTTTAGTCTTTTGTGCACTTTGCCAGCCAGAATCATAAGAGTGAGGAGTGAAAGTGCCCCAGCTGCAACTACAGGATACGCTTCCTTCCACGCTTCTACCCACAGGTTTTGAGAAACTTTCCACTGCGCAAAGCCGTTTTCTTTGCAGAGATAGCCGTTCGTGATGTAGTACCCACCTGTCTGAAAAGCGCTTTTGGCAAGCCCCACAAAGGCTATTCCGAGCTCTCCCACTTTTTCCACGCGGCTGGAAATGGAGGCACGGATAGCCGGCCAAGCCTCAACAATGCCTGGAGCCCCTAGCATGATAGTTGGAAGGTCATGTTTATAGTTTGTATGCATCATTTTTGATCAAACCTTTTTCATTAGTTTTTTCAGTTCCTCGGTGATCCCGCCAATCTGGGCAAAAATAAGGAAATTGTACAGGAAGTGGACGCCCCACTGCTGGAGAAAGGAGGAATCTCTTTCCCTCAATGTTGCGTAAACCATTCCGATGGTCAATTGGCTCATCAACATCCCTTTGAAGTGGCCATATAGCGGAGCGTGAAGAACCGCAAATAGCGCAGATGTAACTAAAATGCGACCCAATTTGGCCAGCCGATGGTTGACGATCGCCTCTGCCTCTTGATGTGTATAACCAGACTTTTCGAGAAGATGCCTCGGAAGAGTTTTCAAGGCACCTGTCTGAACACCACCTTGGAAAAGAACCTGTTCAAAAGCGGAATCGATAAGCATCTCTCGACAATCACAAGAACCTTTAAACCCGTAATGGAACTGCGCTTTCAGCTTAGGAACCACAAGCGCAGCCGCAGGCTTGCTTAAAGCAGCCACTAACTTGACAGCGTCGAAGCCCAATTTGATCCAGCGGCTTGAACGCTCTGAAATTTGGCTGTTGAAAGGAGGGAAATGGGATATGAAATGGGGATTCAAATAGGCAACCATCGTGCGAAAAAGGAGTGCGATAGCAAAAGTGCGTCCTGTTTCTGTCGTCATCAGTACGGCACCTTTCTTAACAGAATCAAACGGTCGATCAGGTGTTGTTGCCTTTTCCTTGGAAAGTTCTTCTGTAGCTTTGCACATCTTGGCTGCTGCAATCAGTAGCATCCCGATTGCGATAAAGGGGTAGGCCTCTTGCCAACCCTCGATCAAAAGATCTTTGGATATCTTCCACTGCGCCAAGCCGTTTTCTTTGCATAAGTAACCATCCGTTATATAGCATCCGCCAGCCTGAAGAGCGCTTTTTGCAAGCCCAACCAAAGACATTCCGACCTGTCCCGTTTTTTCGATCTGATGAGGGAGCGTTGTCCATTTATCCGCAATGTCTGGTGCCGACACCGTAAACGTAGGGATGTATTGACGATAGTTTGTATTCATATTTGAATCCTATTTAATTACAGATAATTATAATATATTTATCAAATATTTACAATTAAAAAATTAATTTGCATGACATTTTATTAGCCTGGAAACATGTCCTAAGCCTCGAAGAGACGGCAGCTATGCCACTAGCCCAACCATCCTCATTGAACACTGTTGACAAAAGGCAGACAATGTCATAAAATAAACGATATTTTTGAAAACCATTATTCCCAGTAGAAAGGCAAAAAAAGAATATTTATCGCAAGGAGGGAGAGGATGAAAAAAAAAAGTCACCACTAATACGTCTAGATGAAGAGGAACAAGTGCTCTTGGACTCGTTTGAAGAAAACAAATGGAAAACGGTCAAGAAGATTAAAGAGGAGAAAAAAACTGCCCGTAAATCTGCAGTAAAAACTCTGCAAAAGGACGCACGCATTAATATACGATTATCCTCAAACGATTTATCGAGCATTAAGCAAATTGCTGCTTATGAAGGGCTTCCGTATCAAACTTTGATTTCAAGCATACTTCATAAATATGCAGCTGGTCATTGAAAACCCTTGTTTTATCGGCATTTTATCGGCATAATGGGGGTATCCAGGAATGCCGATAAAATGCTGATAATATGCCGATAAAATTTACACCCAATTACACGATCACCCCAGAAATCGTTCATTACTTACTTCGGATCGAAGCTGTCAAAGAGCGTGTGATTCACCTCCCATTAACTCCGATCGTGCTCGCCTCCTTGCGAGAAACGGCCCGTTTATTTACGACACATTATTCAACCATGATCGAAGGAAACGCTCTTTCCCCTGATGAAGTGGAAAATGTGCTGAAACACGAGGGACACTTTCCCGGGCGTCAAAGGGATGAAAAGGAAGTTAAGGGATACTATGCGGCTCTCAAACAAGTGGAACAGTGGGCAGCTCAAGGAATCAAAATCCAAGAAAAGCACATTCAAACGCTCCATGCCTTGGTCATGGCAAACGGTAGATCCAAAGTGAAGCCGTCGCCTTACCGAGATGGCCAAAACGTGATTCGAGATGGTCGTTCTGGAGGAATCATCTACCTACCGCCCGAAGCAAAAGATGTTGCAGGTTTGATGGAAGGGATGGTGGATTGGATCAACAAAAATCGTGGCATCCCCTGCCCCATCATCGCCAGCATTGCCCATTACCAATTTGCTACAATCCACCCTTACTACGATGGAAATGGCCGAACAGCTCGACTGCTCACCACACTCATTCTCCACTTAGGTGGATACGACTTGAAAGGCTTATATTCACTTGAGGAGTATTATGCACGCCATTTAGAGACGATTGCAGAAGTAGGTTTTAGGCGGATTTTGAGCGATTTTGGCCAGGTTCTGGGTTTTGTCGCAACTCCACATACTCTTAAGAGTAGGGGAGTTGTGCAAAACACAGAAAATGGCCAAAAGCGCCGAAAGACGCCAAAACGGACTTCTGCAATCGTCTCTTCGGGACTCTACTACGATGCAATTAGTATTGGAGATTCTCATAACTACTACTTGGGGAGAGCGGAAGCCGATATCACCAAGTGGGTCGACTACTTCCTGAAGGGGATGGCGATCGCCTTCGAAAATGTCCTGAAACAGATGAGTGCGGCCGGTCAAGGCGACACTGCAGATCAAAGCGCACGGTTGAAACAACTCGATCAGAGACAACGTCAAGCGCTCCAGCTGTTTGAAGAGTATGAAACGGTAACGGCTAAGCAGATCGGAGATCTATTTGGATTCAAAACACGCAGTTCAAGTCAACTCTGCCAGACTTGGGTAGAGGTGGGCTTTTTGGAAATTGCCGACTTCTCCAATAAAGGAAGAAAATACCGTCTCGCCAAACAGTGGCGTCTTTGATAACTTATTTCCAGGTTGCAAAACAAGGGAGGCGCGACTACAATGCCGGTTTTAAAAAAGGCAGGAAATGATGAGCCAGACGCAAACCAACAACGGTGTGGAAACCACACTGCTCGACGCAGATTTCAAACACACACTTGAAAAAATCGCTTTAGGGATCCGGGTCCTTTCGATGGACGCCGTCCAGAAAGCTGATTCAGGACATCCAGGCTTGCCCTTGGGATGTGCAGAGCTCGGAGCCTATTTGTGGGCGCGGGTGCTGCGCTACAACCCGCGCGATCCAAAATGGCCAAACCGCGATCGTTTTATTTTGTCCGCAGGCCATGGCTCGATGCTCCTCTACTCGTGCCTTTATCTTTCCGGCTACGATTTGACGTTAGAAGAGATCAAACAGTTCCGCCAACTTCATTCGAAGACCCCCGGACACCCAGAATCGCTCGACACACCTGGGATCGAAACGACGACAGGACCGCTGGGGCAAGGAGTGGGAAATGCTGTGGGGCAAGCGCTTGCGTTGAAACTGCTAGGAGCGCGCTTTAACACAGAGCAACACACTCTCTTTGATGCGAAAGTGTATGTCTTGATGGGAGATGGGTGCGTGATGGAAGGGATCTCTTCCGAAGTCTCGTCGCTGGCAGGGCATTTAAGGCTGGATAACTTGACGGCGATCTACGATGCGAACAAAGTCACCCTCGATGGTCCTTTGGCCGAGTCGTGCTCCGAAAACACGAAGATGCGCTACGTGGCTTATGGATGGGAAGTGTTTGAAGTCGATGGGAATGACCTCGAAGCGCTCCACAACCTATTTGAAGCCTTAAAAGCCCCTCAACACAAGCCGCGGCTTATCCTCTCCCACACGATCATCGGGAAAGGTTCTCCGAACAAAGCGGGTACATTCAAAGTGCATGGTGCAGCGCTGGGACCCGAAGAAGTGAAAGCGACAAAGGCCGCTATTGGGGCTCCAGAAGAGCCTTTTTACGTCCCACAACCGGCTTACGATTTTTTCAAAGCAAAGCTGCCCAAGCGGATCGAAGAGCAGCAGGAATGGCAAAAGACATTTGAAAGCTGGGGCCGAGAAAATCCCGAAAAGCTAAAAGAATTCATGACCATGGCGCAACGAAAAGTGCCAGACGACCTGGAAGCTAAACTGAAAGCGCTCAAAATTGCCTCTCCGATTGCAGGAAGAAAGGCGTCGCAAGACACGATCAACTTTCTGGTCGATATTCTGCCGCAACTCTACGGTGGCTCAGCCGACCTCTCCTGCTCCGATTTGACGATGCTAAAAAAATTCCCCGTTGTCACACCAGGTAATTTCAACGGACGCAACATTAAGTTTGGCGTGCGGGAATTTGGAATGGCTACGATGGCCACAGGCATGGCGCAGTCTGGGATGATCACCCCGTTCATCGGGACGTTTTTGACCTTCTCCGACTACATGCGCAATGCGATTCGCCTGGCTTCCTTGATGAAAGAGCACGTGATCTACCAATTCACGCACGACTCGGTTTTCTTAGGAGAGGATGGTCCGACGCACCAACCGATTGAACATTACGCTGCCCTAAGAGCCATTCCACAACTCAATGTGCTGCGTCCTGCCGATGCGAACGAAGTGAAAATGGCTTGGCTCGCGGCCTTGAACTACAATGGACCCACTGCCCTTCTCCTGTCCCGCCAAAACCTGCCTGAACTCCCCCATACAGATGTCCCCTATGCTGAAGGGGTGGGAAGAGGCGCTTATATCATCAAAAAAGAGGAGAGAAAACCCGACTTCATGCTCGTTGCAACAGGCTCAGAGGTGCATTTGGCACTCGATGTGACAAAAGAACTGGAAAAACTGGGCAAAAGCGTGCGCGTTATCTCGATGCCCTGCTGGGAGATCTTTGAAGCGCAGCCGATCGAGTACAAACAAAACATCTTTGGTGGTGACTTAGGCAAGCGCGTTTCGATCGAAGCAGGAGTCGACCTCGGCTGGCATAAGTATATCGGCCGCGACGGAATTGCGATCTGCATGGATCGCTTTGGCGCCTCGGCTCCAGCGGCTGTTTTGGCCAAAGAGTTTGGTTTTACCGTCGAGTCAATCCTCGAACGCATTTTGTAAGATGAATAGACGCCTGCTCGATGCCCTACAAGGGAAAAACCAAGGAAGACCACCCTTGTGGCTGATGCGACAGGCGGGAAGATACCTTCCTGAATACCGAGCGCTCCGCGGACGCTACTCCTTCTTAGAGATGTGCCACACGCCTGAGCTGGTCGCTGAGGTGACCCTCTTGCCGTTCCGTCACTTCGCCTTTGATGCAGCGATCGTTTTCTCCGATATTTTGACGATCCCAGAAGCTTTGGGAGTGGGATTGCGGTTTGAGGAGCAGGCAGGTCCAATCATTGAACGGCCTTTGAAAACAGCAGCAGACATTCACGCGTTGCCACATGTGGAAATAGGGGAAAAACTTAATTATCTAGCACAAGGGATCAAACTCTTAAAACCCACCTTACAAGTTCCCTTACTTGGATTTTGTGGCGCTCCATTTACGATCGCCAGCTACATGATCGAAGGCAAATCGAGCCGCGATCTGCACACAACAAAGCGGTGGATGCTGCAAGACCCCGATTCATTTCACAAATTATTGGATAAATTGACAAACGACGTGATCGCCTCCCTTGCCATGCAAATTGAAGCAGGTGTGGATGCCGTCCAACTCTTTGACTCGTGGGCTAACGTACTCACTCCTGCTCATTTCTCCCGTTTTTCGTTGCCCTACATCAAAAAAATCATTGGCGCGATTCAACACAAAGTGCCTGTCATTGTATTTAGCAGAGGGCCGTTTGCAAAATTGATCGCGGCAGCACAACCCACAGCCATCAGCATCGATTGGAACCAAGAGATGGGGGCAATGCGACAAGCAATCCCGAACACAATCGCTCTGCAGGGCAACCTCGACCCCGATTGTCTGTTTGCACCTCTCCCACGCATACGGGAAGAGGTCAATACCCTCTTAACTGCGATGAGAGGCGATCCCGGGTTTATCTTTAACTTGGGGCATGGGATTCTGCCACAGACGCCTCTTGAGTCAGTCCATGCCCTCTTAGAGTGCGTGCACGCATGAAACACTATATTGTGATCGGGGCAGGAATCAGCGGGCTTGCGACAGCTTGGTTCTTGAAGCAGCGTTTTGGAGCCACTGTAAAGATCACCATTTTGGAAAAAGAAGAGCGATCCGGCGGCTGGATCAAAACCGTGCAGCGAGAGGGGTTTTTATTCGACACAGGCCCAAGAAGCTGCCGCACGCGTGGGTCTGGACAAGCCACCTTGCAGTTACTAGAAGCACTGGGATTACAAGACGAGATAATTCCATGTTCTCCAGAAGCGCGCCACCGCTATCTCTTTACGCAAGGACATTTGAAAAGACTCCCCTCCAGTTTATTGGGCGCTTGCCTTTCGCCTTTGACGCGGCGCTTTCTTCCTTTGCTCTGGAAGGAAAGAAATATTCCCCCTGCCAATCTAGCAGATGAAACCATCGCTTCATTTATGACGCGCCGCTTTTCCAAAGCATTTGCCGAAGAACTGTTCGACCCGTTGACCTTAGGAATTTATGCAGGCAATAGCCACGCCCTTTCATTTCCCTCTTGTTTTCCCGAATTTGCAAATCACGAAAAACACTATGGAAGTCTCGTCCGAGCGCTATGGCAACAAAAAAGAGAAAAAAACCAAAAGATGAACCAATTTCCGATCATCACCTTAAAAGGGGGGATGGAAATATTAACAAGGTCCTTAGGCCATGCTCTCAAAGAACACTTGGTATTAAATACACCTGTTCTTTCCATCAGCCCTTCAGAGTCGGGCATCGTTGTCAAAACATCCCAGAAACAACTCGCGGCAGACCATGTGTATGTGTGTACACCTGCTCACGCCATTCCACATTTCATCCCACCGCTAGCAGAGCCATTGAAGCAGTTTTCAACAGCGACAGTCGCCGCTGTTCATCTCGGGTGGAATAAATCGGTCCTCACAAAAAGAGGTTTTGGCTATTTAGTCCCTACAAAAGAGAACGAACCTATCTTAGGGGTCATTTTCGATTCCTCTGTTTTCCCTCAACAAAATCAGCATGAGAAGCAAACGCGCTTAACCGTGATGCTTGGCGGAACAGTTGGGGTTCCGGTCGTAGAAATGAGCGACGATGCCCTTATCGCCCTTTCTAAAAAATCCCTCTACAAACACTTAGGGTTGCAACAACCACCTCATGTTGCCTTTGTTTCCCGTGCAATAAATGCCATCCCACAATATACCCTTGGGCACCAGAGCCGGGTCACAGCATTAAATGAAGAGATAGACTCTCTGTTTCACTCAAAAGTCACTTTGATGGGGAGTTCTTGGAACGGGGTCTCCGTGAACGACTGCATCCAAGAATCTTATGAACGAGGAAGGTTTTGAACGAGGCCCGCATTGACGACCGATTGATGAGACACGAGATCGATCCGTTGGATATCGGGCTTAAGCCCGCTCGTGGAAGTGACTTGGTCAGAACCCCAGCCACTCATCACGCCCCACATGGCATGAGTCATATCGACGATCACCTCATTTCCATTGTTTTCGCTGATGCCACCGACCCCTTTGGACACAAACAGCTCATCCAGCCGAGTCATCGCCAAAGCTCGCACAATGGCATCCTTTTGCAAATCATTAAACTTCTTCTGAAGCACCTCAGGAGTCTCTCCTGCGGACCCTTTCATTTTTCCCGAACGAATTTCTGCAGCAATTTGAGTGCCCGGCTTAGAAACCGTGTTCACAATGATCCCACTGGCAACTTTAGAGTTCAGCAAATCTTCTTTTTCCATCAGATCTTTTCCCATCTCTTTAAAAAAGCGTTTGCGAATGTCACCCTCTTCTTTGAGATCCCCAATCGTGATTTTAGTTTTGAACAGGACGCTTTTCTCAAGAACAGCTGCAGGATCTTTAAAATATTGCCCTAAGACTTCTGTTTTTTTCTGTAAACTGGCATCCTTCTCGACCCCGAGCTTCTGCAAGACATCGTCAATAGAGCCTCCGACGAGCGGATGGTGGGGATCGTTAATCAAAGGGAGTTGCGTGTTCTCAAAATAGCTATCGTGTACTTTTGCACACGCCTGGTTCACAAACTCAGGAGAGAGATCGTTCGTATGACAAGCCTGATTGAGGTGTTCGATGATCTTGTTTTTATCCGCTGCTAAATCGCCATCTTTTTGAAATCGCGCAGGTAACTCATGGGCATGGGCCGGATCATAGGCTGTCGCCATTTTGTACATGTCCTCTACAAAAGCGGTTTCCCCTTCTGTCAGGGTCTTATCTTGCTTGAGGCGATCGAGTTTCCCCAACAGCTCTTTTCGCGCTTTTGCATTATCTCCCGGAACGTAAGCATTTATCGGGGGGATTTCCCTTTTTGGATTGAGGATTGCCGACCGAGCGGGGTTCCAAGAACCCGCTCCCTGCCCTATTCTGTTTGTATCGGGCGTTGGAAAAGAGGCTTGCATACTTGTCATATTCCCTCGCAACAAAAAACCAGAAACTCTAGCTTTATACTATTAATAAAATAATTAATTGTCAATTTATTTTAACTTTATAAATCATCATTATCGCGTGGAAATCAGCTTGTCGGTAAAGGGCTGTTTTTGCTATTCTCCCTCCTTATACAGGAGACAAAATCTATGCTGCAGCTGTTTCGCAAATACCAACGGGCACTCTACATCCTCATCACGATCGTCATCGTCATCTCGTTTTCGTTCTTCGGAACGTACGGAACGCTGTCGGACGGCTCGTTCCGCGAACAGATCGCCTTCAAGGCTGTCGATGGGACTGTTGTCACGCGCCATGAACTGGACGAAATGGTCGCATTTATCAGCACGGATAGTGGAGATAAGGTGATCTTTGGCGGCATGTGGGGCCCAAACTTCCTGAACGATGGGGTGATCGCAAGAAACTTTATCGACACGGGCTTGGGCGTGTTGCTTGCAGAGCAATACCTAAACGAAATCAAACCCGACCTGCAAGCCAGACACGACAAAGAGAGACGCTACCAACTCTACACACATCCAAAAGCACCATTTATCACAACGGAAGCCGCGTGGAACTACGTCAACCCCAACATGACCTCTTTCTACAACTTGCTCCGCAACACCAACGACCCCAGCTCCGCGGAAGCCTTACGCGCACGGATGGCTCTTTTCTTGATGGAAAAACAGTTTCCAGCTCCGTTGCTAAAGCAGGTGTTGCGCTACCAAGAGTCTCAACATTCATGGCTCACACCCGACCCAAACCTTAACTATTTAGACCTCTCCCTCTTCGGTTATCACACCGCGGAGGATTGGTTTGGCCCCCGTTTCGTGCGCCTTGTGGCTCAATTTATCATCAACTCAGCCATCATCGCCGAACAGCGAGGCTATGAGGTCTCCAAAGCAGAAGCACTTGCAGACCTGACGCACAATGCAGAGATGAGCTACCGCCAAAACCAAAATAGCCCGCACCTCAACGTGCGCAACAGCCACGAGTACTACCAAGAGCAACTCCGACGCTTAGGAATGGATCAAAATATAGCGGCGAAGAATTGGCAAAAGGTCCTCCTCTTTAGACGTCTGTTCCAAGACTTAGGAAGCGCCCAATTCGTCGATCCTTTCTCTTTCCGCGCCTTCAACCAATTTGCCCTCACAGCAGTGGAAGGGGAAAGCTACCGCTTGCCTAAAGAGTTTCAATTCAACACCTATCGCGGATTGCAAAAATTTGAAATCTATCTCGAGGCAATAGCCAAACGGGACGACCTTGCCAAACTGACTCTCCCGACGCAGTTTTTCTCGCTCGAAGAGATCTCCAAAAAAAGCCCATCCCTCGTTCAAAAGAAGTACGTATTGCAAATTGCCGAAGCAAGCAAAAAAGCGATCGAAGCTGGCATTAGCTTAAAACAAACCTGGGCATGGGAAAATAGCTCTGACGGGTGGCAAAAACTGCGCGCCCAATTTCCAGACCTCCAGTTGAAAGAGAACACCACCCCAAGCGAACGGTTCACCGCCCTGGAAGCCTTAGATGAAAAGACGAGGCAAAAGGTGGATGCCTTTGCGAGAGCATCCCTGATCGAAGCGCACCCTGAGTGGATTGTGGAAGCTTTGAATAAAGCAGAGCCAGCCCAGAAAAGCATTGCTCTGACGGAAGCAAAAGGGGATACGCCATTTGCAGGATTCTCGTCTGGCAAAAAATTGATCAAGATTCTCGATACAGCCCCTAAACTCAATGAAGAAGCGACAACCGAAGCTGCAAAGAGCGCCGCTTCTGCTCTTGCACTCTTCACCGGAGATAAGGAGACCTACTACCGGATCGGAATCGTCGAAAAATCCCCTAAAGCCCAAATTCTCACCTTTGCTGAAGCGGACAAAAGTGGCGCCCTCGATCAACTGTTAGACCAACGGTTGCAAGAGCATTACAAGAAAATCAGAGAAGATCGCGCAGCAGAATTCCAAACCGCAAGCAAATCGTGGAAACCCTTCAACGACGTCAAAGACCAAATTGCAGATGACTATTTCCGTCCTATGCTCGGTGGAATCTACCAAACCTACGCTTCTGTCTATGCTGCGGAGACAAAATTGGCCACGCCAGAAAAAGTGATCGGCGACCTAGCAGCGACCTATCGCCTCTACCCTTATGTGAAAGGGATCCAAGAAAAAATCAGCAAGCAACCCAGCCTTGCAGCCACGCTTACCCGAGAAGCAACCCCTGCAGCTCAAACAGAAGCCTCCAAGCCAAACGGTTCACTTGCCGACCAGTGGAAGCTGATCCGCACGAGTCAACAGCTGACGAAAAGCAGCACCGATAGCACCATTGACAAAGAGAAGATCTTTGCCCTAAAACCACCCGCCTTTAGCAAAGTAAACGCTCCTGCAAACGGAGATCTCAATTTCTTCTACGTGATCAAGCGCGGCAACCAAGCCACTGACCTCACCACCAGCGCTAACGTCGCACAAGCCCACCGCCTGCTCTCCGAAGGGGCACAAGTGAAGCTCATGCAAAGCTTGCTGACCGAAATGAACCTCAAAGAGGCGATCTCGTTAGACTATCTCAAGAACCTCTCTCAAGAGGAAGAACCCGCGAATCAATAGATGGAAGAAGAATTCGTCCCGCTTACACCCGTCAATTTTTTTCAGATCAGCGCCGATTGCCACTATTGGCCGCCAACTGAAGCCAAGGGACGCGCCTCCAAAGAGCGATATCGATTACCCGATACCAGCGCTCTTTGTTCTGAAGAGACGTTCGCAGAGGTGTACCTCGGCTGGAACGAAGAGGGGTTGCGTTGTGTCTGTGCTGTCCGCGAGCCGATCCGCCATATTGCCTATCCCGCTCTTACCGAAGGCGACAGCATCGAGCTCTTTATCGACACGCGCGATGTAAAATCGGGGGGATTTAACACCCGCTTTTGCCACCACTTCTATCTCCTCCCTGAACCTCTCGAAGGAGTCCAAGCCGGTGAGATCACCCACTTCCGCACAGAAGATTCCCACCCTCTCTGCAACCCCGCCGATCTCGTTGTGAAAGTAAAAAAAAGTTCTTCAGGATATGAGGCAGAGCTATTTATCCCCGCTCACTGCCTCATGGGCTACGACCCTTCCCAGTTCAAACGCCTCGGCTTTGCCTACCGGATCAACCGTTCCAACCAACCCGCTCAACACTTCACAGTCGTTTCAGACGATTTCCAGATCGACCAAAACCCCGGCAGCTGGAGCTCCCTTATTTTGCAGCAGGTGAAGGTTTAATGCTCTTGAAATGGCCAAGGATGCTGTAGAGAAACAAACCTCGGGCAAGAATAGAAACTGCTTCCGTGGTTATTTTTGCAAAAGCAGCTGGCACATACCCCTCTTCATTTCTGATATGTTCGAATCGTTGCTTATTGTATTCATTCCCCCTCATCTCCCAGAGGCGTCCAGCTAAATTGTGTAGGACAACAAGCTTGAAAATGTTATTGTAGGTATCGCCAGAAGGCCACTTTTTCAATAAAACATGCAAAAGAACGGCTTCAATCAAAGCTGTGATGTTTTCGACTAAAGGGGTCTCAAATTTCGACAAAGCCCGGACGCACCTCTCCCCAAAAGGGCGGGTAGAGTTTTGAGATAACTCTGGCGCGCCTGGCTTATACTTCTCTGTGAGCCCTTTCCACATAGCATAGGTTTTTTTCTTAGCCGCCGCGCATCTCTCTCGGGCGTAATTTTTTTCAATTTGGCTGACTAACGATGCTAAATCTTTCCCCCTCGCGGACAGAAATTCCTGGAACTCCTGTCGCCGTTCATTTAAATAATTGACCGTACACACTGGTGCAAAAAAGACAAAATTCCGCACAAATTTGAAGCTCACAAAATTTACAATGCGGAAGACGAGATCCAAAGGACGGGGTAACCCGTCAGGTGTGACTCCCCATTGCTCAATAATACCAAACTGTCCTCGTAAGCGCTGTCTTTCCGCTGGAGTTGCCTGAGCATTTTTAAACGCATTCGCTGCAATACTGCAAACAAACTGTGAAAGGAATAAATAACTCACCAACCTGAATTTATTATTTAAAATCAGATCCACCCCATCCATGATCCGGTTGCCTAAACGGATCGCCTGAATCGGCGTGTGGTTAATCACAAAAGGAACAATTTTTGAACCAATCATCGCCTGATTCGCGCGATAGGCCGACTCCAATAGTTTTTTGATTTTATCTGCTACAAAAATTGAGCAGGTTATTTTGATCCAATATGAACTCAATAGTTCCGAAGCTCTTTTGGGCAAGCTGATCAAAAACACCCTCTTCCAGATCGGATAGCGTGGCGCAGCGTTAGGGTCGATCATTTGCGCCCAATCAATTAACACCTCTGGCTGAGCCGCATATCTATTCTGGAAGCAAATGTCTAGCGCTCGATCTCTTGCCGTTTGAGTTGCCGTGTTGCTTCCAAAACGATACCTCCTGCCTTTCACGTCCGTGCCCCGTTCTTGTAAAATGGACGAAGCAGATCGTTCTATTTCACTTGAGTTAGCTGTGCGATCGAAATACTGTAATCCTAGGTACAAAAATGATCTCGAATCATCTCCCGTCTGGTGGCTGATAACAGATCGAACAAAATAGTTCTCAAAAGTATTCATTCGTGCACCTCCTCGACGTTTTGTGGAAGGAAGATCCGATGGGAAACGAGGAGCCACTCCATGATCTCTGCAGATAAACCATTTTTCCCCATATCAAGTAAATCAATTGCATCGATAAATGCTTGCCGAGCGTTTAACTCCAAACGGGCCTTGATCACGTCTTGCACACCATTCTCTTGATCGAGTGCACGCAAGAGAACCTCTTGTTCTAAAACTAACTCCGACACGCAAGAACGGATCTGTTTGACTTTTTCAAGACGCTCAAGCCGCGGTTTAAAATGGGTACTATCCCATTCACGCTCCTCTAATAAAGCACTATTGAACTCCTTGAACAAATCGTCTCCTAAATTTTCTCGAGAGCAAATCGTTTTCATTTGATTGATTTTTGACGAACGCTCGAGAGGGCTTGAAACAAGGCCTTTAAGATACCCCTTACTTGCCTCTAGACTAAAAACTTCCTCCCAAAATGCCTTCCAGGGAAACTCCTCTGCTCCACCTTTTTCATCTTCATATTTCATGTAGCCCAAAAGAGGGGCTAGATTTGGCAGATCAAATGTTTCCGATTCTGCAGCCTCGTCTAAGAAAATCAATTGCGTTTCCATATGGCAAAAGACGTTCTCAAAGAAATCTGCTTGTGGAAGGTTTTGCAACTGAGTCCGATTCTCATTTAAATATAGCCTCATGGCTTCACGCACTTTCGGTTGATCGATCTTTTTCTGTTTCGATTCGGGATGCAAGGCCTCATTCAAGTAGCAAAAGGTGCGCACCAATAGATCGGGGCCGCTTGTGGTATTTAAGTATTGCTCGTCAACTTTGAGACCAACGTATCCCTTTTTCAACTCGTTGAGCATCCCACATAAATGGTTGAAATGTGCAAAAGCATCCCCTTCCCCTTCAGATGGTTTCTGGATAATCTCACCCACTTTCGCAAGAATTTCAGCGCTACTCTGAGCAAAGCCTTCCGGTTTCCAATTTCCCACCTCGGCATCTCGAATCCAGGTTTGGATTTTATCGAGAAATGGTGCCGCAGTTTTGATGTGGCTTTGCACGGTCTCGATGATGTCATCGAGGGTGTATTTTTTGAAAAAATTCCTCAAATACTCTTCTTTATCAAGCGGGCTGCTCACGTGTTCGACGACATTTTCTGTCCCTGGAATAGCCAAGACAGGGCCAAGAGTTGACATGTAGTTACTAAAACTGTGTGTATCAGTCCCAAGACGCTCCTGAATTTCACTGCGCGCAATTTCCCCTCTTCGTCGAGCCAACAGTTCAATCAGCGTATCCTGTAGAGTATCGGTCTGGAGTGCTTCATTGGCGTGTAGATCATTGTAGAGAGTCGTCGCATCACCCATGTAACGTGCACCACAGTGTTGGCCTGCAATGCTCAAATCGAGAACGACGCGTGCTTGGTTTTCAAGGAGATTCTTGTAAGCCCTCAACTCCTCCTCACCGTAATTTGAAACATCTGTTCCGTTTGTCTCTTGAAATTTGCGTAAGTCTTCGCTCACTTTAAAGAGCGAAAGGCGCACAGCATTTTCGATGTGTTGATAAAAGCGCATGAGTTTTGGGGTGTCGTATGCGGGAGGAGTTCCCAAAAAAGCAATGCGGTTATTCACGTCGTGGATAAATTTCTCTAAACTGGTGCGCAACTCTTGAACGGTATAAGTCGTTTTGCCTTCTTGACGCGAGGTAGGAGCCATATAACCCGGCGCTGTTGGATCTGTGAAATTTATGGCGTCAAAAATCGTGAGAAGCGTTCCCACTTGCAGCTCAACGGGCACATGAGAGGCATTCAAGGCCTTCTGCTTCGTACAGATATGACTCATGTCGATTTCCCAATTAAACCGCGTTAAATCATGCCTCTCCTTTTGAAACTGCTGATCTCCCCACATCCGCTGCGCAAACAAGTCACACGCCCTCGTCGTCGTATACCAAGCGGTTCCCAAAACCCAAAAGGCGATTTTGAAAACGACCAAATGGAGATCTTCTGGAGGTTTGAATTTCTCTAATGGACCGTAATAGCCCAATACGTTTTGGAAAAACGAAATGCGCATATGGGTCAAAGAGCTCCAGTTGGCTTCGATCAGAGCCTGAAAGAAAATGGTCGTTATTCTAATAGGAAAATAGACGACCTGCCTGATTCTCTCCTCCAACTGCACCTGTTCGCGCGTTGTTTTTTTAGCATATTTCTTAAAATCAATTACATAAGCTGGACTAACTGAAAGAGTGATCGTGGTTTTTGGATCTAGAGCCATTGAACACCTAATTATTTTTTCAAATATTGATTAAATGAAAAAATCATATCATTGTTAATATAATATTGTCAATAAAATCGGATTTAATCATTAACGCAGACTCTGCGTTAGATGCTTTTGGAGGGTTCGACGTTAAGAGCGCGGAAAAGGGCACGAACGGTGCGATAGCTCAACTTTTCAAAGAGGAGACAGGTGGGCTCCTGCCGGACGGGGAATTTCTCCCAAAAGACCCGTTGTCCATCGAGTCGGAAGAGGCGTAAAGCCAGTTTGAACACGTTTCGGATGACCCAACAGGAAACGGGCCCGAGGCCGCTGATTGAGCTTAGCTCTGTGCTCGTCACAGGGCCCACAACGACCTTTTGACACCCTTCTTCCGCTAGGAGGTTTAAAACGGTGACGATGAGCAATTCTGAGGTTCCCGAAGGGGCGTCAAGGGTTAAAATGAGATTGTTTAGCAACCAACCACCAGAGGCCTCAATTTGGTTAAGCATTAAAAAGGCGACGACTTTACCTTCTTTTTGGGCGAAAAAGCAGCGCTTGCCTTCGCGGTCGTTAAAGAAATCGTGATGGGCGATATAGACCTGAGGCCCTCGACGGCTATTGAGCCACTCATCGGCTATCTTCTCAATCGCCTGTTCAAATGCAGGATCATGATCGACGTATTCTTCAATGGTCACTCCAGCATGTTTTGCATGCTTCACTTTCTTGCGAATCAACACTCCCTTGGGGCCGGTAAGCTCGGTCGGATTTTGCGAAGGATCTAAAATGAGTCTATTGCCGAATTGGATCAAAACAGAAGATTTTGCTTTAGAAACGGCCTTGGCAAATTCTTGTGGAACGATCACAAAACTCCACATCCACCCCTTAGATCGACAAAAAGCACAAAAAGCGTCGACAAGAGGACCTTTATCTGCAGAATCGCAAAGGGGTTCTCCAAAAACAATGGCACAATTGAGCTCTATGCGATAGCCGATGCAGCCATCGATAGAAGGGATCGAGAAGACCTGACAGGCGGTATCTAGAACAGCATCTGTATTGAGATCACCCCAGCGCCTGACCTGTTTGACAAATAGGCTCCGCCGATCACAAACCCTTTCCGCACAAACCATTAAAATTTCTCCCGACAATTCCTAACGCTTACCTGGCGCATTGCTTTATTTGCAATAAGGAATCACCAACTTACCTTCGTTCGGTTCCAAAAACGCGTTACACGCATGCAACTGGCCTAGCGTTTCCTCGTAAACATCATAAGGGAGGGCGGCCGTAAACTGTTGCGCCTTCAATAACATTTTGACGTAAGGAATTGGATCGTGCATCCGAGACAATTTCCGAAGAGTCAACAGATAATCTTCGCGGAAAACAGTGGGAATGATAATCCGAGATTGGTTAGCAACATCCAATTCAGCATTCATCAAAATCCGAGCAATCCGTCCATTCCCGTCAACGAAGGGGTGCACTTCAGCAATGAGAAACATCATAAAGATAGCCTTTGCAATGCCTACAGGAAGTTGATTGTAAAATTCAATCCCCTTGATAAGGGTGCCTCTTACTTCTTCAGGTTTTACAAATATGGTATTGCCCACACGATTGATGCTGTCTTTAAAACGTCCTGGCATTTTATCTTCACGCACTTCCATCAAAATCGCATGCCGATGCTGCAAAATATCAATCAGCTCCTGGCTACTCTTGGGAGTCGTTTCCATCCATTTGGAATTCGACACGATTTGAAAGGTGCCTAAAATATCGTGAGAATCGGCTGTCCGATGGGGAATCATTTTATTTTCAAAGATAATCTGCTCAGCTTCCCGTACTTCAAAAACCGTTCCCTCAATGTAATTGGAAAAATACGACTCAAAAAATGCTTGATTGATTCGAGCTTGCGGGGAAATTGCTGTTCGTTTGTAGACCGGAAGCACGTCATGGAGAAGATATGCCGTTAACACGGCAAATAGTTCGACTCTTTGGGGATCAAATGGTTCACCACTCGCTCTTGCTCGTCCCGCCGCAGTCACTTGCTTTGCATCGGGTCTCGTCCCCAAAAATCCGCCAATCAACTTATTTAAAGCCGCGTATTCCCTCTCCATCCCAAGCCTGACAGCAACTCTATGGGCTTGATCGCGCAAACGATTGAGCTCTTCTGGCCCATAGATCCTCGCCATCCGATCCAATCTATCCTCAAGTGAATCCAGTGGAACTTTCTTAATGAATCCTTTTCGTTCACGACTCGGAATCAAATTTTCTAAAAAGGCACGGCCTCGCGAAGAGATGAACAGATTCTCGAGAAAAAGAGTGTCCTCCTCATCAGGACCAGGTCCGCGCACTAACCGAACCGTAAGCCCCGGCCACTGCACGGTACGCGTGTATTTGTACGTGAGAAACACAGCCCCTTCTGCTAAAATTCCCCCATCTAGCGCCGAACGATGGCTGATCACTGCCTTGGGAAATAACTGTCCTAAGATTTGATACCGGTGCCGTTTGATAATGTTTTCTGGCGTATCCTTTAGATTGGAAGAGTAAATTTTAGATCCAATTTTTCGGAGGACCCCCGCTTTTGCCGCCCGCCGAACGGCTTGCGTGTAACTTTTATCTCCAATGCTGACGACAACCTCAGGCCATTGGCTTGTCGCTTTTTTTTGCATAACGCCTCCCTATAGCTCAATTTTGTCGCTTTTTTTAGAATAAGACAACGTTTTTGTCGCTTTTTTTAGAATAAGGAGGCTTTTTGTCGCTTTTTTTAGAATAAAGAAAAGCGGGGAAGGTATGCAAATTTGTGGCTATAAGTTGTTTTTTGTAAAGTTGATGTCGCTGTATTTAAAAGCCTGTTGAAAGGCTTGATCGACCCAAAACAAATCGTAAAGCTTGGATTGTGCCTTTAAACTCTCTTTGAGTCCAAATAAAGAGCGACTCGTATTTGGAATCTTCTCCAAGTCTTCACGATAGGTTCGCTCAGCTTCTTTGTGTTGTCCAAGATTTAAAAAGAGGGCTCCCAACTGCTGTCTAGCCGAAATAAAGTAGACTGGAGACTCATTAAATGAAACAGTGTCTTGTTCATTGACGGCTTGTTGAAGAATCTTAATTGCCTGATCTGTCTGCCCTTCATTTTCCGCAGTTTTAGCTTTCATCAAATAGTCCAATATGGGGATCATTTCTTTTGCCGTTTCATTTTGAAATCTTGGATCTTCAAAAACTTGCTTTTTTGCAACTTCAAAGAGTTGACTTTCTTTAGAAGCTTCAGAAGAGTTCTTCATGCTTGCAAACGCCATTGTGCGGCTAAAATGCCATAATAGAGTAGCCAAAGGCATCTCCTCACTCGGGGCTGGAAATTTCAATATTTTTTCCCATTCGTGAAAATGAACTAAAACGAAAAGTGGCATGACAACGTAGTATTCCATCTGAGGCATCTGTTTAGAACGAGGCAGATAGAGCTGCTGCAATTGATTTGCAGCCCACATGGCCTCTCTGAAACGTTCTTCCAAACTATAAATGCGAGTGAGGAAATACAGGGTGTGGGTCATATAACTAAAAGGGTAGAAGCCCTCCATACCATAAGTATTTACATACTCTCGATCTGCTGCTAGCGCTTCTTCGCTGCAAAGAGCTGCTTCATGATAATCACCAACTAATAGATAGATGTGGGAAGGCATATGAAGAAGGTGCCCGGCATTTGGAAGCAATGTTTTTAATCGTTCTGCTGATCTCAAAGCCTTTTCAGGAAAAGGAGAGCCATCCATGGTGTGAATATAATAATGGTTTGCCCCTACATGATTGGGATGCGCTTTCATGACAGTTTCTAAGGTATTCACAGCCTCTAGGATCCCAGGATAGGGCTTACCCTCTTTATCCCAATATGACTCCTGTAAGTCCAATAAGCTGACAGCGAACAACACAGCAGCATCTGGATCATCAGGATAGCGATTGTGCAGCTTTTCCATCTGTTGACTATATGCCAATGTGTTTAGGGCTGGGTCAGAATTATTGACATATCTTTTAGACAATGCCTCGATGTATTCACGCTCAATTTCTGAACCGCCCGTTGACAGATCGAGAGCCTTCTGTATGGCATCGTACGCAACTTTATTGATATCTGATGGCATGGGCATTTGATATAAATTTGGAATGAGAGCAATCGCCATGCCCCAGTACGCCATAGGCATCTGTGGATCTATCTTGGAGGCATTTAAAAATGACCAGTAGGCTGTGTCATTATCGAAGGCATATAATTGAGTTAATCCTTGATCAAAGTAAAGCTGAGCTGCAAGTTGATCTGTTTTGACCGGATGATGAAGAGCGATATTCTTTGGATCCAGTGTAAATTTTGCAGGAGGTGTAGAAATAAACTCTCCTGAAAAAACACAGTTTGTCCAAACAAAGGTTATCAAGCTCAATTGCAGGGCAAATTTTTTAACATCCATAATCGATCAGCTCCAAGAACACCAAAACCTCTTGATTGCACATTCCTATTATTTTTGAAACTACTTTGTAAGAGCAAATGCCTTTGCGGTGAAAAAGGCAGGAACGGCGAGAACGACGAGCGCAGCCAGGGCGGCTAATTTTCCCTCTTTTTTCTCAATGGCGTGCAACATTCCAGAACGCCGGATGTAGGGCTTTTCAAGGTGAAATCCGAGGTGGCTCATCCATCGTGAAGCAAACAGGGTCACAGCGCAGATGATAACAACCCCTTTTTCGAGCTTACCAATACTTTCTGCTTGCGCTTTTGGGAGTTTTGTTAGGGAGAGGAAGAGTCGCATTTGAGCGAAAAGCGCGATCTGAACAACCAACTCTTTTGCCAGCTGAAGGGCGATTGGAACAATCTTGCGACGGATCCACATATAAGGTCTATTTAGCTCCGCTTGCAAATCCTCGAATGCCTTTTTGATCCACAGCATGGGCGCAGAGGGATTGGTAACAAATTGATTGTAAATCAACATCCCTAAATTTGCCTGTTCTTCTGCTTCATCAAAATTCCCGCATGCAATGGCATACTCCGCAGCCGTTTTGCAATAAATCACATGCGAGTAAGCCTCCTCGGCAGACCACTTTTGCTGGCGAGTGTTTCGGTAATCAACAGCCTCGACAACCTGTGTGAGGCGGCGCACCCATCCCCCGATCACTTTGAAATCCAAAGAGCAATTGGGATCTTCCCTTTTTAGTTGCAAAGCCAACACGATCGCTTCTTGCAAAAGTGTGTTTCTAAAATCAGGATAAAACCCATCGGTGGCCTGATCCGCACATGTCACAGCTTTTACGATTTCTTGATAGCGGATCTGCAACCTCTCCAAAGGGGTTTTGCCATACTGATCCAGTTGTTTTTGCAAGGCAGCGTCTGTTACCTCTGTACTATACACGCCAAGAAGCGAAAGCCGTTTCTCAAACTGTTCATGGACATGCGCTTTAAATTCCTGGCACAAAAGCGTATCTGGATTTTGATCCAAAAAAGAGAGGATATCATTTAAGTTGTCTAACTCTTGCAACATTCCCTTAATATCGCCCGAAGGATAGAAAATATGGCTAAAATGACATCTGATTTGCGCAACCAACCATTTATGCTCCGGTATTTTCGTCTTTGCCTTTTGCATCAGATCCGAAGCAAGACGTGCAGCTGTAGCAAAATCCAATGGGCGCAAATCGAACCGGAGCCAACGCAGAGCAAGCAAGGTTTCAAAAGCTTTCTCCTCATCCAAGGCTGCCACTTTTTGAATAAAGACATCTTTACTCATTCTATTGAGAACATCCTCTAATGCTATCAGTTGATAAGCCTCCAGAGAATGTTGATTTGAGAAGGTTCCCAAACAAACCCCCACTGCATACAACGAGTCTATTTGACGAAGGAGATTTTTAAGCAATTGAGTCCCCTTCAAAGAGCTCTCTTGCTCCTCTAGCAACAGCCCCAAAGCCAACAGAATTGGCTTCTGAGACGCAACATTAGGTTGGGAAGAAAGGCAAGCACCGTACAGATAAAAGCACGTCACAGCTACCTTTCTAAATAGAGGTGAAAGAGGAGCATCGCCCGGAGGCAGTGCTTTCCTCAAATCCTCATAGGCACTACTTAGCTGGACCAATACCTCTTCTTTTACACCTGGATGGTGCAATGTCGTCTGTCTTGCATAAAGTGCGTTTACCTTTACAACAACGTCCGTCAAAGCATGAAGAGCGGCCACGGTAACTAGCGGAGTTGGGGTAAATTGTATGGGCAGCAAATGCACCTTTATTTCCTCTGTGAAGTAAGGGGGAATGGTAGAACATGTATGTTAATTTTTTCTAGCGAAATGGGAAACTAATTTCGTTGTCGTGAGAATAGCTGGGACAGCAAGTGTCACGAGCGCCGCAACGGCAGCCGGCTTACCCACTTTTTGCTCGATGGTACGCAACAGGCCTGTTTGCCGAAAATGGGGTTTTTCCAAATGCCACCCCAAATGGCTTTTCCAATCGGCAATGAACCTGCTGATCACACCTAAAATCAAGACGGATTGTACTGATTGCCCAACGAAGCGCCATTTTGCAAGGCGCGATTGAGCAAAGGCAGTGAGAAGCCTCATTTGAGCTAACAGAGAGATCTGGAGCAACAATCCTGTTGTCCACTCATGCGCCATCGACACTCGATCTGCCCCCATCCATTGCCCTAAGCGCGTTTGTTCTGTTATTGTTCTTGGAAGTTGGGAAGAAGCACCAACCCAACTGAAAGTTGGAGTGGTGATCACAACGTGAGTCACTGGCGACCGATCAAAGAGACGGCGCGCTAGGAGGGAGGCGCCTGCCTCAACAGAGGCGTTAAAATTCAGATTTCGGATAGCAGCGCCAGCCCGCAATGCAATCCACGGGATCAGGCGTAAAATGGGCTGCTTAATTTTCTGTTCAAGCGTGGACATTAGTCTCGTATCTTTCATGAAACAGATGCGCGTTCCAAAGATGCTGTATTCCCCAGAAAGGCCAAATAAGAGGGAGCCGGGGAACTTCAAGACGCGGAATAGCAATTGGACGCGTGCATTCTCCGAATTGGTTTTAATCAAATCCTCGATCTCATTAAAAGTCTTTGTTGCGCTTTGGGGAAATTTTTGGCAAATGAGCACGCCGAGCTCTAGCCATTTTTTTACTCCGTCGGGATTGCCATAAACGGCTTCATACTTAGCTGCTGTTTGACAAAAGACCGCATGGTAGTAGTGCCCCTTGGTTTTAATGGTCGCATCATCTGCATGGGGGTAATCAACAGCTTCTATCGTTTTTGTCACCCTTTCATGCCATGCTATTGCAGCTTCTACAGCGAGCTCAAATGAGGGGTCAGTTTTCTTCAACAACAAACCTAAAGTGAGTTTATTATTCGCGAACATGATTTGGAGGAAGGGGTTAAACCCAGGAGTCTGATCCGCGCACTCACTTGCTTGGACCACTTCTTTGTAGCGGATCCTCAAACGTTCTAGAGCGGTTTTTCCATATTGATCTAAAAGCGCGTTTCTCTTTGCATCAGTCGAAGATGTGCTATAATCATTGAAATCCCTTAACAATACCCCTTTGATATTGTGTGTTTGCGCTTCCAACTCCCCTTTCTTCGGAGTTTCAGGATAAGCGCTCAAAAACGTTTGCAGTTCTTCGAGTGTTGCCAGTTGGCCCAAAACATCCTCTTGCCCATTTTTCATGGCATGTAAGCCGCGGCGCGTATTGTAAATAATGTCTGCGACCAACCACAGATCATAATGGTCTTCTCTGGGGTTATGGTCCATCAAATGGCGTGCAACGGCTTCTGCAACGTCATACACTTTCTTCAGACGATCGTGATCTTGATTCGTTCCATCCAAATTGTGCCATGTAGCCCCTAACCAGCGAAAAGCAAGCGCTGCTTCAAAAGCGCTCGGTGGATCCATCGCATTGACCAAGTTCGTTAAGATCGTCTGATCTACTTGATTGAGCTTCTCTCCAATCGCGAGGACTCTTTGAGCCACGTCTGAACCTTGTGCTTGTGAAGTTCCAAGAGCATCTGCTGCTTTAAAAAGCGTTTTATGTGAGGTGAGGACAGTTCTTAAAACATCTGAGGCCTCGTCTTGCACAAGTTCACGCGGATGCTTCAACATCAAGCCTAGCGCCAGGATCAGCGGCTGCTTGCTCGCCACCATATCGCCCCCATAGCAACACCGGCCATAAAGGTAAAAAATCGTCCCTGCAATTGCCTTCATCTGAGAGGAAAGGGGAACCCCATTCTGGGGAACTAACTTGCACAACTCTGCATACTCTAGATCTAAATGGTCTAAAAGCCGAGCCTTGACGTCCGGAGAACTCAAATCAAATTGGGAAGGTCTGAGATCATTCACACGTGAAGCTAAATTGTCGAGTTGTGGATTTTTCTCATTGATACTCGAATAGGGTGACGATACTGAAGAAGGTAATTTGCGATCAGTGTGCATAATTCATTTCCTATTAATAAATATAAAATTAAGTGCATATTATATATGATCAATAAATTATTTACAAGAAAAAATCTAAACAGCTTTCAAAATCGGTGTTTTGGCTGCTTTGACTTCATCGAGTCTAGAAACAGGCGTCGTGTGAGGGGCTGTTTTGACGAGCTCGGGAGAGTGTTTGATCTCTTCGACAATCTTGTGAAGAGCCGCGATAAAATCGTCTAAAGTGCGCTTCGACTCACACTCTGTGGGTTCGATCAACATACACTCTTTGATGATCAAGGGAAAATAGACCGTGGGCGCATAGACGCCATAATCGAGAAGCCTCTTGGCTATATCGAGAGCTTTGATCCCTGGGTATTGGTCGATGCTCACGACAAATTCGTGCATGCAAGGTTGTTTGAACGGCACCGTGAAGAGCGGTTCAAGCTGCTTTTTCAAGTAGTTCGCGTTGAGAACGGCATGCTCTGCGATCCGTCTCATCCCATAAAAACCGTGCAATTTAAAGTAGAGAAATGCGCGCAGGTAGATCGCAAAATTGCCAAAAAATGAACTCACAAACCCAATGCTACGAGGATCTTCTTTGACCAATGAATAGTTCCCGTTTTGCTTGACGACCCTAGGCAAAGGCAAATAGGGAGTTAATTGGGCTTTGCACAACACGGGTCCAGAGCCTGGCCCCCCTCCTCCATGGGGTGTGGAAAATGTTTTGTGTAAATTGAGGTGCATCACATCAAATCCCATCTCCCCTGGCCGTGCATAATTGGCGATCGCATTGAGGTTGGCCCCATCATAGTAGAGAAGCCCACCTGCGGCATGGACGCACTTGGCAATCTCCTCAATCCTTTGGCTGAATAATCCCAACGTGCTTGGATTTGTCATCATCAAGCCAGCTGTCTTTGATGACAAGGCCGCCTGCAAGGCTTTGATGTCGAGGTCCCCATCGGGACCAGAAGGGATCGAACGGGTTGTGAAGCCTGCCATGGCAACAGAGGCTGGATTCGTGCCATGAGCGTTGTCGGGGATGAGAAATTCTGTCCGCTCGTGATCCCCTTTTGCACGGTGGTGGGCTGCAATCATCTGAATCCCCACATACTCGCCATGAGCCCCTGCACATGGGAGTAACGTTCCCCCATCCATTCCACACAAGGCACAGAGCATTTCAACAAGTTCGTGAATCACCTGAAGATTGCCCTGCACGGTCTCTTCCGGCGCAAAAGGGTGGGTTCTTACAAACTGGGGAAGCGATGCGCACCACTCATTCACGCGTGGATTAAGCTTCATTGTGCAGCTGCCAAGCGGGTAAAATGTAGTATCGATCCCCACGTTCCGCTTTGCCAAACCGCAAAAATGGCGCGTAAGATCGATCTCCGATACTTCAGGCAATGGAATCTCCGAAGTGCGGCACAGTTTAGCTGGCGGGTGAAACTGCTGAAATGCAGCCGTATCTTTGGGAAGTGAGTAGGCTTTTTGTTTGGGTTGGCTTTTTTGGAAGATGGTCGAAAAATGGAAGGGTTGTTTAGATGAGACCATTATAAACCTCACAGTAGTGGTCGAGGTCGCCTTGGGTTTTGAGCTCCGTGACGGCTACCAAAAAGTGGTCTGGCAGGGAAGGGCCTAAGTGGAATCCGGGTTCGATGCCATGTCGCCGAAAATGGGCTTGCACCTTTTCTGCAGGGATGCCAAAAGAAACGGGAAACTCGTTGAAGTGGGCATCGCTTTTCGGAATAGAGATCCCTGGAAGTGTGGCGAGCTTGTGTTTGAGATACGCTGTCCGTTGGTAGTTGGTGAGAGCGAGTTGTTTGATCCCCTCTTTGCCATACCACAAGATGGCGACGAGGGCGGCGAGGGCAGCTAATGCTTGATTGGTGCAAATATTAGAGGTGGCTTTTTCACGGCGGATGTGTTGCTCACGTGCTTGCAGCGTCAATACAAATCCGGGTCTACCTTGTTGGTCTGTCGTTTCTCCCACAATGCGTCCAGGAAGCTGCCTTACAAACTCTTGTCGGCATGCCATGTAACCTAAGTAAGGGCCTCCATAGCTCAAAGAAAGCCCAAAGGGTTGTGCATCCCCGACAGCAATGTCCGCCCCTATCTCAGCAGCTGAAGCGTAGAGGCCATAAACCAGTGGATTGGCTGAGACAATGGTTAAAGCACCTTTTGTCTTTGCGTGAGCTGCCACCTGAGCCACTGGATCGATCATCCCCAAAAAATTGGGATACGAGACGATCACAGCTGCAGTCTTATCGTCGATCAGCGTTTGTGCGGCTTTCAAGTCGAGTTGAAAGTCGTTTGTATAGGGAATGCGATGGATTTCTCCAGAATGGGGCTTTACGTACTGCTCGATCACCTTTTGATAATGGGGATGGAGCGCATCGGAGAGGACGATTTTATTCCGCTCCTTATGGATCCGCAGCGCCATCAAGGCCGCTTCTGCACACGCTGTGGCTCCATCGTACAACGAAGCATTAGCAACATCCATCCCTGTCAAGGCAGCTAAAGCAGACTGGAACTCAAAAATAGCTTGCAGCATCCCCTGAGAGGCTTCAGCCTGGTATGGAGTGTACGATGTCAAAAACTCCGATTTGGAAGTAATGGCTCCGACAAGTGCAGGAACGTGGTGTTGATAAGCTCCAGCACCCAGATAGCTCTTGAAAGAGGGAAAGGTGTTTTTCTGTGCGATCGACTCGATCCATGCCATTCCTTCACTTTCCGAAATGCCATCGTCCTGCATGGGTTTGGGAACGCGTAAACGAGGTGGAATCGCTTCAAAAAGCGCTTCGATCGAATCGACTCCGAGAATGCGCAACATCTCTACAATTTGAGGTTCTTGGTTAGAGATGAAGTCCATCGTCCCTCACTCATGTGTCATTTGATGATACTCTTTCTGATCGAGCAAGCCGTCGAGATCTTTAGGATTTGCAATTTTTAACTTAAAGAGCCATCCGGTTGATTCAGAGGAGCGATTGATCAAGTCAGGCGCAGTTGTGAGCTGCTCATTCACTTCAAAAATCGTCCCTTCCACTGGGGCATACACATCGGCAGCGGCCTTGGTCGACTCGAGCACAACAGCCTCTTCCCCTTTTTTCACACTTTTGCCAATTTTAGGCAATTCCACATAGACGATATCGCCAAGCTCGCGCTGTGCGTGATCGGTGATGCCCACGGTCCCAACATCATTTGCAACGGTAATCCACTCATGCGTCTCGGTAAATTTGATCATCCCTCTTTCTCCTTGCGCTGAATAAAGGGTAGCTTGACAACCTCAGCTTGTACCCGTTTATCCCTAATTTGTATCGCCACCATATCATGAGGTTTCAATTTCTGCTCAACAAAAACGATCGCAATCGCTTGCCGCAAGGTAGGAGAAAAAGTCCCCGATGTCACGACGCCGCATACTTTGTCCCCAACGTAAACCTCGCACCCTTGGCGGGCAATCCCCGGCTCTCGCAAAATCACACCGTACTGATGGCGCGGATGAGCAACCTGCTCGATAGCACTGCGTCCGATAAAATCGTGATTCAATTTCACCGTCCAACTCGCAACGCTTTCAATAGGATAGATCGTTTCACTTAATTCATGTCCATAAAGCGCATACCCCATTTCAAGGCGCAATGTGTCGCGCGCGCCCAATCCGACCGGGTGGAGACCTCCCACTGCCATCAGTGCTTTCCATAGCGAAACTAACTGGGATTGATCGACAAACAATTCAAATCCCACTTCACCGGTGTAACCCGTTCTAGCAATGAGAAGAGGAGTTTGTTGAAATGTCGCCTTGAGAAGATGCATCGGTTGCAACGTTTCGATTTCGGGAAACAGGGTTTTCAAAATCCGCGTTGAATCGGGACCCTGTAAGGCTAAAATTCCTTCATGCTCATAAACAGGAGTGATTTTTACAGCACGTCCACCTGCATGGGCGCGCACGTGCGCCAAATCCTTTTCCCGATTTGAAGCATTTGCAACGACAAAGTAGGAAGTTTCGCTTACCTTGTAGACGAGCAAATCATCGATGGCATGCCCCTTTTCGTTGCACCAAACCGTGTAGGTCACACTTCCAGGCAGCTTGCTCTCAACCTCTTGCGTGGAAAGGTAATTCACATATGCTCCAGCCTCTTCCCCTTCAATCGCGATTCTGCCCATGTGGGAAACATCAAATAAGCCCGCGGCCGTTCTCACCACTTGGTGTTCTTGAAGAATCCCTTGGTACTGCAAGGGCATCTCCCATCCTGCAAAATCGACGATTTTTGCACCCAGGTGACGGTGAATGTCATATAAAGGAGTCCTCTTCATGGCTCTAGCTTATAAGGGAAGAGGGGGATCTCAGCAAGCTTTCCTCTACCCTTAAAAATACTTTTCTAGTAAAGAGTTATTAGAACAAGAAAGGGGAAATTGTGGCTGTCGATCTTGACTATCAAGCAGAAATGCTCATTTCGAAAATTAAACACTACCTGATCACCACGATGGGTCGTGTCGCCGACGAAGCAAATGCCGATGAATATTATCGCGCTCTTTGCTACGCGTTGCGCGAAGAGATCATGATCAACTGGCTTGCCACAGCCAAGACGCAGATGTCAAAAGACGTCCGAATGCTCTACTATTTATCGATGGAGTACCTCCCGGGAAGGATCCTTACAAATAACATCGCCAACCTGAGTGGAGACGATGTCGTCCGCTTGGTGCTCCATAAAATGGGACGCAATTACGGCGAAATCATGACGCGGGAGTCTGATCCAGGCCTTGGAAATGGAGGCCTTGGACGCCTAGCCTCCTGCTTTCTCGATTCGCTTGCTACGATGGACTTGCCAGCACAAGCCTATGGACTGCGCTACCAGTATGGCATTTTCGAGCAGCAAATTTGGGATGGGCTCCAGATCGAAGCTCCCGATTGCTGGCTGCTCAATGAAAACCCCTGGGAATTCAGACGAGACTTGCGCAAAGTGATCGTCAAATACGCCGGACAAATGGCCGAATCGACAAACATCCATGGCGATGCGATTTTCTCCTTGAACAACTACGAAGAGGTTTGGGCTCTTCCCTATGACATTCCCATCATCGGGTATAGTAAAGAGGGTCGTTTCTCGGTTGTGACTCTCCGACTCTGGACGACAAAGGAATCGCCTCGCAACTTCCAGCTGCAACGCTACAATGCGGGAAGACTCGATGAAGCAGCTGAAAACTCAGCCTTGACAGACGTGCTTTATCCAAGCGACCACCACGAAACGGGAAAACGCGTGCGTCTGAAGCAGGAATTTCTTCTCGTTTCTTCCTCTTTGCAAGACATTGTGCGCCACTATCTTTCCCTACACGACAATTTCCGAGCTTTTGCCGATAAAACGCGGATCCAAATCAATGATACACACCCAGCGCTCGTGATTCCCGAATTGATTCGCATCCTTACTAAAAAGCACGACATCCCCTGGAAAATGGCTGTCGACATGACGATGGCTGTCACAGGCTACACAAACCATACGATTCTTAGCGAGGCACTCGAGCAGTGGGAACAGCCTCTCATGTACTATTTGCTGCCCCGCCAATACAAAGTCATCGAACGCCTCAACTACGAGTTTTGCAACACGATCCGAGGACAATTTCCAAACAACGAAGAGAAGGTGAGGCGCCTTTCGATTTTGGAAAATGGAAAAGTGAGGATGGCCAACCTTGCCGTCATTGGCTCTCACAGCGTGAATGGGGTCGCGGCTCTCCATACAGAAATCTTGAAAAAAACGGTCTTTAAAGACTTTTACGAAGTGTTCCCCAACAAGTTTGTCAACGTGACAAACGGTGTCACACAACGTCGTTGGCTGCACCATTGCGATCCCGAACTTGCCAAATTCATCTCTAAGCGCATTGGCGAAGGATGGATCACCGATTTTGCACAGATTAAAAAACTGGCGGGATTCGCTAGCGACGCCTCTTCTCAAGAAGAGTTCCTCAACATCAAGAAAAAAAACAAAATCCGGCTGATCGAATACATCAATCAAGAAAACAAAATCCGCAATGCAAAAGGGGTCGTCGTTGCGCCTCCTCCTATTATCGACGTGGATTCCTTATTCGACGTTCAAACAAAACGGATTCACGAATATAAACGACAACTGATGAACGTCCTCAACATCATCATGATGTACCATGATATCTGTGAAAATCCACAAGCAGAGCGGACTAAGAGAACGTGCCTCATCGGCGGAAAAGCAGCAGCCGGTTATGACACAGCCAAAGACATCATCCGCCTCATTTGTTGTGTAGGCAAGCGCATTAACAAGGATCCCGCTGTAGGCAGTAACCTCAAACTGATCTACATTGAAAACTACAACGTGTCACATGCAGAGATCATCATCCCCGCAGCCGACCTCTCGGAACAAATTTCAACAGCCGGAACAGAAGCTTCTGGGACGGGGAATATGAAATTCTCCATGAATGGCGCCCTTACAATCGGGACAGAAGATGGAGCGAATATCGAAATGCGGCAAGAGATCACCGATCAGTGGTGGCCCTTTAGCTTTGGATGCTCCGCAGAAGAAATCGACAAAATGAACGCCACGGATTCGTATAAACCCAGTGACATTTACAACAGCAATCCAAAAATCCGCAGAGCAGTCGACAGCTTGCGCGACCGCTCCTTTGCAAGCAACGACGCCGAACACCTCGCTTTCAGCGATCTGTACCACAAATTGATGGAATCCCACTACGGCAGCAGACCAGACAAATATTTTACTCTCAAAGACCTCCAAAGCTACCACGACACCCAAAAGAAAGCCGACCAGCTATATCAGGACCAAAGCAAATGGGCGGAATATGCGATCCATAACATTGCAGGCATGAGTAAATTCTCTACAGACAATTCGATCAAAAACTATTGCGACCTCATCTGGGGATTGACCCCCTGCCCTTCTGACACTGAGATTCTCGAAAGAATCCGCCATGAATATAGTTTGATCGATAAGTGCCGCATCTATTAAGGACTTTACAATGAATTTCAAGAGCCTCTTTTCCAAAGCTCCCAAAATAGCCGGGTTTACAATCGGAACGATCATCGTCATTGTCGCTCTCGTTTTCCTCATTCGCAGCTGCTCCTCAAATAACAAACGCTCCCAGTCGCTCTACTTCATTGGAAGAGATGTCTCCTGGTACCCGATGCAGCTTGCCGCAAAAGAAAAAAATCTCCTCGCCTTTACTAACGATCTCCTGTCGATCATCGCCTCAAACGAACACTTACGCTTCGAATTTGTCGACGTCACGCCCACTCTGCTCATACAAGGATTGGATAATGGGCATTACGATGCGATCATTACCACCATGAGGCCTAATGTCGTCAACCAGGAGAAATACGATTTTTCTGAAATGTATTACGAACTCGGACCCGTCCTCATCCTGCGCAAGGACTCTCCCCGCCTCTCCTTAAAAGAAATGAAAGGCCACACGATCGGCATCGTGACGGGGTCTTCTCTCATTTTTAATGCCTTACGCGAAACGGGCGCCAACATTTACGAGCTCACCTTTGTGAGCTATGACACCAATATCAGAGCACTCGATGCCCTTGTCAAAAAGCAGATCGACGCCGCCATCATCTCTGCCCTCCCTGCCTATAGCCTCGTCCAAAGCCTCTATAGCAATAGCCTCAGAATTGCCAGCGCCCCTCTCGCTGATGAAGGGGTCCGCCTTGTCGGCCTCAAAAATGAGCGAACGGAAAACTTAATCGATAAATTCGACAAGCGACTCGAAGAGGCCACCGAAGACGGCACCTATAAAAAGCTGATCGAAAAGTGGTCCTTGATCGACGCCTCCCATCCGCCCCCTCAAAAGTAGTCCAAATCATGATGCAGCCAAACATGATGATCATTTGTATCTGTGCTTCTGCAAACTGCCACTCCCGCAAACATAGCAGTCCTTTCGATAACATCTAGAATATCCCGACTTATCGTGTAGGTAGTGTCATCTTTCCAATTATACCAGCGGTATTTTCCATCAATCTCGCCCACTTCAGCTACAATCTCACGATATTCTTTCAACGCTTCAATTGCCTTAGGAATCAACTCCTTTACGAGAATAGAGGCACCATATTTGAAGTCCTTATAAACGGGAACTTCTCGTGTTAAAATTCTCGAAAAACGGGGTGATAAACTCGATTCCCAACTTGTAGTAGAAGACATAGATATACTCCACTTGTTTATGGTTTTTAATTACGACTAGGAATAGTCACATGAACGATTATGTAAAATGATAAAGATTGATTTCAATAAAAAAAACGATTAGGTATTTTTAAAATTATCGATAAGCAACAACATCAATTCTTGTTTTGATTGAACAATCTGCTCTGGCGAAGTTTTTTCACATGTCAACGGATAAGTTTTGGCAATCATCGTCTCCCCAATCGCGCTGTCACGCAAGACCGCTTTCAGAAGAGCAGGATCAGGAATGCCTAACGCGATCGACCCTTGGTGCAAATAGCCGGCTTTGGTACGCCTTTGTGCACCGCCAGCGACTTTTTTTCCCTCGATCATCACATCGAAAACGGTGGGATCTACCATGCAAAAGGGGCGGTTGGACAAAGAGGATTCTTCAAGAAGGGATACGGAAACGGCCTGGCGCAAAAAGCGGCTGATCGCTCCTGAAACGATCCGATTGATCCAGGCATAGTTCTCGAGAGTGTTCGTTGTGTATGCTGAATGATTTGCAGGCATGAGGACAGAAAAAGTCAAATCGCACTGATGGAAAATCACGCCGCCCCCGGTTGGCCGTCGGGCGAGTTGCAGCCCGTAGCTATCAAGGGAAGCACAGGAAAGGTACTTTTCGGGATCGATGAAGTAGCCGTACGTTACGCTTGGCGATTCCCATTCATACAGATGCAAAACGGGCTGTTGCACGCAAGAGAGACGCTTCAGCAGCATGGCATCGAAGGCCATGTTCGCCGCAGCAGAGGCAGGCTCTCTTTGGATGAGTGTCCATTCGCGCTTTGTCATGGATAGATCAAAGGATATTTGTCATCTCTTAAGCGATCGCCAAATGCGAGTCCCATCTCTTTCCAAGCGTGCAAGTGTGGATCTTCAGGCTGATGGATATAGACGGCTCTTTTATCCGCATAGGCCACAAGTAAATAAAGCGCGTCTGATAACTGGGAGAGCTCTTCAAAAGGAATGGGGGTTTCTGCGCTAAAAAACACACCGCTGCCCGCATTGAGGGGGAAAAAATGGGGAGTCTCTTCCATCGCCTGTGTCGGCGTCTTTACACAAAATACCCATCCACACGCAATCCCTTGCACACAACTTGCTTGCGCGAGGGTAAGCGTCTTATTTGGCTTTGTCCCTAACACTTGGTCGTAAGCGATGCGCAACTGCTTGGCATTCACTAACTCAGCCGCAATTTGAGCCAAGTTTTTACCAAAGACGATCTTTTTTACAACTGCATGCCGTCTCCATAAATCGCGCGCGTTGTCTAATTGCATGCATTGTTGCATGAATTGGCATTGCTCCTCAGTGAGCAAATGCTCAAATTCGATCCGTTGGTGTGCGCTAAAAAAGTCGCGGTGTTCTTTGATCGTTGCGAACGGCATAAAAGGTCTCTTGCTCGAGCTTAGGGGTGAAAAGGAGTTTACCAGAAAGGGGGATCTGGTGCAAAAAAATTCGTCCCTATAGCTGCTCGGCGATTTTGTCCATGCTAAGGAGGTCTTCGCCGATCTCTCGGAGGCTATAGAAATAGACGAAATAGCTCTCAACATGTTCAATATTGAATTTGCGGGTTGCGTGGGTCGAGCGGAAACGGCTGAGTTCTGTACTCAGAGCTTCTAAGGATTCTTTCAGTGTGTGTTCCTGCACTTGACGCGAAGGGGTTGAAATGCGGTTTTCCAGGTTTTGCAAAACGGTGTCCGATTCTTGCGTCACTCTGGAAATGGCGCGCCCCAAATCATCATCGATGATCATTTCGACTGCTTCCTTATGCACCCGCTCGATCGAAGCAATTAACTCATAGAGATCGTCAAGAGCCGCATTAAAAGCCTTCCAATGGATGAGGCGTTGGTCTTTATCGAGCGTTTCTAGCTCCGCCTCGTCGCAATAGGTTTGATTCAGGTCTAACATTTCCTCAATATCGTGATGCAAGCCAGGAGCATTTTTAAGGTTGACATCCTTGATTTCAAGAGCGGTCGAGCGGTGGTAGAATTTGGCTAAGAGAGCCAAAATTTTTTCTGATTGATGGCGCATCTTCTCCATCGCCTTTTCAGGCCAGATAAAATAGGAAACGCACACGGCCACGCTCATCCCGATGCACGAATCGAGAAAACGAAAAAAGGCAAACGACCACGGGTCCACTTCGGGTTTGGCAATGGCAGACACGATGATCAGAGCTGAGGAAAGCCCTGCAATTCGAATGCTATCAGCCAAATTGAGGAGGGAACACAAGAGCACCGTACAAAAGACGCCGATAAAAATGCTGTAATAGCTTTCTCCAAGGATATTGATAAAAAAGCCGCCGGCAAAAGAGCCGATCAAAATGCCAAAAAAACGGGACCACACCGCCTTATAGGTGCCGCCCAGACGGCTTTGCATCACAATTACCGCTGCCATGACACACCACAGCCCGCTTACAAAAGTAACGGGATGCTCAATGACGGTATAAAACCAGTTGCCGATGAGAAAACTCAAAGAAGCTGCAATCGCCATTTTAAGCGCCATTTTAACATCGCCATGGCTCAAAAAGGCGCGCGCGGGAGAGGAAATCGCGTTCCTCCAACTCCTCTTAACAATCTCCATACAAAAAATAGCGTGTGTTTCCGGTTCAATTTTTATATATAGAGAGGAAAGCTCATTAATCACAAGGTGATATCATGTTCGCAACGCTCGTCTCTCTTCTCATGGCCATATACCTCATACTCGGCCCCTACGTCACGGGCGAAAATCTCAAAATCCCTGTCATCGAATCGGCGATGCTGGCCATTGCAGTTCCGCTCCTCTTTTTCCTTCCCCTCGCGTTTTTCTTCTGCTGGCTCCCCCTGCAAAGAGCAGAAAACGACTCGACGCCGCGGATCATCGACACATTTAAAAAAGATAAACACCTTCATCTCATGGCTGCCTGGAGCATGGTCTTTGCTCTCTTTACTCTTTTTTGCAGCATCGGGTCCTTTCACCCGATCCCGCAGCAGTGGCTTTTTGCCTTTTGGATCGTCGGTCTTGGCTTAACTCTCGACGCGAATCGCCACTTCGTGATGCGCGTTCTCAGTTATCTCAATCCATTCGACTCAATTGAACTCTTTGCAAAAGAGGCAAAAGGAAGCATCCAAAAGGAAAACGAGCAAAATCTCTGTCTCTGGATCGATGCGCTTTCTGAAATGGCTCTCAAGGGGATCCATAAACAAAGCGCCTCTGTATCAAATGCCGCCCTTGACGCACTTGCTAAGACAACCACGCTTTTCTTAGAAGCTTCAAAAAGCATTGGACATCAGACGGAAGATAAACAAATGCTTAAAATGGGGATCAAAGACAAAGTGAGTTTTACGCTCTTTTTTCTCTACCAGCGATTCGACTTAATTTTCGATGCTGCCGTCAAAAACAGTTTGGAGCCAACGTGCACGAAAATGATCACGCTGATGGGAAAAATTGCAGTCGCTACTGGCGTCTACGACATGTCATTGGCCAGCACCCCGCTGCGGTTCTTAGGAAAATTTGCCAAAAAAGCGCAAGAGCACCGCTTCGAAGAGGCCGTCTTAACAGCTTCTTGCACTTTTACAGAAGTTGCCAAAGCACTCTTAACAGATGTCGATATCACCTATTACGAAATCAGAGATCCCTTCTTAAGCATCATCAACGGCATGGAAGTGATCACAAAGAAAGAATTCCAGCGGGACAAAAATACGAGCATTCCCTTGCTGATGCAACCGTTCCAAGAGCTCAAGGCTTTGTTTGAAACGGGAAAAGCAAAAGAACACCAAGATACACCCGTGATTTTATTAAACATCAACCGGGTGCTCGGAGAATTTGAGGCGCTACAGCTCGTCATGGCAACCGTTCCCAAGGTTGAAGTCAAAGAATAAGAGACAAAAGCTCCTCCGAGATCGGGTGGGGAAACTCTAGCCGCGATGCTCTTAAAGCAATCTCATCCTTACTAGAACGGCTCCCATACTTGACATCGCCGACGATGGGAGCGCCCATGGCGGCACATTGGGCGCGAATCTGATGGTAACGGCCTGTTTCTAAGGTAATTTCAATTTCAGAACATGCGCCCTCTTGTTTGATGAGGGTATAATGCAGACGGGCAAGCTTGGCCCCGGGAGTCTCCTTGGAAGCGATGTACGCTTTGTGCGCATCGTGGATGAGGTAGTGTTCGAGAGTGCCGTGCTCGTCCGGTAAAGAACCCTCAAGTGTCGCTGTGTAAGTTTTGCGACACTTTCCCTCTCGCATCGATGCGTTAAGGCGGCTTAAGGCTTTGCTTGTCTTGGCAAATAGGACAAGGCCGCTGACGGGTTTATCCAAACGATGAACGGCTCCTAAAAAGACATTCCCTGGTTTGTTGTATTTTGACTTCAACCAGGCTTTCAAGCGGGTTTCTAAGCTGTCGTTGAGTTCTGGAGTGGGTTGGGTGAGCAAACCGGCGGGTTTATCCACAACCAAAAGGTGGTTATCCTCGTAGATGATGGGGACAGGGGGCTGCAAAGTCATGATTTGTTTCGTCGCTGCCTTAACACTTCGTACAATAACACTGTCGTGGCTGTCGCGACGTTGAGAGAGTCCGCAACTCCGCACATCGGGATGCGCACTTGGATATCCGCTTCCTGCATCCACGCCTCTGACAAGCCGACCTGTTCCGTTCCCACAGCAATCGCAACGGGCCCTGATAAATCGACCTGAGTAAATTCATGGGTAGCAGCCGGGGTGGCTGCAACAATCAAGATGCCTTGTGCTTTTAGCCATTGCAATGTTTGGGCGCTTGTTGCTTCGAAAACAGGCACGGTAAAGAGTGTCCCAACACTGGCTCTCACCACATTGGGATTGTATATATCGGTGCACTGATCGCACACGATCAGGCCGTGGATAGCGACCGCATCGGATGAGCGCAAGATTGTTCCCAAATTTCCGGGCTTTTCGATCGCTTCAGCAACGACGAGGAAGGGAGGTTCCTTCTTGGGCAACAGCTTTTGCAGCTCGTCTAGCGTGCGGTGGCGCTGTTTCCCTACGGCGACGAGTCCATCGGGGCGGTCGCGGTAAGAGATTTTGCGAAATACCGTTTCGTGACACGGGTACACAGCTGCTCCCTGACTCGAAATCCGCTGAATCAGCTCCTGTTCGTTAGTTCCCAAAAACAGGGAAGGGCACACATACAACGCTTCCAAAGGCTGGTTTGCATCGATAGCGCGCAACAACTCCCGATACCCCTCAATTAAAAATGTTTGAGTGTCGTCCCGTTCTCTGCGCTCGCGCAAGCGAACCAAGTGTTTGACGCGGGGGTTTTGCAAACTGGTTAATATTTCATGATTCATTGACCCACCTTGCAAATACGCCGCTTGGAATGGGCAAAACCCCCTTCTCACCTTTAAGAACCATCTCTCCGACATCGATTGTTCCCTTCAAACCATCCATCATCTGCAAAAGAGTGTGGTGCATGACAAGGGGAGTAAAACCGGGCGTGTGGCACGAAAAAAGGAGAAAGGAGGGTGTGTCTGTCAACAGGCTGCGGCACTGCTCTAACAACTGCATCAGATCAGATTCGATCTTAAACAACTCCCCTTTGGCGCCCCGCCCAAATGTGGGAGGGTCTAAAATAATGGCATCGTAACGGACTCCCCGTTTTAACTCGCGCGTGAGAAATTTGGCAGCATCATCGACGATCCAACGGATCGGAGCTTCGGTCAGCTGATTCAAGGCGGCATTCTCACGTGCCCAGGCGACCATCCCTTTAGACGCATCTAAGTGGCACACCTGAGCGCCCCCTTTAGCGGCTGCTAAAGTGGAACCACCGGAGTAGGCAAATAAATTGAGGACGTTTAAAGGGCGGCGACGCTTTTCCCTTTCTGCTTGAGTTCTCTCTTGAATCCATCTCCAAAACAGATCTTGCTCGGGAAAAATCCCCAAATGACCAAAATCGGTCGGGGAAATTTTAAACGCGATGGAGGAGACATCGATATGCCACATTTCGGGAAGCTGATGACGAAAAATCCACCGATTCTCCCCTTCGCGTGTAAAGACAGCGTCGCACTCCAACCAATCGCGATCGCTCAGCTGCTTTTTCCAAACGGCTTGTGCACACGGGCGATCGATCAAATAGGGACCGAACCGTTCCAGTTTTCGCCCCTCGCCACTATCGACTAAGGAGTAGTTATTTTGTTCCTGCTGTGATTTCATGGCAGTACTATACCACATTACGGCAAAAATTCACAGTGGGAATGGCTCTTAACTCTTTTTAAAACCTGTAATATATTCGTAGAGAAACAGAAGTGCCCCTTCGACAGAGGCTGTGATAATCTCCTCTCGAGAACCCTTAAACGCAAAATGTTGAGATTTGGGCAATCCCCCTTTGCGCATGACGGCTATCCAAACTGTTCCGACCGGCTTTTGAACTGTTCCACCCATAGGTCCAGCCACTCCTGAAATAGAGAGGGAAAAATCTGCCGAGGAGACGGCTATCATACCCCGCACCATAGCCTGCACGGCTTCTTCACTGACAGCGCCCTGTTTTAGAAGCGTTGAAGAAGGGACTTGGAGCAGTGTTTCTTTCAGGGCATTTGAATAAGCAACGACGCCTCCTAAGAAGTACTCAGAAGCACCTGGCAGACGCGTCAAAGCAGCAGCGATTGCCCCACCTGTGCACGATTCTGCTATGGCTAACGTCCACTTTTGTTCGATGAAGAGTTGATGAATGGCGTGTTCAATCTTCATGGATGGCTAACCTCGTATCAACAGATAAGTTCTCTGTAATCAATTGAGGATGGGTATTGATCCATGCCAACACCCTCTTGCCGATCCGAATAGGGACATTGATTTTCACTCCTTGTGCAATAAAAGGCGTTGGAGTGGTGTGTTGCCGCATCCATTTCTGAAGACGAGTAAAAAGAACTGAATTGGGAAATTGCTTGGTATCTGTCCGAACCTGTTCGATTTGCTTGGTTTGTGGGTCTTGGTAGAGCTGTGGATACGAAAATTGGATACCCCACACGATGCTATCCTTGCCAAATACTCCGGCATGAAATTTCCCATCTAGCGTGGAATAATGGATATTTAGCGTCTGCAACTGCACGATTGGCTTTGCGACGCGGATCAATTCTTTATCGGATTCGACAGGGATCGCAAAAATCGCCTCTGGAGTAACCGTCATCAGCGCAGAAAAAAATGAGCGATACCGATTCAGATCGGGAATGATCCCATTTTTCAGCTCTGTCACATACTCTCGATATTTTTCGAGAAATCGTGCATGCGAAAGAAGGCTTTCTCCTCTTGGCATCACACTCCCACAAAGATAGAGCTCAAATTCCCCTAAATCCGCAAACAACGCTTCTATCTCTTCCGCATCAAGGAGTACTTGGCACTTCTGCCACTTCGACGCTTGCAGCGTCGGCTCAGCATTTGTACTCATGCGCACCGCCGTTGCCATTACGTCTCCTTCTCTTGTTTCGATTCAAAACAGCTCGCTATAAATAGCCAAAGGACTCCGATACAGATCGCGGAATCAGCGACATTAAAGACGGGAAAATCGTACCCCCATAAAACGGCATGAAACATATCGACGACATGTCCATAGATAAAATAATCGACAACATTCCCAACCGCGCCGGCAATGATCAAAGCGAAGGGGATATTTAAACGGCGATCGCGGTTAAAGAAGAGAAAATAGAGCAAAAGCCCAACGATAAATGCAATCCGTACGTAGAGGAGCGCCATTTGATAGTCTGGGAACATGCCCCACGCAGCCCCTTTATTAATTTGGTGGCTAATCGAAAATTCGATCCCAAAAAAATCTTTAAAAACGGGTATGCCTCCGTACGGATAACTCGTCCACGGATATTTCATCACAGGCAAATAGAGATGGGTGAAGTATTTCGTAACAGCATCGACACAAAGAATGGCTAACGCCAAAACGGAGGCAAAAAATCGGTTATTCATGACAAAGAGTAGGGTTTTAAATGAGCCCTTTTTCCAATTGCTCTTGGGCCTTGACGGTCATCGTGGCATAAGGAACTGCTTCGAGGCGCGGTAGAGGAATGTCTTCGCCCGTAATATCGCATTTTCCGTAGGTGTTCTCGTCGATTTTAGCGAGGGCTCGATCAATTTGTTTGAGGACGCTGTATTCGTGCGAAGTGAGTTCTAGCGTAATCGTCCGGTCAAAGTCATCTGTTCCTTGATCAGCTTGGTGCTGAGAATACCCGCCTCCTTCATCTGGCATTTTTACATCCGCAGAAGAACCTTTAAGCGCCACCGTCAATTGATTTCTCATCTCTTCTAAGCGCTTTTTGAACTTAGCGATATCAGTTTTTTTCAAGGCCATTGACATTTCCCCACTTTTTAATGAATTTATCAGCAATTTCCTACAGGCTGCATGGACTGGATCGCGTCCATTAACTCACCAATATCCTTAAAGCGCCGATATACACAAGCAAAGCGTATATATGCAATGGAATCTAACGCTTCGAGCCGTTTCATCACCATTTCGCCGAGTTCCTTCGTGCTGATTTCTCCCACCTGTCTCTGTAAAACATCGCCCGTAATCTCCGCGGCCACGGCAAAAACTTGCTCGCGGCTCACCGTCGTGTGCAAACACGCTGCTTCCAGCCCCTTGATTAATTTCTGCTGCTGAAAATCTTCGTAATTCCCATCCCTTTTCTTCACCTGTATTGTCAATTCGACTGTTTCAAAAGTCGTAAAACGACGCTGACACGCTAAACATTCGCGACGACGACGTATCGCATTCATCTCAGGGGCATCGCGCGAATCTGTAACTTTTAATTCCTCATAGCAACAAAATGGACACTTCATAAAGCCCCCTGTTTCTCGAGTGCGAACCATACAAAAACCTTTTTTTTACAGCAAGCAGAATGATGTCAAAGAAATTTACTATTAATAATTTAAAAACAAATAAAATAGATTGATTATATAAATCGAAAAACATAGAATAGGACAGGATGTAAATGAAAAATGAATGATTTAACAATACCACACTTTTATACTGCACAGAATAGCTGCCCGAAAAGCGATTTCACAGATTCTGATAACACCCCCTCTGAACCCTGGCTTGAAGCACTTCCCTCTTGCCAAATCGATCCTAACACAGTCAATATTCCTTTGCGGTTATTTCCCCTGATCCTTGACCCTTCCGATCCCATCCCTTCTAGCTGTACAACATTGACGGAAAGGGCTCTCTATTCCATCCAAAGGGTTCTCGACCAAAAAGAGGGGAGCACAAATTCACAAGTGGCCCGCCATTGGGAACGCGCCTTTTGGGAATCGAAACCCGATGAGCGTAAAACTTACTATCCCTCCTCTTTCCCCCTCTTTTTCTCGCTCATCCGATTTATTGAACCAGCCCTTATCCGGCACAACAACTGCACGGTTAAAATAAACTTAAAACTGCACAAAATAAACCCCTTATTCAACAGCATTGCCTCTTTCCTAGCAACTCTCCAAAAGACAATTTGTGCCGAAACATCCACCCAAATAGAGTGGGCGGCAAGCTGTGCTGAACAACTCCATACCAAAATGGCCCCAGAAGCGCTGCAGGAACTGCTCGACTTTTTACAGACGCAAAATCAACCCCTTGCGCAACTCCTGTGTAACACCGTTCCAGCACTCACGCTCTTGACCTTCCATGAGGTGAAGATTCTTCATTTTTTTGACGTGGGACAAGATACGGAAGCATCCTCACAGACGCCTACGGCTTCTGCATCCTCTCAAGAGACGTCTCCAACCATACGCCATCAAACAGAAGATCCGATAAAAAGCGATGAGTTTCCTCCCCTACAGAAGAACTACCGACCAGCCCCAAAGCCTTCTTTCAGCCCTATTTTTCTTCCACCCGCTTTTCACGTAAAAAATCGACCATCGCTCCCACAAGCACAAAAAAGCCAGTTTGCGCACACCAATCCCCCAAAAACGGCTCAGCCCACACTTCCTCCACATAATAAAAAGCGAGTAACTGCCCCTACGACAACGCCATTCAACGCCTCTCCTCGACCACCCCTTCCAAAGGGAAAAGCGCCGATCCAAAGCCAAGGCAAACCACACCCAAATGAGTCGTCTCACAACAACACCCATTCCTCAAGTAGCAATGAGCCTCCTCCTGCTCAGGCACCCATCAAAGAGACGACACCAGCAAAAGAAATGGTTGCAGAACCTGTCACAGAGGCAAACGATCCTATCGTCCAAGAAGAAACCCCCTCATCTGCACCACAGCCAGATACCTTTGAGCCAACAAGATGGTTGCGCAAACTAGACGCGTTCAACGAGCATGAAACCTCAGATAAGAAAGGACATATCGGAACACTTGTATCAGCTGCTCTTGATGATCCTAAAATTCTTGCCTCTCCCTTCGAAATGTGCGGTGTAAAACAAGCGGCTTATATACTCGAAGACCCCCTCATACACAATACCATCATCCTTTCCTATACGCGCTTTTCCGATATTCGCCCCCTCTTCTGGAAGTACTTTGGTCCACTCATTTCCAAAAATATCAATATTCAAAAACACCGGTATGAGTATCACAAAATGGTCGGATTGATCCTCAACTTCTATTATCAATTTATCCTTCTCCAAACTAACGAGCTGACACAAACCGAAATCAACGCGATCTCGTTTGTCATTGGGATCGCCAAAGAGCGAAACCTTGCCTTTTCGACCTCCTACAATATGCTCATCTACTTGCTGAGAAAGTCCCCCTCCAGAACCGAAATTCAAAGTCTTGTTGCCAATTGGATTACCGTGCAAGGATTGAAGAAAACCTTAAATGTTGAAGAAGCGTATCAGCTGCTTCTTTTATCCAGAAATCTCAGAACCACTCACCCACAAAAAGTGGACTACTTCAAAATGGCAGAAGCACTTCAAAACCAAGGCAAGCTCCAAGAGAGGATTGATCAAAAGGGCTGGTTCGACGAATCTAATTTTCTCTGTTATGCAAATCTCCAACTGCACAAAGAGAAACAAGTCTCTGACGAATTCCTCGAGTCTCATTTTCAACTCTTTACGGACAATGTAACGGGCGTTCTCTCCTATGGAATACTGCTGAACATTCTTACATACATTGCAGACACACGTATCTTTTTATCCGACATCCCCTCCTGCAAAGTCTTTATGCAGCTTGCTGAAGGCGCTTATTTTGGAGCTTGCGAGCTAGGACTCGTACGTCCTCATATGATTGTTTTATCCAAGAACGCTTACGCTCTTATCATGCGCATCTATGAACAAGCCAACATAGATCAGATCACCCCTTTCACTTTGGAAATTTCTCGAAGAGACGTAGCAGATGAAACTCTAAACCTTTATTTTCTCGAAACCTCGGTCTCGCTGTTTAACAGATACTATGGTATGTTTATCTCCATCGAAAAGCGGGATCTCATTACAAACTGGATCAATCGTCTTCACAGATGCCAATCGATAACAGCTGAATTGACTAGAAAACTGAAAATGGCTCTTCCACACCTACAATGGGGTGGGGTTGTAGAGAGCAATCTATTTCCCTTTGATTCAAAGCAGCCAGACGAGCTAACGTTGGAGGGGATCAAAGAAGCACTTATCAAGTGCAAAATAGATTACGACTCCCTCGACTTGAGCCGGCAAGAACAATTCCTAACGAAGAAATAGACGTTTCTATTGAGCATATTAAATCGAAAATGGTACCCTCTCAACAAAGAGACCGAGAAACACACTCAGCCGGTTTTGCTACTCCTCTTAAGGAATTAAAATGACTAAACAAGAAAAAAAACGCCTTTGTTGGAATTGTGAAGGGAGCGTTCCCGCGCAAGCAGAGACGTGCCAATATTGCGGCGTCAGTGTCGTGCCAGCGTCGTTAGACGGATCAAGCCAACCATTTACTCCTCTTTACCAACCAACACCCCACCCGCAAGCGCCACCTGCGTCTCAGTATAAACAGTCTTTTGCCCGTGATAGTGCCCAAATCACAAATCCACAAGAAACTGAAAATGAAACACATGAGGCTTCATTTGTCGAATTTAAACACGTCTTATGGGCAATTTTGTTTCTCTTATCAGGCTCGGTCTTCTTTCTATTTGGAACCGCCCTTGCCCTTTTTTCCCGCAATGGCGTCCTGACACTGCAATGGAATGGGGACTTGTGGTCCCTTTACCTTCTCGTCGCGATCCCCCTTCTTTTTTTTGGGTGGAGAGCGTGGTCGAAGCTCGAATAATTTTTGAATTCAATTCAGCAGAATTATAAAATGGGGCTTAGCATTTTATAGGTCGTTATCAAACATGATGAAACAGTCGTTTATTCCGCTCATCTCTTTAGCACGTTTCGCGTGGATGACAGGCGCAGCGTTCTCCTGTTTGATTTTTATCCCTCACGCAGAGGCAGCCAACATACTGCCAGATGGAGAGATCCAGAAACAACACTTGCATGGAAAATCCCTTTTTCCCGATACGTGGAAGTGTAGTCACTGTGGGTATGAAAACTATGATGGTATAGATACCTGCAGTGTATGTGGACAATCCAGATACAGTGAGTAGCACATGGGTTTGTTAAAAAACCTCACCGCAATTTTATCTAAACAGAAAAAGACCAAAAGCCGCACCCAGCTCAGCTTAGCGCTCTATCGGCCGAGTTTTCGCTTCACCTTTCGGCGTTAGGTGATCTTCAAGCCAAGGGGACAGGTGCAAGAGGGCTTTAATGGCGTGGTAGCGATCGCGTGCAGCGTGCTCGCGGGCTATAGAAGGGTCTTGAACGGCCCGGATCATCAAGTTTTTGGACGTGTGTTCCAGATCGATAAACTCAATCACATCGACGCTGTAACCCGCTTGAGTCAATAATTCCGCGCGTATCGCATCGGTAACTAACGCCGAAAAGCGCTCTTTTAGAATTCCGTGGCGCAACAAAGCATCCAAAGAGGAGCACTTCACCTGTGACAACAACTCGTGCTGGCAGCAGGGGACGGCCAAAATCACACGCGCCTGCCAATCAACTGCGTTTTTAAGCGCAGCATCTGTGGCTAGATCGCATGCGTGCAGTGCGATCACCATATCGACTGGCTCTGTAGGCACATGCTCTTGTATGGTTCCCACCACAAACTTGAGGGTCGGCTCTTGCAATTGATCAGCTAACCGGCGGCAATCGGCAATCACATCCTCTTTCAGATCGACACCGGTAATGACAGCAGGACGCCGCTTGATGTAATTCAAATAGTGATGGAGCGCAAAAGTCAGATACGATTTGCCCGATCCAAAATCGATGATATGCAACTGTTTTCCTTGAGGCAGCTGTTCAAGAGCCTGCTCTATTAGTCCAATAAAGTGGTTCATCTGCCGAAATTTATCGTACTTTTCACGCAAAACCCGTCCTTGAGCGTTCATTACTCCCAACGCAACCAAAAAGGGAACGGGTTCACCTTCGGGGAAATAGAACTGCTTGGAACGGTTGTGAGCTAAGGGCACTGGATCCGTTTTGTCCCGCTTAACCTTCTTCAGTACCTTGAGAGCCCCATTCTTATGCGTGAGGATGTGATAAGAAGCGACTTGAGTCTCAAATATCCCCTGCGTAAACGAAGAAGGAATTGCCTCCAAGACTAGGTGTCGACATTCTTGTGGAGAAAGGTTTGCATGGATCGCTTTTGTCTTAAAAAAGCGCGTGACTTGGTAGACCGATTTTGACTTGAGCAGGAGCGGACGGATCGCTATTTTGAAAGGGAGTTTTTCGCTTTCCTCTCGCACCGCACTCAACGTGCCTGCCACGAGTTCGAAATTCTCAATCTCTTGAAGCAAGCTCTCGAGGCTGTCCGCTGTGTCTTTGTGTTGCATTATTTAATGGCTTTTTTTGGCTGCAGGAGAGGGATTTTAATGAGTTCGCCGACGAGAATCATCCCTGCCAATACCAAGACAGCACCTGTCATCCCTTGCAGCGTCATCGATTCTCCTAAAAAGAAAAACCCTAAGAACATCCCCACAACGGGGAAGAAACAGGCAACAGTTGAAAGGGCGGTGGGCCCGCAATTTTCCAATAGCTTATAATACACGGCAAAGGCGCACACCGTTCCCCAAAGCGACAGCCCCATAAGTCCCCCAACAGCCGACCAAGAAGGAGCTGATAGCTCCCAAGGCTGCTCCACGTACAAAGCAATTGGGCTCAACATCAATGAAGAGAGCAATAGCTGCGCAGCAGGCGCCAAAAACGGGGTAAATCCCGTGGTAAACAATTTGCCATACACATGGGAGACGCCATAGCAAAATGCCGCTGTGACAGACGCTGCAAGCCCTAACAGTGTGCCGCTCAAGCCTTCCACAATCTGTCCAGCGAAGAGCAAAAAGACGCCACCACAACTGCAGACCACTCCAAACACCTTTTGGGGTGTCATCCGATCAGAGGCGACAAAAAGTTGCGCTAAAACAGCAGTAAACATCGGCGTTGTGCCATTGATAATCGCAGCCAGAGAGCTGTCAATCGTCTGTTCGGCATAACAAAAGAGGTAGAAAGGGATGACAGAAGCAAAAAAAGCCATTATTGCTGAACGGATCCAAAAAGTGCGGTTGAGGGAAAAGGTTCCTCCACGCACATACAAGATCAACGTCAACAAAACAGCAGCAATCGTGACACGGCAGCTGGTCAATGTCAACGGGGGGATGTCGTGCACAGCCAATTTGATGAACAAAAAAGAGGGGCTCCACATCGAGACGAGAGCCAGCATCAGGAAAAACCGCTTTAAAGGCGACATCACTTCCTTGCCTCTGCGTCCTGGAATTGTCCACAGCACTTTTTATACTTCTTCCCACTTCCGCAAGGGCAATCGTCATTGCGGCCAAACTTAGGAGAAGCTTGAACGGGTTGTGGCTTCACTTGCGCGGCATTTTCTGCCTTATCGCCATTTGTGGGCTGTTGGGGCGCTTCCTGAGGCGCTTGGTCGAGATCTGTGACCAACGAGCGATTCGTCTCGAGCTGCAGCTTTGACAACACCTCTTCAATTTGCGGCGCTGGACGCAAAATGATCTCAAAACGGAACAGGTCGTGTGCAATATCCGCTTTCAACCTGTGGCTGAGTTCATTAAACATCTTAAATGCGTCGTGCTTAAATTCCATTAAGGGGTCTCGCTGTCCAACGGAGCGAAGAGAGACATCGGCACGCAAATGATCCATTCTCAATAGGTGCTCTTGCCACTGCTGATCGATCCGGCGGATGATCATGTTGCGGATCGCCTCCGTGGTGGGTTGCCTTGCAGGGTCGACATCGCTCTTCGTCATCGCGGCAACCTTGTGGTTTTCCCTCTCCAGTTTTTCGCGGAAAGCAGCAATCACATTTTCGGCAGCTCGATTTTCGATCTCTTCCCGTTCGATCAAGTCATCGTCAAATTCCGCTTCGGCGAAACTGACTGGAAAACGGGTAATCAACCATTGGCGATACCCGCGTGGATTCCACCCCTCTTCAGAAGAGCGATCTTGGAAAAAATCCTCGGCGGCGTGGGCACAGACAGCAAACAAAAGATCTTCAGCCAACGGCGCAACGGCATCGGCATGCAACGCCTCGTTGCGGAACGCGTAGATCTCCTGCCGTTGTTTGTTCATCACATCGTCATACTCGAGTGTGTGTTTTCGGATCGCGGCGTTGCGCTGTTCGATCCGTTTTTGCGCCGTTTCAATCGAACGGTTCAAGATCGGTGCTGAGATTGGCTCCCCTTCCGGAGGTCTAAAGCGCTGTAAAATTGCCGTCAGCCGCGGCGCTGCAAAAAGCCTAAGAAGGGTGTCTTCAAAGGAAACATAAAACTTGGACGAACCCGGGTCTCCTTGGCGCGCACAACGGCCGCGCAGCTGTCTATCGATGCGGCGCGATTGGTGACGCGTCGTTCCCATCACGTACAATCCCCCGATGTCGGCAACACCTGGATCGAGCTTAATATCGGTTCCCCGGCCAGCCATGTTCGTGGCAATGGTGATCGCCCCTCTTCGGCCTGCATGAGCAACAATCTCAGCTTCTTTATCGTTTTGCTTCGCATTGAGTACGGTATGTTCCAACTTGTGCTGCTTGAGAATGCGAGAGAGCTTTTCTGAAATATCTACCGATTCGGTTCCGATCAATAAAGGCCGCCCGATTTCATGCGCCTCGCGGACATCTTTTAGAATGGCGTTGTATTTTTCCCGTTCTGACATGTAGATCTCGTCGTCGTGATCGACTCGCATACACCGACGGTGGGTCGGGATCTCCAAAACTTCCAGGCCGTACACCTGTTTGAACTCTCCCGCTTCTGTCGTCGCTGTTCCGGTCATCCCGGCCAGCTTCTCGTACATCCTAAAGAAATTCTGCAAGGTGATCGTCGCATAGGTTTGAGTTTCCCGTTGAATTTCCACCCCTTCCTTGGCTTCAATCGCTTGGTGCAATCCATCCGAAAAGCGGCGGCCAGGCTGCGGACGACCGGTATTTTCATCGATGATGACAATCTTATTCTCGTGGATGATGTAATCGACGTCTTTTTCCATGAGCAAATGGGCGCGGAGCAACTGCCTTAAGTTATGAGCGCGCTCTTTTCGCTTTTGATCCTCTTCTTGAATCGCAAGCCTCTTTTGGATCTTTGCTTCTGCATTTAACTCAGGATCTGAATCGATCATCCCAAACTCGTGCCCTAAATCGAGCATTACAAAGTCATCCGCGCTCCCGACCCCTTCTGTGGACTCATCCCAGGCTTGGATCCCTTTATCAGTTAATTCGTATTCATTGCCCTTCTCGTCGACGATCACAAACAGCTCCGCAAGCGCCTTTGCCTTCTCTTCTTTGTTTTGCTCTCCATAGTAGAAAAGGTCGCATTCATCGATTCCGGCACGGATATCGGGATGTTCTTTTAAGTGGGTGAGGACCTTGTTGCGAGGAGTTCCGCGCGATACAAGCCACAATTTGCGAAAAGCTTCATTTTCTTCTTCGAGCTGCTCTTTGGTTTTCTTGACAGCCGCTTCACCTTCAGCGAGATAACTTTTTTCTAAGACGCGGCGCGCCTCTGAGGCCAACCGATTGCACAAATCGCGCTGCCTTCTCACGAGATGGTTAACTCCTTCTTTTAATGTGTCGTACAACTGGCGGCTGACAGGGGTAGGACCCGAAATGATCAAGGGAGTGCGCGCTTCGTCAACCAAAATCGAGTCCACCTCGTCGATGATCGCGTAATAAAAGCCGCGTTGCACCTGCTGGAACTTAGAATTCGCGATCGAATTGTCGCGCAAATAGTCGAATCCAAACTCAGAAGCTGTTCCGTACACGACATCGGATTGGTAAATCTGCTTCCTCTCGTGTTGAGGGGTCTCATGGACGACAATCCCAGTCGTCAAGCCAAGCCAACGCAATACAGCCCCCACCCATTCGCAGTCGCGCTTGGCCAAGTAATCGTTCACAGTGACGAGATGGACAGGCTTACCCGTCAAAGCATTGAGGTAAAGAGGCATCACCGCAGTCAACGTCTTCCCCTCACCGGTCATCATTTCGGCAATAGCGCCCGAGTTGAGGGCAATTGCACCGACTAACTGCACATCGTAGGGCACCATATCCCATTTTTGATCATAGCCAGAAACGTGGATCTGCGTTCCGGTCAAGCGGCGGCAGGCGTTCCTCACGACGGCATATGCCTCAGGTAAGATCGCCTCAACGGTTTCCCCTTTTTTCAGCCGCTCTTTAAACTCCTGTGTCTTTTGCTGTAGATCAACGTCACTCACTTCCTGAAATTTCTTATCCCATACATTGATCTGATCGACGATTTTCCGAAACCGGCGGATGGTACGGTCTTGAGCTGTTCCAAATATCTTTCTAAAAAATCCAAACATGTTTTGAGCCTAGCTTATAAAGGGTGAATCGAGCCTCAAGTATACCTATTTTCCCTTTATCCATCAACAACAGGTAGTGCTTTTTTTGTTCGCCAAAAAAGGAGGGGTTTGGTACATTAACAAACCTTATTGGCGAAATTGAAACGAGAACCTTAATCATTTAATAAGAAGGAAAATCGTGATGAAAAAAATTTTTATTGCCCTTGTGATCCCATTTCTTGCTTCCGTCTACTCCCTGAATGCGGAAGTTTGCGGAAAAGTCGATGCCGGCCCTACCTACATCCACCTCGACATGTTGCAATCTGGAAAGACCGTTAAGCGGGTCGACATGGCCGGGGTAAAAGTCGATTCTTCCATTGTTTTCTGGAAGGGGCTGTGCGTAAAACCCACATTTATCTATGGAAACGGGCACGGAGAAATCACCAGCGCCGGGGGTTCTTTTGGCCACTACACCCCCTTTTGCGAGAACTGGTCGGCAACCCCCGCAATCGGATGCGTCTATACAGAGATAGAGACAACCATTCCAATTGCTCTGCAAGGCCTCCTTCCCTTCCCGATTCCCCCGATGCCGCGCGCGCACGTAAAACAGAAACTCTATTCAGTTTCCCCTTATCTCTCTCTCGATGTTAGCTATTGCTTTTATAAAGGGTGGCGCATCATTGCCGTTTACCAATACTCTTGGAGTAGAACGCTGACGACCCTTTCCCTGAAAAAGCCCCTTTTCCCGCTCATTGGCGGCAATGCAGAAAATGTCAGAGATTGGAGCCATTCACAGGGGTCTAACTACGGCCTCATGCTCGAAGGGGATATCAACGATCACTGGTCGATCAACATCGGCGCGGCTTACAACCTGGGCTTGAGCAAAGAGAAGCACGGGATAAGAGCTTATGGCGGACGGATCGCTGTCGCCTACTGGTTCTGAATCGATAACAGGCGGCCCTGTTCGTGGTACGACGGGGCTGCTTTTTGAATCATCGCTCCCCCAAGACACCTTTCACCCTGATAAAAGACGATCGACTGGCGTGGAGTCACAGCCCGCTGCGGAGTTAAAAATTCCACTTCCAAAATCCCATCAGCACAAGACTTGATCACACACGGCTGGTCTGCCTGACGGTACCGAATCTTACAGGTACAGGAAAAGGGAAGGGGCGGCATCGAACCTTCCACCCAAGTCGCTTCTGTTGCTGTTAACCCATCGCAATAGAGGGCCGGATGAAACTCACCTCGCTCGACGATCACATTCCCTTTTTCGACATCTTTACCGACGACGAACCATGCGTCTCCAGCGCCCCCGAGCCCCATGCCGCGCCTTTGTCCAATCGTATAGTAGGCCAGCCCCTCGTGCCGCCCCACGACACTCCCATCCAGGCGCTCTAAATTTCCCGGCTGATAGGCAACGTATTTCGACAAAAATTCTTTAATTTTCCTCTCGCCGATAAAACAGATCCCGGTGCTATCCTTTTTTTCTGCTGTTGGAAGACCCGCTTGACGTGCTAGTTCTCTCACCTGTGACTTTTGCAAATGGCCGACGGGAAAAAGGACTTGAGCCAATTGCGCTTGCCCAATCGTATAGAGAAAATAGCTTTGATCTTTGCCCAAATCGGCCCCGCGCAACAGATTCCACTGGGCGTCTTGAAAAACCGATTGGCAATAATGGCCAGTTGCCAAAAAGGTGCCGCCCACCTCTTTTGCTTTGTCTAACAGCACTTTGAATTTGATTTCCCGGTTGCACAAAATATCGGGATTGGGGGTAAACCCTTGCTCAAGCTCAGCGATGAAATGGTGAAACACGCGGTCCCAATACTCTTGGACGAAATTGACCGCATAATAGGGGATATCCAAACAGTCGCAAACGCGCATCACATCTTCGTAATCGGATGCAGAATGGCAGCCACCCTCCGCCGTCTCCTCTTCCCAATTTTTCATGAACATGCCAATGACGCGGTAGCCCGCTTCCTTTAACAAAAAAGCAGAAACGGACGAATCGACGCCCCCCGACATGCCAATTACAACGGTTTTTGTATCCATAAATGACTAATACTTATAATCAAAAGTTATTTAAAATACAAGAAAAACTAGAATCTTAATTCTTTTGAACAAAGTTCAGAAAATTCCCATAAGCTAATCGAGATAGAACTTCCTCAGGCAGGTGCAGCTCTTGTCGGATCATCTGCAACAGGCGCGGATACCTGCTGGCATCGCCAAAATCGGGGAAAAAGAAGGTCCCTGCCGTACGATGAGCTGCCGGGACATCGTCTTCATAAAAAAAGTCAGCACCGAAACACACATGCTCAGCGCCGCCCATCAGCAAAAGGCGGTCGAGATGTTTCAAAAAATAATCCATGCGCGGCCCAATAAACTTCGCAATCCAATTGAGACCAATCACGCCTCCCCGTCGAATAATTTCTTGCGCAATCGGATCGGGAAGATTGCGCGGAACCTCGTGGATCTGCCGCATTACTGAGTGGCTGGCGATCACTTTTAGCGGCAGCCGCTGCTTCTCGATGTGCTCAAAAATATCGTAAGCCAACCGGTCAGAAGCGTGGCTTAAATCGACAGCAATCCGGTGCTGCGACAAAAAATCCAACAAACGTCGTCCATCTTGTTTCAAGCCAATACTGGTGTGAGCGCCCCCTCCAAACCGATTCTCATCATTCCAGGTCAAGCTAACGTATAGAAGCCTTCCCATGTTCTTGTGAAAACGGAGTAAAAGGGCAAGAGCGGTTTCCAAGTCGTCATCTTCTTCAGCAAAGGAAGAGCTATTTTCGACAGCCAAGCAAATGGCAATTTTGTTCGTCTCCAATAGGTGTTTTACGTCATCCGATTCCCGCACGAAAAAGAAATCGTCTGGATACGCTTTTGGCAGTGTTTTGAATAGCTGCGCCTGTGAGAGCCCCTGTTGAGAAGAACCTGGTTCTGTCAGGGTAAAGATCGCCATGGTTTGCAACCGGACACCTCCCTGCCGCAGCTGCGGGATCGAGCAGCGGACAACCGGGTCGTAGGGCGTGCATGGAGCCCCACGGCAAAGATAGGTGAGAAGATCGCAATGAAGATCGGCAATCGGGAGAGTCTGTACCATTTTATTAGTCATTGGGATAACCTACGGATATATGTTTGCACAACTTTTTTTCCTCATGCTCATCACTCTGATCACGGCCATGGCAATGGAAGGCCCTCTTCAGAGCGTAGCAGAAGCCACCATTGCCTTTTTCCAAGGCGTTGCGCTCTACGCAACTGGGCTGATCGCTCTCTATTTCATCAACAAAAAGCTGAAGAAGTTCCTCAGTATTGATCAGATCCTCTTTTTCGACAATATCGTCATCTTCTTATTGCTCTTCCTTCTCCTCTTCCCCCTCAATAGCCAATCCTTGCTTTTCGCCACACATGTCCCTCTTGCACAAACAATCGGAACTGCGTTCTCCCTTTTCCTCTATTTTTTCGCTCTCTATGCGTGCAACTACTCGATTTACCGGATCAACCACCCGCGAGAAATCGCTCAAAAAAAATCTTCTCACGCCGTCCGCTTTTTAGCTCCTTTCACATTTCCTTTTCTCCTGGCCACATTTGGCCTAAACCTATTTGGTGACCACTGGTCAGACAGCAGCGCTGGGACATTCCTTTTCCTTCTTGGTTTTGCAGTCGTGACGATGATTTTTCTCCCCCCGATCGTCGTATGGACATGGAAATGCCCTCCTTTAGACGACCCACCGCTCGCTACAACCCTCGATGCCCTCTGTCAAAAGACCCATTTTTCCCACGGAGGCTACAAAATTTGGAATGTGGCCGAAGATTCTATTACAGCCGCAATTATTGGGATCGTGCCTCGCTGGCGCTATATTTTGTTTACCAAAAAGCTCTTGGATGTGATGTCAGGTCCCTCGATAGAGGCGATCGTTGCCCACGAAATTGGACATAACAAAAGAAAACACCTTTGGATTTATCCCTGGATCTTATTTGGGATGCTCGTCGTTGGCACCTACGCCGTGCAAGGCGTCGCTCTGCTCATCCCGATCGATACACAGCTCCCTGAATGGGCGTGGGACAGCATCGGGTTTGCCGTCTTCATTGCGGCAATCGCTCTGTATTTCCGTTTTGTCTTTGGTTTTTTCTCACGCCAATTTGAACGGCAAGCCGACCTGTATATTTATGAAGCGAAGCTTCCTCCTCAATCACTCATCGAAGCATTTTTAACCCTGGCTCGCTCATTAGGGACGACGGGTCACGAGCCGAGCTGGCACCACTACAGCATCCGCGAACGGGTCGATTTCCTCAACCAAACGATCGAAGACCCTTCTCTCATTCAAAAGCACCATCGCAAAACATATGCGTGTTTAATTTTCTTTACTCTTTGCCTCCTTGTACTTATTGTTCTTTCTCTATGAAAAAAGAAACCTTTAAACCCAACTTTCAAACGATGCGAGAAGCAGCGCTTGCCGATTACTTCACCTTTCTCCGTTTTCCCAGTATCAGTTCAGAAGAAAAATACCGACCTGACGTGCTGAAATGCGCCGACTGGCTGGTCTCGTATCTAAAAAAAATGGGGTTCACTGTCGATTTGTGGAAAGGGGATGGACATCCCGTGATTTTTGCTTCTTATGAAAAAGCAGGTCCCGACCAACCGACTCTCCTGATCTATAACCACTACGACGTCCAGCCAGTCGATCCCCTTGAGCTCTGGGAAACACCGCCCTTTGAACCCACGATTAAGAATGGGCAAGTCTTTGCACGCGGTGCACAAGACAATAAAGGGCAATGTTTCTACGTCCTACTTGCTTTGAAAACTCTCATCGATGCCCAAGGAACCCTTCCCATCAATATCAAGCTATGCATCGAAGGGGAGGAGGAGTGCGGGAGCACGGCTCTCACCCATCTTCTTCAACAGAAAACAAAAGAACTCAAGGCCGACTATTTGGCGATTGTCGATGTGGGAACTCCAAACCCCACAACACCTGCAATTAATTTAGGCGTCCGGGGCATCATCACGATGGACGTCATTGCCACAGGCACTCCACATGATCTACATTCAGGCCTGCACGGCGGTCTTGCCTACAATCCGATCCACGCACTTGTGTCCCTTTTAGGCAACTGCCGAGATCCTTCTGGCAAAATCACCATTCCTGGCTTCTATGACAATGTGAGACCCATCACAGCAGAAGAAAAAAGGTCGGTCTCATGGGAGTTCGACGCAGAAAACTATGCACACATGTTTGGCGTCAACCCTACCGGCGGCGAAACTGCTTATCCCCCCTTAGAGCGCAACTGGATCCGGCCCACCTTGGAGATCAATGGGATTGCCGGAGGCTATTCTGGAAACGGCTTTAAAACCGTGATCCCCGCTCAGGCAATTGCCAAAGTCTCTTGCCGACTCGTTCCTAATCAAGATCCCCACCAAATCTTCAACCTCCTCAAAACGCATTTCGAACGTTCAGCACCTCCCGGCATTCAAATTAAAGTCGTGCAACACGGCGAAGGGGGATTGCCGATGCGCACAAGTCCCGATACGCCACTCGTCCAAGCGTGCAAAAAAGCATACGAAACGGTTTTCCAAGCCCCTTGCAAGATGATTTTTGACGGCGCGTCCATCCCAGTCACAAGCGCTTTAGCAAAAGCGGCGGGCGCATTGCCTGTTCTGATCGGCCTTGGACTTCCAGATGATTTAATCCACGCCCCTAATGAACATTTTGGGATCGACAGGATCGAAAAAGGGGTCTTGTTAATCACAAATGTGTTGCACAATCTTGCGAAATAAAAAAAAATTCTTTCTATTCTTATGCTAAATTGTTATAACCTCTGAGTATTACTACACGGAGGGTATCTCATGAGTTTCAAGCGTCTTTTTCAACTCGCAATGACAAGCACGACACTTCTCTTTTCGCATGCCGTACACGCTGACCAAAGCTACGCTATGAACGATTGCTGCAATGCCTGCGGCGAATTCATTGCTTTTGGCGATTTTCTATACTGGGAAGCCGCACAAGATCAGATGCAATACGCGGGCATCATTCCAGGAGGACTTGGCCAGTTAATCAAAGGTTCCGTGGGAAATTCTGGTGTGCATGTTAGTGATTCCTTCGATATCAAAGAACCCGGCTTCCAATATAAGCCCGGCTTTCGTATCGGGGTAGGTTACATCACCCCCTGTACAGAGTGGGACATGGTTTTAAGCTGGACGCGCCTCCATGAAAAAATCAACTCGACCGTATCCGATACAGGATCAGGTATCATCCCTATCTCCGATCCCGCAGCCCTTATTATAGATATTGCATCAAACTCAAACTTCAAGGGTCTATTCTCTAATGTGGCAACGAGCCACTGGGATTTCCAATTCGACACCATCGATTTCCAACTTGGGAAAAATTACTGTTTGACTCCCTGCGTCAATCTCCATTCGTACCTCGGCGTCAAAGGGGCTCTCATCCGTCAAAAGCAATGCGTCAACTATTTTGGCTTAACTGCCGCTGGACAACCGCTTACGGTAAATTCAGCTAAGAAGAATAATTTTTACGGGGTCGGGCCGGTCTTCGGAATCGATACTAGCTGGACATTCTTCCAAGACTTCAACCTCTATTCAGCCATCTCTGCTGGTCTGCTCTATGGTCAATTCTGTGTCAGCAATACCCCAACATTCCAACAAACGAATAACTCCATCGTTCTTGTGATGCAAGCCGACAAGAAAAAACGGGTAAGGCCCACAGTCGATGCCTTAATCAGCCTCGATTGGAGCAGCTGCCTCTGGGACAACTTCGTCGTTGACATTGGTATCGGCTATGAAGTGCAGTACTGGTGGAACCAGTGGCAAGTGCCAGCTTCTTTCCTCTCTTCTCTTGTAAATAACGGAACTTCCTCACAAGGCGATCTCGTCTTGCAAGGTCTTACCGTTCACTTTGGATTCAAATTCTAAAATTCTCTTAGCTGTCGAGATGGTCCTATCCCGACAGCTTTTTTTTCGCCTAAAAATCTGACTATTCCGCAACCAAATGCGGAATAGTCTTGACTTTCCCGCATTTGACTGCATAATAGTCAATATGAAAAGGTATCAAAAAGAAGCGATCATTCGCGATCTCAACAAGAAAATGGTGCTTTTGGCGGGACCGCGCCAAGCCGGCAAAACAACCTTGGCCAAAGAGATTGCGACTCACTATCAATCATCCGTTTACCTGACCTACGATCGGCTAGAGGATCGAAAAATAATCCTAGAAGAGGCTTGGCTGCCATCAACAGAACTCTTAATCCTCGATGAAATCCATAAAATGCCCGATTGGAAGAACTACCTCAAAGGGATTTTTGATACACGCCTCCCCCATCAAAAAATTCTCGTCACAGGCAGCGCTCGTTTGGAAGTTTATCATCACGTTGGAGACTCCTTAGCAGGACGTTTTTTCTTACATCGCTTGTTGCCGCTCTCACCAGCCGAATGCGCAAAAGTACATACTGCTTACACAATTGAGCGCTTCTTGGAACGGGGAGGATTTCCTGAACCATTTTTAGACAAAGAACTCGTCGATGCAAACCGTTGGCGATTACAATATGTCGACAGTCTTTTGCGCATCGATGTACTCGATTTTGAGAACATCCACAACTTAAATGCAATCCGTTTGGTTTTCGAATTATTAAGAGAACGAGTTGGATCTCCCCTCTCTTACACATCAATTGCAGAAGATGTCGCCATTTCTCCCAATACTGTCAAAAAGTACATCGAGATCCTCGAAGCACTCTACATCATCTTCCTCGTCAGACCCTACTCACACAATATTGCAAGGAGTATCTTGAAAGAACCCAAGATCTACTTTTACGACAATGGGTTAGTCAAGGGAAGTGCAGGTATTCAATTTGAAAACCTTGCCGCCCTTTGCTTACTAAAACAGATGTTTGCAAGAATCGATTACAAAGCTGAAAATTGTGGTCTTTATTACTTACGCACAAAAGAGGGGCAAGAGGTCGATTTTGTATTGACGCTCGATGACCAAATCGAACAAGCAATCGAAGTAAAAAACGCCGACCATCACATCCACCCGGCCTTGCGCCACTTTCACCAGAAGTATGGATTCCCTTCCGTTCAGCTCGTGAAAGATTTGAAGCGAGAGAAAATCGACAATGGCATCGCCATTGTCTCCGGCCATTCCTTCCTCCAAAACCTATACCTCTAACGTTGATATTAACCTAGAAACGGCAGTTTCTAGGATTAAAGTTGTGGGGCTACCACTCTTTGCTGATGCCGACAGAGAGGGTGTAAGCGGACCAGTGGCTCCAGTATTCGCCGAACACCTCTCCATAGATGGTGAGGTTGCCGGGGAGTGTTTTAGATAAGTTCAAAGCAGCCTGTATGGCATCGTGGCCAAGGCGAATGCCATCAATGCTGAATTCGGAGAACCCTATGTCTTGGAACTCATTGAACGTGTCGTGCGTCCAGCTGTTGTAGCTATGCTGCCAGGCTAGATCGGCATTCACCATTAAACAATCCCAAGCCGTTGTTGCATGGACGCCGAGGTAACTGTCAAAGGTGTTAAACGATTTCTCATCGAGTGACAGGTTAATCGAATCAGCCCCGCATTCTCGAATTTTGCGTTGGTGATAAAACCCAAATTCGCCAGCTACAAATGGTTGAAGCAACACATCGCAGAGATAATAATTCATCCCTACTTCCACATCGACCAATCCCTGGATTGTGCTTGGTTTGCTTTTCGCCACGCGGTGGATCGTTCCAAAGTCAATTGTTCTCTGAAAGTGTCCCCAGCTTCTTCCTACGATCCCGTCCACAAAAACATAGCCGAGTTGATTTTGATAAATCGCATGCAGAGAAGCGTGCCCGGTATTCCAGTTCGTGTGACCACTTTGAAAAAACTTCACATGGTCGTACTGATAGTTAGCCGCAAGACCAACGATAAAGCTACCGCCAAAAGGCATAAACGCGCCCAACGTGACATCCCAATTGGTCCCTTTCATCCCATCGCTATTGATATCTTGGTGCGCATAGCTGTTGCCCTCTCCAAATTGAAACCAGATCTCCACCGGTTCACAGCTGCACGCACACCAGCGTGGAACGAGCGTCGTCCGAAGAGCATTGTAAACGATGCGGTTGAGCCGCTCATTGCCATAGCGATCCAACTGTGTCAAAAAGGTGTATTGTTCCCCTGCCAGAGCATCGAGCGCTAGAGTTGCCTGGTCGATAGGAAGATTCACAAGGGCGTTGAGGACCGCAAGAGCATCGGGAGTGAAGCTAGTTGTCCCATCAATTTGTTCTGCGACGTGTTGTTCGTTTTCTGTCAATGCTGCCGCCGCCAGATTCGGTAGAAACTCAATATAGACGTCTTGCGGAAGATAAATCACATTGCCAATGACTAATGGAGTGCCCGTAATGACTGTTGCAAACTTATTATTGCGCGCCACATTTGAGTGGAGAAGATGGTATTGGGTCGCAAATGTATAGCCATCGGTCGGCACAACCAAGAGCGTGCCTCCCAAAGAAGCGGTGGCTTCCACTAACGTGAAATCGGTTTGCCCTGCAGTATTGAGAGTTGTCCGATACCTACCTGTGGGCCCCTGATTGTAAGTCCCTGCCACTGTCAACACAGTCCCCGGTGTCGATCCACCCAAATCCAATAAGCCATTATTCGCGATCGGACCACTCTTTTGATTAAAACCACCTAAACTCAACGTACCGCTAGTGCCAATTGCCACGGCAGAAGAGGGGCTAAACACGTTTGCAGCGCCCCCTTGCAGGGTTCCTGAGGTGATCGTCGTTGGCCCAGTATATATATTCGATCCCGTCAAAATCGTGGTACCAGTCCCTATCAGCTGCACTTGCAAGGCATTAATCATTGCAGGAGAAAAGAGATAGTTGGATGAGCTGTGATTAAAGACGACTTTCCCAGGACCGATTCCGCCAGTGATGCTCGGCGTAGAGATGTTTCCCGGATCTCCCCCAGTACCCACATTCACCGTGCCAGATCCCCCGCTGCCTGCCAGCGCAATCACCGTCGCAACAGAAACAAGACCTGCATCAGCAACGGTCAGAACACTATTTGTCCCATTCACTCCAACTACCATTCCACCGGCTGTTAAATTAGAGCCATTTCCATCGACAATGACGCTATTGTTGGCAGCATTGGCGGTATACCCAATGAATAGGTTGGTGCCAACCGTGACAGAGCCCCCATTGAGAACGTGAAGTGTATTGGAAGACCCGTCGGAGCCGACGCGCAGGGTTCCTGTCATACTCCAAAAAGATCCCGGATCAGTGACCGTGACATCATTTCCCGAAGAGGTCGTGTCATACCCGATCCGCCCATTCTTGTTGACAACCACCCTTGCTCCTTGAGAGACTAGCATGCTATTGAAGGATCCCCCTTTACCGATGTAAAGGGTATGCCCCCCGTTCACATCGAACTCTGAACCACTTCCTTGCACAGTTAATGAATTGCTATTCACTCCACTTAACCATCCAAAAATCGCATCGAGCCCAGACGACGCTCTACCCCCATTTTGGATTGTCATGCTATTTGAACTGCCATTAAAACCAACATAGAGCGTTCCTGAACCCGCTAAAATGGAAGTGCCTCCATCCACTGTCACCGAGTTGATCCCAGCGGATGGACTGAAACCCACGTACGTTTGACCAGCAACATTTACCTGACCGCCATTTGAAATCATCAACGTGTTGTTGTTCGCATCGTCACCCACTAATAAATCTGCTGTCAGGGTCATCATTGAGCTCGTCCCGCCGACGTTCACACTGTTATTTGTCGCCCCTGAGATAGCGCCAATATTACATGAGCTGGCTGTGACTAGAGCTCCATTCACGACATTGAGGATATTGTTCGTGCCCTGATATCCGACATTCAGGTTACCAGTACTCGTCCAAAAAGCACTTGCACCTGTGACAGTCGCCGTATTGTTCGACGAGGTTGCCGCCACACCTAGGTTGCCAGAACCGTTCGTGATTGACCCTGTCAAGGTCATCAAGTTGCCCCCCACCACATTCCCAACGTACGTATTTGCTGCGCTCGTGATTGCTCCGCTGATGTTTGTCGTTCCGCCATCAAGCGCAAGGGTATCCACAAAAGTATTGCCTATTCCGGAAATATTTAAGGTTCCCGTACCGGTCTTAAACATCGATCCCGCACCAATCAGATTGGCATCGATCGTGGCCGTCACACTAGGATCTGTTTGAATGGTTGCACCCGCCTGTGGAATAAGAATATGGGGTGGGGAGAATGGAGTAATGGTGTATCCGGATGAAGAAAATTCTATCAAGTTAAAAATGGTATTGAAAGAAGCGTCCGTTAATGTCACGGTTCCGGGATTAGCTGAAAAAATGGCTGTGTCGCCATCCCAAAAAGAATAAGTTGTGCCACTTGGATCGCTTGCCCAGTTATGAGTTGAGTTGTCCCAATTGCCAGTTCCCCCAAAGACAGGCATTTCACCGGTTATCCGATTCCAATAAGGGAATGGGCCCGCATCTCCCGATTGTGCCCACCCCATCAAACCCATCGAAAAAAGGGCGAGTGCATGAAAGAAGGGTGAAAATAGTGGCTTCGATCGCTCTCTTTGGCCAATACCCATTGTGAACCTCATACATTTGAGCTTTTCTCGTATGTATTACATTCGCAATAATCAATCTATAGATTTTTCTTGAACTTTATGAAAAGAGGATGACTTCGGATCGGTTCAAACTCGGGTCTCTCCAATACTGCTGAAGGGTTTGGAAGTCCCTCTTTTACAGCACACTGGAGCCACCCAAGCGCCGGTTGAACTTCTCCCAGACGTGCATGGGCATAGGCATTCAGCAAGGCAACATCCGCACTAGGGATTTGATGGTAAACGCGATTGCCAAGGGAGATGCACTCTTTAAGATCGCCCAATTGATACGAAAGGCTTTGCAAAGCGAGAAGTGCATCGGGCGACAACTCCTTGCGGAGAGGCTTCAAAATCTCGTAGGCTTCTTCCGCTTTGCCCTGATGGGTTAGAATTACCCCTGCTAACTCGCTCGCTGCTTTAAACAACATCCCCGATTGAGTGCCTTTGCGCACCTGCATTAACTTCTCTAAAGCAATCGCCTCTTCCTGCTTTTGGAGAGCTTCTTGCCCCTCTTGAAACAGTCTTAACATGACTTCATCCTGATCCACCTCGCGCGTCTTCCAGCTTTCGCGCCATTTTTGGTACCCTTCCATGGCAAAGATAAAGAAAAGGGAGCCCGCTAGGAACGATTGAAAGATGAAAAATAAAATTGCAATGACGACGGCCAAAATCATGCTGATAAACAGAGCAATTTTAACGCCTCGCAGCCCAAAAACCCCTTCAAGAACAACACTCAGCAGTTTTCCTCCATCCAAGGGTTGAATGGGCAGCAAATTGATAATCGTCCAAAAAAGGTTGATGTAAACGGCAATCGTTAAAACGTAGGCCGTAGCAGAATGGAGGTTTTCGCTTCCTAACACCTTTAACAACAAATAAGAAAATCCACACAGTAAAAATCCAAAGAGGGGACCGTTAAGAACGATCAAAAATTCTTTCCATGGCTTAAGGGGCTTCTGATTGCGCCGTACAGTCAGTCCTCCAAAACCGGTCAGCTCAATGACCACCCGCTGACCAAATCCAACCGCCGTCAATGCATGCCCATACTCATGCACGAGGACAGAAACAAAGATCACACCGACCCATAAAAGTGTTTCGGTGAAAGAATACGAGCTAAACCAACCGATGGCAAAGGCTAAAAGCCAAAATATGGGGGAAATGAAAATCGGAATCTGTCCAGGAATTTTAATCATAGTTATTTAATGCTCTGAATGGCCAATCCCATTTCAGCGGGTGTTTCAGCGATGATCACTCCTGCTGATTTGAGCGCTTCAATCTTTTGTTTGGCGGTTCCTTGTCCACCCGAAATGATGGCACCGGCATGCCCCATGCGCCTTCCTGGAGGAGCCGTTTGCCCTGCAATAAGCGCTGCAATCGGTTTTGTCGCGTGAGCGCGAACCCATTCTGCTGCCTGTTCCTCTGCAACCCCTCCGATCTCTCCGATCATCAAAATCGACTTGGTTTCTGGATCTTTTTCAAAAAGCTCCAGCACATCGATAAAATTGGTCCCATTTAACGGATCTCCTCCAATTCCCACGCACGTGGACTGCCCAAGACCCAACTGTGTCGTTTGCCAAACCGCTTCGTACGTTAAAGTACCGGAACGGGAAACGATTCCGACCGATCCTTTGCGATGGATATAACCGGGCATGATCCCGATTTTACACTCTCCTGGACTTATGATGCCAGGACAATTTGGGCCAATTAAGCGGCTTGTGCGGCTTGTCCGCATGACATTACTCACCTCTAGCATATCCCTGATGGGGATCCCTTCAGTGATGCATACGATCAACGGAATTTTTGCTTCTTCTGCTTCCAAGATAGCTTCTGCAGCATAGGTAGCGGGCACAAAAATGAGCGTCGCATCGCAATCGGTGTATGCCTTTGCCTCTGCAACTGTGTCAAAGACAGGCAAATTGAAAATGGTTTGCCCCC
>Ga0207072_1001_pt1 | contig 189502 bp, 138 predicted proteins | sample Alteio_BWMinHeat_68_FD_153570 | JGI IMG/M metagenome (GOLD analysis project Ga0207072, IMG submission 153570) | Enriched cells from forest soil in Barre Woods Harvard Forest LTER site, Petersham, Massachusetts, United States -... | ecosystem: Environmental > Terrestrial > Soil > Temperate forest... | reverse complement strand
CGGTCTAAAATTTCAGGATCTGTTTGACAAGGTTCAATATTCCAAATTTCTTTGCAGTAGTTTTCGATGGAGACATCTGAAGAAAACTTACCCATTCCGGCAATATTGTGAATGACTGTTTTTGACCAAAGAATGGGGTCATTATAATATTTTTCTACTTTTTGCTGAGCATTATAATAGCCTTGGAGGTCGTATAGGGTAAAGTACCTGTCTGCAGCACCTCCGTAATGGCCTTCAATTAGCTTATGGTAAAGGTCGCAAAAATCTTGGTGCTCCTGCTCATTGGTGGCAAAAGAGTGGTCGCGGAGAGAATCTACAGCGCGTTTAATGGCTGGATTGCTTTCATAGATATTCCGAGGGTTATAAATTTCTGAGGCTTTTAGAGCGGCTATCTCTTCTGAAGATGCCCCAAAGGCAAATGGCCACCACTCATCACCTATCTCTTCATGCATTTCTATATTGGCGCCATCATGAGTTCCAATTGTTAGAGCGCCATTCATAGTTAGCTTCATATTGCCTGTGCCAGAGGCTTCAGTGCCTGCTGTAGAGATCTGCTCAGATAGGTCTGCTGCTGGGATGATGTACTCGGCTCTCGATACGTTGTAGTTTTCGACGTAAATTATCTTTAGCATGCCATTTATGCTAGGATCGCGATTGATTTTGCGTCCTAGTGCATAGATGAAACGAATGATATCTTTGGCAGTCTCATAGCTAGCTGCAGCTTTACCAGCAAAGATAGCAGTCCGCTTTACGCGCTGATGGTTAGGATTGTCTTGCATTTCATGATAAAGCATAACCAGATGCAGTGCATTTAAAAGTTGGCGCTTGTACTCATGAATCCGTTTGATTTGAACATCAAATAATGAATTGGCATCAATAAGGGGTATGCTGCTTGTAAATCTACCTAAGTTATCTCTTAGTCTGTTTTTAGCATTCAAAAATTCGATCAGGCGCAGCTTGTTTTTGCGTTTGATCAATAGTAATTCTTCTTGACCGACTGTATCATCTGCAAATTTGGCTAATCCTCTAATTTGTCTAAAGTCTGTGATCCATCCGTTACCTATTCTAGCAGTAATAAATCTCGATAGGTCTGGGTTGCAAAGAAGTAGCCATCGACGTTGTGTGACACCGTTTGTCACATTAGTGAATTTTTCGGGAAATAGGTCATAGTAGTCTTTAAAGACCTTATTTTTCAAAATTTGACTATGTAGCTGCGCTACGCCATTGATTTTATGAGATCCGACAATAGCGAGATTAGCCATGCGCACTTTTCCATTCTCAATGATGGAAAGGTTGCGGATCTTCTCTTCATCCTGAGGGTATTTTCCACGCACCATATCGCAAAACTCATGATTAATGCGCTCAATGATGCGGTATTGGCGAGGCAATAGGTAATTGAAAAGCTGCTGATCCCACTGTTCGAGAGCTTCTCCCAAAATGGTATGGTTTGTATAGCCTGTGCAGGCACAGGTCATTTCTACAGCTAGTTTCCAAGGGATATCATACTCTTTAGTCAGCACGCGTATAAGTTCAGCAATAACCAGAGAGGGGTGCGTGTCATTAATCTGAATGCGAACTTTATCGGCAAAGGCTCTAAAGTGGTCATGTTGAGTCAAGTAATGCCGAATAATATCCTGTAGAGATGCAGAAACCAGTAAAAATTCCTGTTTTAATCGGATACGCCTACCTGTTTCATGATTATCGCTAGGATAGAGGACATCATTGATAATAGTATTTTCAGCAGCTTGATCAAGGCGACCTGCATTATAACTCTGGATGCGGAAGTTATTGGGTGAGTCCTTAGTTGTCCAGAGGCGCAGAGTTACTACTGAGAAGTCGCCTTGAGAGCTATATCCGACAATGGGAAAGTCGTAGGGCATCGCCCAGACTTCTTCAGGGTTTTCGAGAAGCATGATCTCGTCCCCATGGATATTTTTAGACGTAATAGGCTTTCCACAATAGCTTACAGGGACTTTACGTAGGTCTCGACGGAATTCCCATGGATTTTCATTAATTAGCCAACAGTCAGGAGCTTCGACCTGTAATCCATCCCACAGCTGCTGCTCAAACAAGCCATACTGATAGCGCAGACCATAAGCAGCCGAAGGATAGTGCTGCGTAGCCAGAGAATCCAATAAGCAAGAAGCTAATCTACCTAGACCGCCATTTCCCAGGCCTGGGTCGGATTCACAGAACATGATGTCCATCAGGCTGCGGTTAAGTTTCACTAAAGCGGCTTTGACGATGTCTAATGCACAAAGATTGGTAATATTATTCATGAAGATTCTGCCAGGCAGATACTCCATCGAAAAGTAGTAAACACGGCGGCATTCAAATTTATCGATCGTACGGGCAGTGGCTAGCCAGCGGATCATGATCTCTTCGCGTAGAGCGTAGGATAAAGCGCGATAGATCTCATCAGCATTTGCTTGATCCGAGGAGCGACCCATCGTTGTAATCAAGTAATGTTTGGTTTTTGCTGCTAGCATTTCTGCTTGATAGTCAAGATCGACGCTACTACCAGTAGAAGTCATAGATTACCGCCTGTTTCATCTATTGATAGATAGTGTAAATTTATTTTCTCTGCAAAAAAAAAGCCTAGAGGCATGATGAATTTTGTAAAAAAAAGGTTTAATATGTCTAAATCACACCAAAGTCTTTGGTTTCCGATTGTTGCTACAGCAATTTTGACCATGTTTGCTACCTTGCTCGTCGTAGTGACCTTTATTGGGTTTACGAAACGTTCAGGTAGGACAGGTATGGATATGGCAGAGATGCATCTTTTGCGCGCAAAAGCGTCTGCGAAAAGCATTGAGCCATGACACTGTTCTTTACTTTACTGCCTCTCTATCTGGTGGGTAATTTGCACTGTATTGGGATGTGCGGGCCCTTAGTGATGATGATAGGCAAGCATCAATACCGTTACTGGTATTTTGTGGGAAGAATACTTTCCTTCAGTGCAGCAGCAGGGATAGCAGGAGCATTTGGAAGTGTTTTGAATGCGCTGTTGGATGAGTATCATTTATCTGCGCTTTTATCATGTGGAATGGGCACTATTTTTTTAGTTTTTGCGCTATTAAAATTTTTGAAGATTAAAATATATGTTCCTCATCCTAAAGGACTTCAAATAATTAATCGAAAATTAGCCAGCCTAATGCTTCAAGATACTCCCCATCACAGTTTTTTATTTGGATTCTCTACAGTCTTTTTGCCCTGTGGGCAGTCAATGCTTGTCTTTTCAGCGTGCGCTCTCGCAGGAAGTGCTTTAGCAGGTGCATTCAACGGTGCAGCTTTTGCACTGCTTACATCGCCCTCTCTCTTCGTGGCTATGCAGGCGCATCATCTTCTTACTTTTGGTAGGCGGCATTATGACACTCTGTTGGCAGCATGCTCGCTTATCATTGGAATTTTAGCCATCTGCCGAGGGTTTGCAGAACTCGGCCTCATCGAACATCTGAGCCTCTTCCCTAGCTACCACATTGTTATTTATTAGATTTTTGTGTATACTAGGTTTTCAAAGTTGTAAGGATAAGAAATGGAAATACCAGTTGATATTTTAGCCAAGCTTGATGTTGTTAATCTAGTTGCAATCGCTGCTATTCTTTGGTGGTTTAATAGTCGGGTAGATAGAAAACTTGACAAATTCGAAAACAATATGGATCAGCGTTTTGAAAAGATAGATCAGCGTTTTGAAAAGGTAGATCAACGTTTTGATAAACTTGAAGAAAAGATTACTGATATAGATAGACGATTATGCCGTCTAGAAGGCGCATTTGCATCTAAAGATTGTTGCATGATTAAAGAAGATCGTTCTGCTAAAAAAGCAGAATAGCAAAGCAAAATTAAACTCAAAGGCGCTAAGGCGCAAAGAAAGTATATTATATTTTTTTCTTTGCGCCTTAGCGCCTTTGCGTTTAATTGTAAGCCTCGACGGAGACCTGGTTTTCGGCAAATTCCATAGAGAGAAGCTTGGAAATACCCTTTTCTGGCATAGAGACACCATAAATCATATCCGCAATAGCCATTGTGCACTTATTGTGGGTGATAATAATAAACTGGCAACGGTCCACAAACTGTTTAACCACTGTTAAAAACCTCTCTACATTCGTATCATCTAAAGGTGCATCAATTTCGTCGAGAATGCAGAAAGGTGTGGGCTTTACCTCGAATAGTGCAAAAAGGAGAGCCATAGCTGTAAGGCACTTCTCTCCACCAGAAAGCAAGCTTATCGAGCGCATCTGTTTTCCGGGTGGGCGCGCCGTAATATCAATTCCCGCCTCTAGAATATCTTCTCCTTCAACAAATTGAAGATCGGCCTCTCCTCCATTAAAGAGGATAGCAAAATTCTTCTGAAACGAGGCGCGAATCAAAATAAAAGTCTCTTTAAAAAGCTTTCTAGACTGGCTATCCAATTCGGCAATGACTTTTACAAGCTCTTGCTTGGAACTTTTGAGATCGTTGACCTGATGGCTCAAAAAGGTGCTGCGCTCCTTATCTTGTGCACACTCTTCAATGGCTAGCATGTTAATATCTTTGACTGCATCAAGCTCTTGTTTGTGCTGTCGAAGCTCTTTTTCTGCTCCTGGAATATCCTTGAGAACTTCTGTGGGCATGGATGGCTTTGTGGAAAATCTCTCTTCAAAAGTCTGTTCTAGCGATTCTTGCAAAGTGATTTGTTGAGTCAACTGCATCGCAAATTTATTTTTCTCATTTTCAGAGGATTTTAAAATATTTTCTTGTTTTTGAATCTGTTCTTCAATGCTTTGTACGCGGGTCTTAGATTCGGCTGTATTTTTCTCCAGCTGAGCGCATGAAGATTCGAGCCTCTCCAACAGCTTCTGAACCTCTTCAAGCTTATCTCCGGAATCTTGGCTATTTGTAAGCATAGACTCGATGGTACTCTTTGCTTGTGAAATTTGTTGTTGGAGTTTTTGCAATGTCTGATCGCGTTCTTGCTGTTTCACGGCTAGGAGTTCTAAGGCATGTGTCTGTTGGCGATCTTTGCTGTAAGTTTCTTGCCACTGCCTTTGTGAGGTTTCGAAATGGAGCTTTGCCTCTTTGGCAGTCTGTACATACGTTTCAAGGCGGCTCTGCTGCTCGTAGAAAGTGTTCTCTGAACCTTTAAGCATCTCTTCTAAAGAAGTCACTTCATGGTTGAGGGAACTGCATCGCGCTGTCAAATCTTGAATGGAGGCGTGTGTTTTGGCGCGTTCGACTTCTAAAGTTTGATACTCTTCTTCAAGGCGTTTGACATCGGCCTGGTGTCTTAAGAGTGCATGATTGATTTCAACAAGCTTCATCTCTGAGGAACGCATTGTTTTATCCAGGCTGGAGCGTTCGTTTTGGAGATCGGTGATCTTTTTCTGAAGTTGTTGATGTTCAATAATTTGCGTTTCACGACGGGTTTCTAGCTTCTTATACTCCTCTTCCATCTGTGTAATCTCTGCTTCTCTCAAAAAGGCATTTCCTTCTCGTTTGGGTTGAAAGAAGAGCACTCCTTTGCCATCAACGAAAATTCCTTCATCAGCTACTTCTAAGCCTATTAGAAAGTGCTGAGATAGATCCACAGGACTTAAATGGTTCATGCAGAAGAGAGAGATGTCATTGAGCTGATGCTTTTTAGCAAATGCTAAGACTTCTCGTTGATGTTCTGGAGACGCTACAACCAGAGTTTGGTTATAAGGGTGCATCGCTGCAAAAAAAGCGCCTTCAGAACCTGATGGGGGAGTGGCAATCGCATACAAGGGAGAGACTTTATTATATAATGGGCTTTGTGGAGTTTCAGATTCTTTCAGTAAGCGTTTACATCCAGTAGAGAAACCTTCTAAAGATTTTCGCATCTCTTTTAATGCACCCAAACGTGCTTGTAGAGTAGCAGACTCTTTTGCCAAAGTCTCTTTGTTAACTTGAGCTGCTATATTGGCCTCTTTCAATTCATTGAGTGTTTTTTCAATGGCAGCTAACTGCTGATGAAATATGTCAATTTCTTTGGATAAATTTGCTAGGTCCTTCGATCTCTCTTGCTGTTTTTGCGTAGCTTCTTGACGCTGCTTCAGTAAGATTTCCGCTCGCTCCGCAAGAGGTGGTAACCGTTCCTCTAAAGCCCCTAAGCGTGCCTGAAGCTGTTTCCATTCGGAGGTCTTACCACTATGCGCCTGAGTGGTTGTTAAACGGTTTTTTTGACTCTGCTCTAGTTGTGTGCGCAGCTCTTCAACCTGCTGTTGCCTCTTTTGATAATCCTGCTGGGCTCCTTCAAAAATTTGCTTTAATTGCGCCAAGGCAGTTTTTATCTCATCGTGAGATTCTGAAAGCTGTTGTTGTTCTTCCAGACCTTTTTGATTGGATTGTGTCAGAGCATCTTTCTCTTGCGTCCATTTGCCAATCTGAGTTTGCAGCTCCTCGCGCCTTTGTGAAAGGTATTTCTTATCTCGTAAGGAGAGATCTCTCTCATTGCGTTTTTGGTACATCTCCTCTGAGCGTGACTTCAAGGCTGTTTCACACTCATGAGTAGCCACTTTAGCTTGGTGAAGTTTATCCCGCAGAGCTTGGATAGTTTGTGTTTGCTCCTCAATACGCAGCGCCGTTCCTCGTTCAGATTCGGACAACTGTAGCTGTTTCTGCTTACTGATAGACCATTTAGTCTCCATCAATAGCTTCTCTAGTTTATCGAGGAAGGCTTTTTTTTCTTTGAATTCGATGGCTTTAGCTGCCTGCTGTTCTAGAAGTACCACTCGCTGATTCACTTCGCGCAAGATATCCTCAACCCGAGATAGATTAAGGTCTGTCTGTTCTAATTTACGTAATGCTTCTTTCTTTCTGTGCAAGAAACGGACAATTCCCGCAGCCTCTTCGAAGATAGCCCGGCGTTCAATAGGCGTATCATGGATTACTTGGTCAATTTTGCCCTGTTCAAATATGGAAAAAGCCTCTTTACCTATTCCAGAATCAAGGAATAGACCTTGGATATCCTTTAAACGTACTTCAGTGCCATTGAGAAGGTATTCCGAATCACCACTACGATGTAAACGCCGTGAAATAGCCACTTCGTCGAATTCGATGGGTAAAGCACCCTGCACTTCGGTGAATGTGATGGTGACTTCAGCCAGATTGAGCGGAGCACGTTGCGTGGTCCCTGCGAAGATCACATCCTGCATTTTATGACCACGTAGTGATTTCGCTGATTGCTCTCCTAAAACCCAGCGGAATGAGTCGGCTACATTCGATTTTCCGCAGCCATTAGGTCCGACGATTGCGGTAATACCAGGATGAAACGTGAGGGTTGTTTTGTAAGCAAAGGATTTAAAACCCATTAGAGTGATTTTTTTCAGACGCAAAGCAACCTCCAGCAAAGGCAAGAAGATAACTGAGAAGTGAAAAATTTATCAATCTGTTAGAGCTTTTACAAGGTAGTCGATGATGTTGACCCCAGAGGCGTAAACTTCATCTAAGAGATTCTTCTTAGGAGCTTTAGGTTGATTTTTTGAGTGTGTCTTCACAGAAAATAGACCCGCTTCGGTCTCTTCAACTGAAGCAGCATATTTGTATCCTTCAACAAGTTGTTTAATCCAAGGATTTTGTTCCGACGCACATGTCATGTGTAGCATGGGGTAACGCACTGCATCTCCTAGAGAAAACTTATTAAGTTCTGCAAGAATGGATGCGTCTTTGATGAATTTTTCACATACAGTGAAATCATGTTTAACAATATTTCTTCTTAATTCTTTAATAGAGAGCAGTCTGAGTAAAAGTTCCATGGCAGTTTGAAAATGCAATAAGCAGTCACGATTCAATTTAGCCACCATATCAGGTGAAGAGGTCTCTATTGTTGATATATGCTCAAGCGCAGCTAGATGAGTGAGGACATTTTCAATGAGTTCTTTGAAATAATAATTTTGGTTAAATTTCTCAATATTCCATTTTGATAATGCATTAGAGGCCTTTGACAACAATGTTTGATGAGATGAAGAAGAACTTTTTAGTGTAAAAGACTTAATACAAATGGTTGCTTTTTGATCTTCGTGAGCGACGTAATCTTTTTGAGTCAATGCAGCTGTTAGCTCATCAAAGGCGGCCATTGTTTCGTAATATGTTCTCTCCAATTCAGCTAGAAATATTTTTTGTTCTTCTGCATTTTTATTTTGTAGGTTCTTAGTCTGTGCAATTAAGCTTAACGCTGTAGGCAGTTTGTCAGCATATTCATTTAAAGAGCTTTGTGGATATCTTAAATAATAAGTGCCTTCAGAATTGTTAGAAAATGTAGTTGTAGTCGCATTAGAGAGATTTTGAAATTGAGCATCTCTAGCATTATCTGACAAATGATGATCTGAAGGCATTTCGTTATGGGTTAAGATATATTTGCAGGAAATCAACTGCTCTAAAATGCTGTGTAGATCAAATATTAATGTTGAAGTAGCTTGAGGGATATACTTGAATTCGTTTTTCGTGAAGAGAGTATGGATCCATTCAAACCCACTCCTTGCCTGACCTAAACTCATTTTACACTGTTTTAAACAGCCTTGAACAGTCTCATACATAGAATCTGAGACATTCTCAAGTAGCGTAGATTTCAAAGCAAAAAATGTTTGTCGTGTGCGATTTCTTTGAAGTGAACAGAGGCTAAGTACAGTAATAACCTTCTCTGGAGAACGGGCTTTATTATGCCGTGAACGTTTTTTTCTTGATGAGCTTGAACAATTGGTTGTAGCAGTAGATGCGCTTGAATGATTTTGCTTTTTTGTCTTTCTAGCTGGTTGCTTAGGAGCCACCTTTTTCGACTCCAGGACTTTTTGTAACCAGGATTGTTGATCTTCGTGAGAAAGTAAATGTAAAGCACTGGGTAGTCTAATTGCATCAGCTTCGTTTTGAAGGACGTTAGAAGCATAGCAAAGGAAATAAGTAAGATTACATAAATGTAGAGAGGCGAATCTTATATTTTCCCATTTAGTAATAGATGATTTTAGCACCATTGTTATCGAGTCATCAGAAGAATTTTTGCCCATAATGTGCTGCGCTTCTTTTCGTATTAGAAAAGGATTGTTATATGCTACTCTATTAAGTTCCAATTGTACTTTGGATTTTTCTTCAATAGCAATAAGTTCTATGGGCAATTCGGCGCTATTTGTAATAGATATATTTGCAGCATCATCAAGAAGTAACTTTTCTTTTAATGTTTTACTGCTAGTGTTTTTTATTTTTTGTAATTTTGATGAAATTAAATCGTAAAATTTATTCCATCTTTTTACAAAAACCCTAATGCTTGAATAGATGGCTTCTGCATCATCAGAATCATATTTCTTAATCCATTCGTCAGAATTGAACGAATTTAAGTAAGCTATCGCTTCCGAGTTCTTCCATGAATCTAACATTAACTGTATTTGTTTGACTTTTTTTGATAGGGGAGTCGTATCAGATTGAGGATTAATAACATTCTTCTTACCCCCCTTTCCGGCATCTTCAAGTATATCTTTACAAAGATAATCTAGAAGGGATAAACGTTCTGTGCATATACCATTATGTTTAATAGACTGAGAACATTTCCATAGTTTCTCCATTGTAGGATCGGCTGCCAAGGAAGAGGGGCATTTAGGATTAGTTTCAAAATAAGTAGGAGTTTGAAAGATTGTACTAACATTAATAATGATACTTATCTCATTTTTGATATCTTTTTTAAGTTGAGTATCGTTCGTTTCTGTATACTTTCTAAGTAGAAAGTTTATAAATAGTTGACGGATAGTAATGTCAAGTTCATCTTGAGAATGTAATATTGCTGATTTCTCTAGAATTTCTGCGCAAATTTTTTTCCGCGTTAGTCTCTCTTTACCTCTCTGCTCTCGAGGATTTAAAGAATTATTAACAGAAATTGTTGAATTATTGCTTACAGCTGTTGCCATTTTTAAACCATATAAAAATAGCAAGTGTAATAAAGAATTGTTAAGACTTTATTAAGAAAGCTGTTCGCGTCAGGACAGGCTCGATCTACTTATTGTGGGAAATACACATGTTGTTATAATGCAATTGATACGACGGAGAAGTGTATGAAAAAACATACTAGGCATGAAAAAGGTGAGGTTAGCCTGGAACCCATGGTTGAAATTCCTTCTCGCGAGGCATGGCTCTATGAAAATCCTCAAGCACTCGCTTCTGTTTTAGAGGGAATTCAACAAGCAAAAGAGGGGAGAATAAGTAAATTAAATATTGATTTCTCTCAATATAAGAATGCGCGTCCTCTTAAAGGACGCGCATAGTCACTTACTTATCATCATCAATCATTCCTCATCCTTAAAAAATTAGCAGGTTGTGATACCTCTTAACTAGTTAGCTTGATTCTACTTGCTTAAATACATTATTATTTTTAAATTTATTTTTTTAAATTATGGAGTGAATATGAAACTAAAACTTTTTATAATGGGTCTTATGTTACTTTTTGGAAGCGTTTCAGCAGATGTTCAACTCCATGTGCTTAAAGGTGATGCTCTGCAATCATATTTACCGCAGATTACTGAGTTTTGTCACACTTTTTATGCCGAATACCCTTATCTATATACTGGTGAAGCTTCTGACTATGAATGCTATATTAATTTTACCTTAACGCAATCGGGTGAAGCTTGTTTAGCTATCGATGAAAATAAGCTCGTGGGCTTGGCTACAGGTATTTCATTATCCGAATCTCGTGCTAACTATCGCGATCCTTTTGTAAGCAAAGGAATGGATATTTCGAGTTTATATTATATTGGAGAGTTTGGTGTCTTAAATGAATACCGCCATCAAGGTCTTGAAAAACAATTATTTCAAAAGTTAGCTGCAAAAGCTAAAGAAACTGGCACTTATGAAGCTCTTATTATTTCTGAGATTGAAAATTGGAAATATGATCCTTCTCAACCAGAAGGATTTGAACCGATGGAAAATTTTTGGAAATCAATGAATTTTGAACGTCTACCGCTCTCTTTTTCTGTCTTGTGGCGAAATATTGATGATCAAGAAGAAACAGTCCATACTCTCTTCTTTTGGAAACATTTACTTAACTGAGTTTTAGGATTTTTCGACCTTAAAACCTAAAACTCAAGTTGCGCGTCCTTTTAAAGGACGCGCATAGTCACTTACTTATCATCATCAATGATTTCGACTTCCGCCTCTTGAATATCATCTCCTGGTGGAGTCTTGCTTTCTTGAGATGGTCCGGCATGGCCATGACCACCGAAAGGAGAGCCTGCTTCTCCATGATGAGGTCCAGCTCCTGCTGCCGCTTCTGCATGAGGTGCGCCCGTCGCTTTTGACATCGCTTCGCCAATGCGCTGCATATGCTGCTCCAAAGCAGCTTTGGCTGCTTTAATACGCGCAGTATCTTTCGTGCTTAACGCATCTTCGACATCTTTAATGTGTTTTTCAACATCACTAACAACCTCTTGAGGAAGCTTGTCTTTGTAATCACTGAGCGCTTTTCTTGCTCGGAAAACAAGCGAATCGGCTTCATTGGTAGTTTCAGCCTCTTCTTTACGTCGGCGATCTTCATCTTGATGCTCTTCAGCATCTCGCACCATGCGCTTGATATCTTCCTCATTTAGGCCGGATTGAGCCTCAATGCGGATTTTCTGCTGCTTGCCGCTAGCCATATCTTTAGCTGAGACATGCAAAATACCATCCGCATCGATATCGAAGGCGACCTCAACCTGAGGCATTCCACGTGGTGCAGGAGGGATGTCTGTCAAGTCGAAGCGTCCCACTTCTTTATTGTCATTGGCCATTTTGCGTTCGCCTTGGAGAACGCGAATGGTGACAGCGGGCTGGTTGTCCGAAGCTGTTGAGAAGATCTGTTTTTTCTGCGTAGGAATAGTTGTGTTGCGTTCAACAAGGGGAGTCATCACACCGCCAAGAGTCTCAATACCGAGTGTCAAAGGATTGACATCGAGTAGCAGAACATCTTTAACAGTACCGCTTAATACGCCGCCTTGGATGGCAGCACCTACAGCGACGACCTCGTCTGGGTTAACGCCTTTATGACCTTCACGATTAAAGATCTGTTTTACCATATCTTGAACCGCAGGCATACGTGTCATACCGCCAACAAGAATAACCTCGCCAATGTCACTAGCAGACAGTCCTGAATCTTTTAAGCACTTGAGGCAGGGCTCACGAGTACGCTCGATCAATTTTGATGTCAAACTTTCGAGTTTACTGCGTGTCAATGTCAAAGAAAGATGCTTTGGACCAGAGGCATCCATTGTGATGAAGGGCTGGTTGATTTCTGTTTGCTGTGTGCCAGAAAGCTCGATTTTAGCCTTTTCAGCCGCATCGCGCAATCTTTGCAGCGCCATCTTATCGTTGCGTAAATCAATGCCATGTTCTTGTTTAAATGTGCTCAAGATCCATTCGAGGATAGCATTATCAAAGTCATCGCCTCCCAGGTGTGTGTCACCGTTGGTTGCGAGCACTTCAAATACTCCATCGCCAATTTCTAGGATAGAAATATCAAATGTACCGCCACCCAAGTCAAATACAGCCACTTTCTTGTCAGTCTTATCTTTGTCGAGGCCATATGCAAGTGCAGCAGCAGTAGGCTCTGGAATAATACGCTTGACGTCAAGTCCTGCGATTCTTCCAGCATCTTTTGTGGATTGTCTTTGCGAGTCATTGAAGTAGGCTGGTACTGTAATAACTGCTTCTGTAACCTTCTCTCCGAGATAAGCCTCAGCAGTCTCTTTCATCTTTATGAGTATCTGTGCACCGATCTCTTCCGGAGTGTAAGTTTTGCCAAACACTTCAAAAACAGCTTCACCATTTGGCCCTTTAACAACTTTAAAAGGCACAATAGCGATCTCACTTCCTACCTCATCATACTTACGTCCAATAAATCGCTTTGATGAGTAGATGGTATTTTCTGGGTTAGTAATAGCTTGGCGCTTAGCTGGAATGCCTACTAAACGCTCGCGGCCACCGTCTTTAAACGCAACCACAGACGGTGTAGTACGGGAACCTTCAGCCGACGCAATCACTTTTGGCGTACCGCCCTCCATGACAGCGACGCATGAGTTTGTCGTCCCAAGGTCTATACCGATAATTTTTCCCTTTTTTGCTTGTTGATTCATATCAAGGATCCTCCTTGGAAAGGTTTATAAATTAGTTTCTGGTTCAGCCGACTCAGCTGTCGACTCTGGAGCTATGGACACATGTACACGAGCTGGGCGGACAACGCGTCCACTGCTCATTTTGTATCCTCGCACGTTTTCTTTAATGACTGTGCCTGGCGGATGCTGGTCAGAAGGGACAGCATCGATCGCTTCATGGAGATGAGGATCGAAGGGTTGGCCTTCTGAAACGTATGGAATAACGCCATGATTTGAGAGTACATCTTTAAATTGCGTTAGAATCATTTCAAAGCCAGTAGCCCAGGTTTTAATCTCGGGCGAAGAGTGGCTAGCATACTGTAGGGCGTTTTCAAGATGGTCAATGGGATTGAGAAATTCGACAACCACATTTTGGATAGAGTGTTGTATCATCTCTTGGCGCTCTTTTTGCAAGCGTTTGCGCGAGTTTTCGCCTTCAGCGAGGGCTTGTAAATATTTTTCTTTAAATTCGCGTGTTTCAGCTTGTAATCTTTCATACTCCTCTCGGGGTATAGAAACCATGTTGAGAGAAGGTGAGGGCCCTTTTTCTTCTGCTGGTTGTGGTGAACTCTTTTCTTCGTCCATGTAACTCCTTTATCCTTTTATTTTATGTTTTTTCTTTACAGATTTTGGGCTACTTTTATCTTCTAATAGTAATTTTTGTTCCTGTACGCCCAATTGAACAGGTTTATGCTCAGGCTGGCGGAACGATATTTTAAACTTATAAACTGTGCGAGTCAGCACTTCGCTCAAATGCTGTGCAACGTGATGGAGCGTTGCAATATGTTCTCTATAGGGCAGTCGCATATGTCCCAGCAGTCCGATAGCTCCAACGATCTGATTATGAATCTTATAGGGTATCGCTAGCACACTACAACTAACGTCAGGACAGCCAATGGTAGTAAGCTCACTGCCAACCCAGATTTTTAACAAAGCATGACGACAGCTATGTTGGACCAGATGCCTTAAGCTTTGGCGGTCTTCAAAAAGAGATAAGCTAGAGGCTAGGGTTTTGACATCGTGAAATTCAGGGTTATTCAATAAGCGTGCAAAGCCTGTCGCATAGAGATATTCGCTGCTAAAATTGGTATAGCTTACAAGATGGCGGATCATTAATTCATTATAGAAATTTTGAGCTATTGCCTCTTCTTCTGGCTCGAGGATTTCGGCAGATTTTTGACCCGCTAGACGAGCTTGAAAGTATCCTTCAATACGTTTTGCACTAAAAGTAGACAACTTGCGTGGAGTGTGCAGAACCTCTGTTTGGACCAATCCAAAATCAGTCATAATGACACATACACAACGTTCAGCATCGAGGCTTAACAGTTTTAGATCGACCACAAAATCATGGTCAAACCTGGGAGCAGACAAAAAAGCAGCACAAGAAGTATACGCGCTTAAAATATCGGCAGTTTGTTGAAGATGGCTGGTGATAGCGCGGGTAGATTCAGATGATAGAGGAAGTTCGTCTAGAGGAAGTGGAATATGCGGAAGAGGGCAGTTGTGGGCTTCAAAGTCATCCAAAATATGAGCAGCATAAAGGCGGAAGGCAGATTCAGTCGGGAAGCGGCCGCCAGAAGAGTGATGCTGATGCAGAAATCCTGCATTTTCAAGGTTAGCAAAATAATTGCGGATAGTCGCAGAGCTAAGGCTATCAAACCCAGCACCTTTAAGGGTGTGAGAGCCAACGGGCTTTCCAGTTTTGATGTAGTAGTCCACCAAGCCTAGTAAAACTTGACGTTCACGCTCTTTTTTAGACATTTTTCCCTCACTCTTGATACTATCATATCAGGTAAGCGAGTAAAGGGTCAAGAAAATTTAGCACTCTCGACCTTCAAGTGCTGAATCCTTGTTTGTTATTATTTTTTCTCTGGGATGTTTCTCTTCTCTATGGTAAATAAAATTTATAAGAACTTACAAATCAAAGTATGTATTCGAATCCCATTCTAAAGTGTTTTTTTAAAGATTTCGGGTTAACCCAAAAATTTTTAGCCGCTACGCTATTAATTTTTATTGCATTTGCTCTCCTATTGGGCTGGTTAACCTACCTATACAACTATCAATTAAACATTATCAACAAACAAGAGGCGTCAGCTCTCTATCATGCTGCTCTTCGAAGAGTACTTGAGGGCATCTATCTCGATAGTAATGATCCTGAATCTAATACCCATGTCTTTACTCAGGATGCTTTTAATAAACTACTTGATATCGACCAGACCTGGGGAGCAACTCTTGGAGTTGATCAAGAATCTCTCTCTGCAAGACGTCCTGGAACAGAGACTCCATTGACTTTATCTACTAGGTGGAAACAGAGTCTTGCTATCCCAGATCCTAAAGCCAAAAATAAGGCACTTAAGGCAATACAAATTGAGATAATCACCATTATGCGGTACATCACCGGATCCATTATCCCCTTGGATGATCTATCTGTTTATTACAATCACTTGCAATGGATACAAGATCCTCAGCTGTCAGCTGATAGAGCACATAAGCTTTTAATGGAACTCAATCGAGACCTTATCGCAGCAGGCCAACCGCCATTAATCACTCCACAATTCCCAGAGAAGTGGAATTTGACCAGCAAAGAGGGGATTACAACTGCTTTTCAGATATGGGAACAGTTAAGTGCTCAAGAAATTCAACTTTTACAAGAGCACGTAGCAAACCTACTCTATAATCAACGCATGCATCTAGGCGAGATGCTTTTGGTCTCTCTAATTGTATTTTTAATAGGGATGCTTATCCTTTGGCACATTACAGAGCCATTGAGGCGTATGGGTGAGATCCATCGCAACTATTTAGCAGGCGATACTACAGCTCTTTTTGATGAGTCCTTTAAGGACGAAGTAGGAAATTTCGGAGCAATTTTTAATCAGATGAGCCGCACGGTAGTAAAAGTAGTAAATCAATTCGACGAGACTACAGGAGTCCTTAAAATTGCCGCTAAAGATGTCTTGAAGATGGCTAAGAAAAAAGAAGAAGTAGTTCTAGAGCAAGAGAGGATCACAAAACAGATAGCAGTAATCGCTTTAGAGATATTTGAAACCTCCAAAGATCTAGTAGAGACGGTCAGTGAAATCAATCAGGCCGCAGAAGCGACCTCTTTATTAGCCCAGACAGGCCGCAATAACCTGCAGCAGCTTGAAGCGATAATGCAGGGATTAGTAGGAGCTGCTAATCATCTTGTAGCTAGTTTGACAGACCTGAATGAGAGGACGCGTGCTATTACGACGATTATATCGACCATGTTGCATGTGGCGGATGAGACTAATATGCTTTCTTTAAACGCATCATTAGAAGCTGCTAAGGCTCAACAAGTTGGAAAAGGATTTGCCATTATTGCCGATGAAATACGACGCCTAGCTGATCAAACTGCTGCAGCTACATTAAATATTGAGCAAGTCGTAATCGAAATTTTAGAGATGATGAATCATACCGTAGAAGAGGTGCAACGCATTTCGGATGAAATTTTAAATAGCGTTGACAGAGCTTCTCAGATACAGCGTCACTTTACAGAGATTATTGATAAGGTCCAGTATTTTTCTGGAAAATTTAACTCCGTCATGGTTGCGATGCGTACGCAATTTAAAAGTGCACGCGCTATTGAGGGAGCGATTCAGTTGCTTAAACTGACCTCACAAGATTCTACCAGTACAATCCGTCAAATCAGGTCTGCTTTAGAAGAGTTTAGTACAACTGTCGAGCAGTTCAAATCCACAAAAGATGAAGCTGTAGCTATCTTTCCAAAATAGCTATGACGCATTTGCAGAGGCTGATCCTCCACCGCTTGTCTGTGTGGCAGTATCAGTTGTTCCAGTGGTAGAAGAAGTGTGGACTGTTGAAGTAGCAGTGCCATCAGAAGCCGTTGCAGATCCCGTGGCATTTCCGGAGGTAGCAGATGCCGCAGCTGTAGATGCACTTAGAGTTTGGCAGACGCATGTAGTAACAATAGAACCTATTAATAGAAAAGGACGCATAATTTTCTCCTTGATTAACTTGTTTCTACAAAGAGCAACAATGCATTTTCTTTCTTAAGAGAGGCGAATGTCCACTCGCCCTTAAGCCCATCTATTGCATAACGCAAATGAGGTGTCAATATATTATTTCTTACGAGATTTTTCGGGAGTGATCTGATTGAGTAGAACAGGGAGAACATCTACGATCGAGGGAAGCCAGTCTAAGCCTTTGCGGTAGACGCATTCAGATGATATGGAGCAAGCGATGATGGCTTTTTTGTGATTGATGGGGATCTGTTGTAGCAATGCATCTTGAAATTTGCGTCTGAGTGTGGGTAGGCAGTAATTAAGAAAAGTTTTTACTAAGGGATGGTTAGGGTCATCAGGCAGCTCAATCTCTTCTAGGTAATGGAGGAGCTGATCAAAAAATATGTTGATTCTGGAGGAGATCTCATCAGAGATATCTGTGAGTCTACCGCCTTTGTCACTGAGGGTCATCAATAGTAAAGAGGCTTCAGCTGAGGCACATTTGCGTAAATGTAAAAGAATTTCTTCAATAAGTACATCTTTGTAAGTAACAAAAAGATCATCTCCTAATGTTAACCCTGCGAGTACTTCAAAGGATGAGCAAATCACCCCAGTTTTATTTGCAGAGCTATCTTTAATAATAAGTACTCCCCGGTCTTCTAAGAAGTGTCGCGCTGCATTATCCAAATAGAGATTAGCCCCTTCGACTATTGCTCGGGCAGTAGGTTTACCTGTCGAATCGAGAAATTCATGGACATTGGCTTCATTGAGTGTGCGGGGGCGTCCTCCTGCGGGAATGAAAATATCTGTCGAAACTGAATGAACATTGTTGCGCCATAGAGTGTTCATATCATTTCCGCTATGCCACTCCTCAAGTACTTTTCCCTCTTGTTTCTTCCAACAGAGTGTTTGTTGAACGAGGTTATTTTTCATGCGATTAGAGTCTCTGTCGACGAGGAATCCGCCGTCATGTAATTCCGCGGGTGGATAGTAACGGATTGACTTTGCTTGTTTAAAGAGCTCTACAAGGATCTCTAGCCGTAGCCCTTCAGGATCATAAATTGTTCCTGAAACATCTGTTAAAGCTAGTAACTTAGCTGTTTTAGGAAAGTAGCGATGTAAGTTAACAATTTGGTTTCCTGCGACGTCTCCGTCGGGTCCGCCAGAAATTTTAATGGTAAACTTTTCTTTTGATGGATCGATTCCTATGTATTTTAGAACCTGCTCCATATAGACATTTACGCCCAGTGAAGTGACGCCATATTCTTTGTGGTTAATGCCTACGCGAGGTTTTCCAGAAATAAACGCGCTTCCTGGCTTGTAATTATATTTTTTACTGTAAGCAGCTATCCATTCGATCATGCTGTCATGCATGTTTTCGTCTGGTCCAAGATAGAGATATTCAGGCCGTTTCCAGTAATCAAGTACATGCTTAGCGCGGATTTTTCCATCGGGATCGCAATTGACAATGGAAATCAATGCCTCTACGAACGATCGTTGTGCATGGTGAAGGTACTCTAGCTTCTGTTCTTTCCAAAATTTCTCTACCTTCCAGGTGACTTCTTGAGGTGGTGTATGCGTAGCTTCAAGCTCTCTCCGTAGGATTTCTGTCTCCACATCTAGCTGATCGTATGGTTTAACAAATATAACTGCTTTGGAGCCCCCTTCAGGGATGTCTTTATTCTTCTTGTGCTGCGTGTAGGCCAGATTATAGCACTCTGTAAAGACGCGATTGATCTCTACCAGCATGCGTTCTGTCTCTTCAGGATAGATTGTACGAACTCCACCTCGCGATAGGTCTTTAAATCTAATGTGAAAAGCAAAGAAATGCATTCCTTTTACAAAGATAATGGCGAAGGGTAGCTCAGGGAACTTTTCAGCTCTTTGAAAAGGAATCTCATCTAAGTATTTTGGATCTAAACGAAAACTAATAGCCGTTAAATTAAGTCTGAAAAAGTTCGTTTTTAACGTATTGTGAACAAAATTCATGCCCTGCAATAGCACATTGCGACGACGAATATCGTTTTCTTGATGACCGGTATCGATGCGGTTTACATCATTGATAAAACGTTTTCTTACTCTTAAGTAGGCATCGTAGTTATTGTTCCAAGGGTCAAGCTTATGCTTAAAAGCTTCACAAAGCTGAGCGGTTAATTCTGGATGGCGGCACAATGCCTCTGTTATGCTCTCAATGGTATAAAGGTGCTGATCGATATGCAATAAGGCTTGATGGATAAAGGTTATCATGGCCCGCAATAGGTTACCCATATTGCCCGAAATAACTCCTGGTGTTACTAAAAGGCGATCGACGGTATCAGCTCCATCAAAATACTTAATTGTGACTAACTCGCGAAGGAAGTCTAAGATATCCGCAGCGTCCCAAGCAGCTTGTTTATTTCTGCCATGCAAGCCGATAGCCATTGCAAGAACTCCATCCTTGCTATACGAATTAATGTAGACTGCATTAACACGTTGCATGACTAAGCCGTGACGATGAATGACACGGGCCATACGGTATAAAAAATTATTTTTAGGAGTGTTTCGCCACGCTAACACGATCTGCATGGATACAGAGGCTTTCTCTTGCCAATCTTCGTTGTAGCGTACCTCATATTGACAAGGGTCGCGTGTTTTTGCCCTGAAGATCACATCAAGAGCTAATACAAGTCTTTCGGTTGAGAGAGAGCGCAAAAAGCGTGGATTCATAGAGGAGATGATCTGCTCAAACTCTTCGTCAGTCATTGCAGGATTACGCTGCTTTACTAGTGCCTTTAACTGCTCTTTTTCTTCGAGAGGGTAGGGAGGCTCATTGGATTCGGTAGCTTCCGTGAAGAAAATTGTTCCGATGCGAATATTGGTTTTAAGACCAGGCACAGGAGGAGGAGTTTTTGAGACATAGGACTGGTAATTTTTGATGCCAAACATGGAATAGTCTTTAAGAATCCTTAGGTCAGCATCGGGGCTATCAGGACACATAACTATCGCGATGTGTTCCAGATGGATGGCAGCAAAGTTTTTTTGGAGATGAAATCCCATCAAAGTGTGGGCAATAAGAATGAGGTACTCGCGGTTGACTTCTTCGTAAAATACCGAAGGCATCTGCCGCTCAAGCCATAAATATAATTCTTGAAACCGTTGGCTTTCGGCTTTGACAGTATGTAAAAGTTCAGTGTTGGAAGAGACCATAACATCTCAATTTAAAAAATAGCTTTATATTGGTTCTTATAAGTTATTTGCTATTTAATTAAACGCAAAGCCGCAAAGGCGCAAAGTTAAAACTATTCTTTGCGCCTTTGCGGCTTTGCGTTTAATTTCTTTAACGCGCAAGAAGTCTTAATGCATTCAAACCGACGAGGACCGTCCCGCCTTCATGCATCACAACTGCTAGCCAGAGAGGAACAATGCCTGCTAAAGCGGGAAGGCTAGCCACAAAAATGGCAATGATTGCTAAAGTTAGATTTTGAATGACAATATGGCGTGTTAGGCGAGACTTTTTTATCAGCCAGTCGAGTTTTTCGATGCTATCTTGCAGTAAGACAATATCTGCTGCCTCAACTGCTGTGGCGCTTCCTACCTTTCCCATACAGATTCCCACGGTAGCCCTCGCTAAGGCTGGGGCATCGTTAATACCATCGCCGACCATTGCTAACCCCTCTTTTTCGGACAGCTCAGTGACTAATCTGAGTTTATCTTCAGGACGCAAGTCAGCATAGACCTCCTTTAAATTGACCATAGATGCCACACGGCGTGCATTAGAGATGTTATCGCCAGTTAACATCAATAATCGCAATTGATGATGTTTTTGTAAGGGTTCTAAGGAGTTTGCAATGTTTTGACGTAGCTGATCACCAAATCGGAATAAAAATATTTCTTGTCCTATCAAAAAATAAGCAAGTAATTCGCCCCTTGTTTGAATGTCAGACGCTCTAGAAGTCAAAATAGCAAGAGTCGACTCATCGACTTTATCTTGTATGTAGGATAGATTCCCCAAAAAAGCAGTGGTTGTTTCAAAGATAACCCCCTGCACACCATAGCCTGGGACTGACCTAAAATCTTTTAAGGCGCTGGGCAAGATTCCTTTTGCACTGGCAAAGGAGACGATGGCTTTGGCAACGGGGTGGACGGCATTTCTTTCGAGCGCTATAGCAATTGCTAAGGCTTCACTTTCGGAGATTAATCCTTTTTGAAGTGGTTCTATAGCTAGGCATTGAAGCTCGCCGGTAGTAAGCGTTCCCGTTTTATCAAAAGCAATCGTTTTACAGCTTGCTAGAGCATCTAGAGTAACTCCACCTTTTAAAAGAATACCATTGCGTGCACACGCGCTAATGGCACTCAAATAGGCTATAGGAATAGCCAAAATTAAGGCGCAGGGCGAGGCGGCGATTAAAAATGCCAATGCTCGGTAAATAGAGCCCTCTTTTCCAAGTAAGGGAATGTCAAAAAGAAAAGGGAAGCTCAAGGCAAAGAGAAAAGAGAGCCCGATGATAGTTAAGGCATACCCATGGCTTAATTTATCAAACCAGCGTTGTAACTTCGGACGCGATTCTTGAGCCTGGGTCACAAGGGCAATAATACGCGCTAAAGTAGAATCATTGCTGGTATGGGTGACCTTAAGGGTTAGCGCTCCTTCTAGATTGCGGGCTCCTGCTGCCACGGTATCTCCAGGCTTTTTTGAAACAGGTACATTTTCTCCCGTTAGGTGGACAAGGTTTACCGATGAAGTCCCTTCTATAACTATCCCGTCGAGAGGAACAACCTCTCCAGATTTAACCAAGATAGGGGTATCAATTGAGATATCCGTTAAGGAGCGCTCAATCAACATGCCATTTGGTTCTACCACACAGGCCTTGGTGGGTGTCAGCTTATGCAGAGAGCTAATCGCATCCTTTGCTTTTGCCGAAACAGCCTCTTCCATAGAGCCTGAAATAGCAAAAAGGACCAGTAATAGGCCTCCCTCCATTCCACTGCCAATAAAGACAGATGAGTAGGCTGCTAGAGTCATCAACACATCGATATTGACCTCAAAGTCTGCTAGATCTTCTAAAGATTCGATTAAGGCGGGTGTTCCGGCTAGAAAATAGACAAAAACTAGAGTTAGTTGAGACAGGGGTAAAAGGCTTTCATGAAAAGACAAAGCAAAAGTAAGGATTAATAGCAGACCAGCAAAGAGAGCGGCTTTCAGGGGAAGATTAAAGGCCCATCTGCGCGATTTTGGCGTTAAGAAGGGGCTTTTTGAATCGGGCTGGCCCATCTCAAAAAATTCATTAAAGACTAGCAGAGGGGAGGAAGGATTAGCAGAGGTCATTTACCACTCACAAATTCAAGAAAAATTTTGATAAAAAGTAGACGCATGCCAATGGCAAAACCACTAGGCCAAGATTCCATACTATCGCCGGAATAAACCGGTTTTTCTCATAATAAGCTGCCAAAGCCGCCGCCAACGATGCCGTTATAAGGGCTGCTACAACTGTTCCCCAGAAACCTAAGATAGCCATCCCCAAAAAGCCTATTGCAATAGCGATGGAGCTTCCTATGGCGGCTCCTACTGCTTGCTTAAGAGGATGCTCTGTAGTCTCTAAAGTCAGTCCTAATTCCTCTTCAACCATCACGCGTAAAAGCCTATCTCCATCCGACATCAGGACGTCTAAAACGTCTTCTAAAAGTTTACCTTGAAACCCCTTCGCTGCATATAAAGCACCCAATTCCTCGCGTTCTTGCTTGCGATGATGCTCGATTTCCCACTTTTCTTCCTTGACAACCCGATGCAGTCTCTCTAGGCGAGACCAGCCTAGCCAAGCACTACGACCAGCCTTCCAGACAAGCCAGCTCCCAGACACTATTAAAATAGCTACCCATCCATGAGGTAAAATTATTCCTAGCATTGCAAGCAAGAGTGCTGTCTCCCTGGCGGCGTCTGCTAGAGCAGACAAATGCCCAGGAATCTCATGAGCGTGGCTCTCTGTCTTAGCTGCTAATCCGCGCGCCTGCGCTTCAGCGACATGCCCTACGGCGTCTTTGCCAGCAAAATGAGCCGGCGTCTTTGAACTGGTGCCCATAACTTCCCTTATTCATAAACACGCAATTTTACATAGATAGGTTTAATATCTAAAGAGCTTTCCACGAAAGAGATAATAGGATGCGGGCAACACGAACCAATTCTTCATTTTATTGTGTATAACTTATTTTTTAATAAAATATCTGCTATACTTTAATTAGGATAATTTGGAGTTTACTTAGTTTTACTAAGCTCCGATTATTCATATAAAAATATAATTTTTCACAAAGGAACTACCATGAGTAGTGGAGATGTCAATAATACAGGTAATCCACCTATTCCTCCTACTACAGTATCACTAACTACGGATGTAACAGCTGGCGATGACACAGGAACTGTACAGGCACCTGCCAAAAAGGATGGTAAGACCGACGTTCAACAGGCACAGGTTGATGTAGTACAGCAAAGCCAGGCTCAGATTCTTCTGAATAATCCCATTTCTTCCAATCCAAAGCTCGAACAGCCGGAAGTACAGCAATCCTTGCTCTCAAATAGTGACGCTTTAAAAATTTTATTGGCTTCTAATTTATCAAATATGGTCTTCAACAATCCCAGTTCACAAGATTATAAAATGTCCAATAACATTTACGGTATGGATGAAGGGATGCTGCATAGAATGTCCACGATGGGATTTGACTTTTCAAATACCAAGGAAATTGAAGCCGCTTTTAATGCTAAAGTAAATGATATCATCTCAGCAAGTTGGGATAAATTTAATGAAGTAGTTGCTGAATTAAAAAAACGCGATCAAGAATGGCTACGTTCTGGAACAAAATACTATCTAGACCAAATTAACTCACCTTCATACCTAGCTACCCAACACCATAATACATCGCCTTCAGACGAAAAAATTAAAGTTAATGCCGGTGCAGGTGAATTTGAAGCCTATTTAACCTCCTTAACCGCAGCACAAAAAGATGATCTCTTAACAAGCGTTGCTAACACAGGACAAGTTTCTGATCAGGCAAGCAATAATTTGATGTCCTCTAATATCCAAGCATTTGGACAAGCATTTTCAACAGCGTCAGCAGAAGAACACGATCACACAAATACCAATCTCGGTATGGTCTTGGCAACTGTCATGATGAATGCCGGACCGATTATGACTCATCCGACTTATCCGGATACAGTCAGCACGGATCAAATGAGCATCAAGATGGTTCAAGATGCTTTGCCAGCAACAACTGCAGCAGTCAGTCTACAAGTAGACCCTAATACTCTCATAATGCTGGGATATGTGGCCGCCATGTTTTCAAGCTCTACCGCCGTATGGACCTCCTTCGAAGGAGTTGCATCTGCAAAAGCTAATGGAAAGAGTGCAAACGACGTTACAGATGCTGAATTTGCCAAACGTTATGCAACAAATATTTCTAAATTAGTCAATTCAGATGCTTTTGGAGCTGGCATTATGGCTATTATTACCCAAAGATATAGCCAGTCAGAACAGCCAACCCAAGACCAAAAATCCGAAATTGTAAATCGAATTCGCATTTTGATGCTATCTAACGCCTTCTTTATACTACATACTGCACGTTTTGGATCAACCACAGGAGCAGATTGGAAAGCGGCTGTAGAGAATCCCGATAGTTTGCGAGATCCAACAACCGGTCAACCTAAAGATCCTGTCATAGGAGATTTTGAGTACGCTTTAGCGCTATTTATACACACATTTTTGCCTACAAATCCTCAAGCAAAAGCTGCTTTATTAAATCAACTTGCAGCCTATTATGATACAGGAGTAAGAAGCGGCGAGCTTCTCGCTACAAACCAATCCATCAAGAGTTCGTTCACAGAACACACAGACCCAGCTCGCACTGCAGAAATAAATGGATAGATAAAAAAGCTAAATTAGAAAGGATGAAGGCTATGTATGCCTTTATCCTTTCTATATCCTGCCTATCCTGTCTTTTTCTAATTCGAAGAAACACTCTAAAGTTCAAGTATAATAAATCTATGTGTTAAAGCAAATTAGAAATAGCCTTTTTAATTTGTTTTCACTTCACTACTGATTTATGCTTAGCTTAATGCGTATGCGTTAGTGGAGAGTTTTTGAGTTTGTGGAGTTTCTGTGGGACCATAGTTAATTCTTTGCAAATTAGCATGACTACCCACCAACATCTTCCAAGAAATACTGGGCTCAAAAAGATGCTCCGCCACTTCTTCACCACTCATTAAGCGTGCACAAGAGTCTTTGAAAGTTTGCTGCACGTTGGCAGAAACATCAAAATTGGTACCAAGAATAGAATCGGCTAAGGATAAAAGTTTTGGAACTAAGTCTTCCAAATCTGTAATCGTATATTTTTTAAATAATGGAAAATTTGAATCTTTACTTTGTCCCATATTGATTACATATGTTTGCTCAAATTTATGCATATTAGGCCTCCCTTGCCCTCGATCCATTAGATATTTTTTACGGGTTCTTAAACCTATTTCTCCGAAGTCATCGTAATCTAAGGCTAAGGTTGTGGAAAGCTCTGGAGTCATTATAATAATAGCTATGTCTGCTTTAAAAGCAGTTTTATAATAAACACTTTCGCGATCTCCATATCTTTCACTGCAAATTTCTATTCTTGCTTTTTTTAAGAAGGGTTTAAGGAATTTATCTATCCATTTATCAATAGGAGCATCATTCCACCTGGCTTGAGGATGCAAGAAAAGGTGGCAGCTTTGTTCACATCTTATTGAAGGTAGTGTTTGGTCAAGTAAATGATCTATGCACTGTTCAAAAAGCCCATCGATTTGAAGTTGAAATTTCTGGTCTAAATATAAAAAATCAAAAGCAGGCCTATACAGGTTGATAGCAGGTATATTTTCGGGATTTGCTAAAGCATGAATAAAAACCTTCCAACCCTCTAACTCTTTTTGCGTTCGAACATATAAAGTAGCTTGCTTTAAGCCTTCTAAAAATTCAATATGGCTTAGTTGAAGAATAGGAAGAAGTAGTTTTAAACAATACTGAGTTAAACAAATATTGCTATTTTGTTCAATTTGACTAACTAGCTCCACCAGTCCTTTTATTTGAATTTCTTTATTGTCTGCCGAAGGCAAGTTTAAAAAAGCGTCTATAATACTTGCGGTTATTTTTTCATTTTCCGAATTTTGGTGAGCTGAAACCGCGGTAAGCGTTAATAGATAAAACCAAGCTAAAACTCGGGCTTGTACTGGAAGGTGTTTTGTTGAATAAAATTTTCGAGTTTTCAGCAAAAGATTTAAAGGTATACGAAATTCTAGTAGTAAATTTACAGATGTTTCAGATAGTCTTAAACTATTTAATAGATATGGTTCGCCTTCATTCCATGTATTATAAAAATTGTTTAAAGCACTCATTACCATCTTCTCCTTACTATTCGCTTTACTTTCGTCTCGATCCGCACCAGTCTTAAAACTCCAATTGGAATAAAGTTGCTCTTTATTTTCTAAAAAGACGGCTTGAGCTTGAAGAGAAAAGTTAGAATTAGAGGGCGTGCTTATCTGCACAGGTATTTTTTCTTGTGCTGGAGGCAGTAGCGTCGGTGTTGCAACAAGGCTGGTTTTTTTTGCCGAGTCTTGATTGTTCGATTCTGGGGCTTGGTTATTAGATTGTTCAATAAATTCTTCAAAATCATAATTAATGATCTTGAATTGAATTATTTTTTTACATTTAGGACATTCTTCGCTGAGTTCTTTGTCTCGGCGCGATTTAAGATAAATCTCTACGCAAGTAGATCCATAAGTATGCCCACAAGAAAAAACGGTTGGTCTATGATCAGAACCGTAAGCTTCATGACAGATCCCACATATACTATTCATATAAAAAAAACTCCTTAGATATTGTCTGAACGATCATAAGTGAAATATTAATAAAACAAGAATCATAATTATCATCTTTTGCAGAGCCTGTCATAGACATTTTTGGCTTGAAAAATTGGCCATAGCGAGGATACATTACAGCTATGCTCAACTTTAAATAAAGAGAGTTCTTATGACTACTTTTTCTGCTATTCCCAGCTCAAATTTTGTGGATAACAGTACTTTAGCAATGGAACGTCTTACCCTTCATAGCAAAACAGAAAAAGACAAATCGATCTGCACAGTTGACAAAGAGATTGAGCCCACTTTTTTAGAAAAATTTCAAAGTGCCCTCATTAAAGAAACTCCTATAAAAGAATGCAAAAAACCCATTCCAGGGGCACTTCTAGAACATGGGGCAGTTATTCGAGACAAAACAGTTTCGTCACTAACAAAAGCTTTACTTAATTACATTGGAAATAATGATGCAGATAGTACAGAAAATGCCCTTAAAATCATCCCATTGCTGAGTAAGGATGATCTTAATAGTACGTATTACAGTCATATAAGCGCTTTGGAAATGGCCTCAAATAATGGAAATTTAGATATTGTGCAGGCACTAGTCAAAGCTGGTGCGGCGAGCAAAAGGATTCCCGATTATAAGACAATCTCTCCATCCGTAATAGGGTTGGGCCCTCTCCATTATGTTTTGAATAAAGGTTATCTTTCTGTTATGGAATATTTGCTGAAAAATGGGGCTGATCCTGAACAGGTAGGAAGAGACGAGTATACCACTCCTCATTATATGCTTCACGAAAGTATCAAACCTCAAAGTAACTTTGAATGCCTAACGCTCTTGTTTGATTATACTAAAAACAAAAAAGAGCTGGCTAATCAAAGGGATAGTGCTGGTAAATACCCTATACAGTATGCTTTTGAGAGTGGTCGAATTGACATCATCAAATTGCTTTTGCTTTATGGCGCTGACTTAAAACTGGCTGCTATAGATGAAGGAAAAATATTTCTTAGATCAGCTGAAAATAACCATTTAGAAATAATTAAGTTATTTAAAGAGATCGGATTTCCACTCGATTATCAAGACGAAAAAGGGCGAACAGCCTTGCACTATGCAGCCGCTGCAAGAAACGAAGAAGTTGTCTCATTTCTAATCGAAAGCGGTGCAAACCCTGCTTTAGTCGATCAGGATGGAAAAAATTATCAAAAATTTTCAAAAGATTCTTTAGAAAATGAAGCTTTAAATACTTTAAAACATTACGCGCGGGTATTGGTGAAATTTCATAATTTCTCTAGTTTTGAAGAATGTTTAAGTTACATTGGAAATATTAATCAGAAATTTGATGATGGAAATACTTTATTACATGTTGCTATGAAACAAAACATTACCAATTCTCTACACTTAGAGATAGTTTATAAATTAATTGAAAATGGTGCAGATCTTAAAATAAAAAATAATGATGGTAAGACTCCAGATGATTTTGCTAATGAGTATTTAGATGATCCTGAGAACTTTAGAGATAAAGAAGAAAGTCATATAGCAGTAATAAAAAAATATTTGCCTCAAGACCCCACATCAGCGTGTATTATCCGCAGGCTTCTAACTTCTCTTCCAGAAAAAGAGATCAAGAATTTTATTGATGAAGTCTTAAGTCTTTTGAGTAAGATATCTATGCATAGAAAAGATAGGCTGAATAAATTAGTTTTATCCGTTCTTTTTGATATCCTTCCAGCGGATCGCGAAGCATTCATTAATCATAAATTATTTTCTACTCGCTATAATTTCCCTTTGCAGATTGATTGTATTCTGATTGGGATGTTTAAAGCTTTAAATAATTTAAAAGTACAAAATCCCATTCCTATTCTGAACCAATTTAGCAGTATACTAAAATTCTTTGAGCATGGTGATAATATTTGTAATAGTGAAATTAATGCAGCAGAAGTAGTAAGGACTTTATATACTTATGAAAATCCAGATAAACTGATTTCTTCTACTATTAATTTGTGGGGAAAATTGAAGATAAATAATGGAATTCCTTTGTTTCGTTATTTAAGCCATTTTCGTTCTGAAGAACTTGACAGCGTCTATGAAACTATTCTAGAACTCTCAATAGATGATGAAGAATTGCTCTTTAGTAAACTAGAAAAATTTATCAAAATAAAACCTTGGGACAAAAAAGCCGCGTTGGAAGCGGCTAGGTAATAAGCGTCGGATTTACTACCTTATCGGAGGTAGGATTTCTTCTCTAATGTAATCATTAACACTATGCAATGATAATTTGGATTTTTCAAATTCATCAATCTGCATCTTCTATTGCATTTGGCATGGCAGCTATTAACGTCATTCAAATTCTTGTAGGGCCCTTTGCAGGTCTTTGCGCAGATCGTATCGATCGCAAAAAACTTTTAATATTAGCAGATTTTGGACAAATTATTTTTCTTCTGCTTCTGGTAATATCCATTTCGATTCTAGACTTCCCACCTTTATCTCTTATCTATGCTCTTCTATTGATAGGGGCCACAATCGATACTATTCAATATCCCGCATTAATCTCAGGTATTTCTCAACTGGTTATCCAGAAGGATCTCGTGCGAGTAAACAGCCTGATTTCTTTATCTGACTCTGCAAGCCTTCTATTTGCACCTATATTAGCGGCCGTTCTATTATCATTTCTATCAATCTCAACCCTCCTCATTTTGAATGTACTTTCATTTACCGTCGCAATAATTGTACTGAGTTGTATCCGATTTCCTAAATTCATTACTGGTAGCTTTGAAAAAGGAGCCTGTTTCTCCCATCTTAAAGACGCTTTCAGAATTATTAAAACCCTTCCCGGTGCAGGTTTTCTTCTTTGCATCAATGGGAGTTTAAATTTTTTCATCTCAGCTTCATTTGTACTTATCGCTCCTTTAGTTTTGAAGGTCACAGACGGAGATAGCATTTTGCTAGGCATACTGATGGCGGTTGGTGGGGGAGCACAAATCGTTGTTAGTCTCGCAACAGCTATTGTTCCATCTCCCAAATATCTCGTGCGCTCCAATATGATAGCAATTGTTTTTCTTGGCATGTTTGGGGTGATGACCATCGGGTTGTCTCGCCATCCTCTATTGTGGGGACTAGGCTTAAGCATATTTATGGGGATTATCCCATTTATTAATGCAACCAATCGAAGCATCTGGCAGAGTAGAGTTCCTGTAGAAATTCAAGGGCGGTTTTTTGCTGTCAGACGAGCTCTTTCGAAATTATCGGTACCAATCGCACAAGTCATTGCTGGAATTTTAGTTGACTATCTCATTGAGCCAAGTTTTTCATCACCTGTAGGTGTGAGCTACAATATCGCTATTTTTAGCTTTGGAGCATTATTGACTGGCATTGGATTATACGGGATTTTTTCAAATCAGGTCAGGAAGCTTCAGTATCTTTAGCGACCGTGCAGTCCAAGTAGCTTCCCATTAAAGTAAATCCCATTTTTTTATAAATGGAGTTAGCAGTACGGTTCTCTTGATCTGCAAATAAAAAGCATTTGCTATATCCATGTTGCAAGAGATAATTCACTAATGCTGCTACACATGAAGTGGCATAACCCTTTCCACGGTAAGCTTGAGGTGTGAAAACAAGATTAATTCGAATACCAGTAAAAGTGGGCCCTGCACTTGCTGCCATTGATAGTATCGTTTTGTTGTTTTCCCACAAGTATAGGCGCTCTTTCCCAATCAGGTTTAGTAGGAGTACATTTGGGTCTACATAGTCAAGTTTTGCTTCGGCAATATATTTCTCAATCCAAGGCTGAAGGCATGTAATATCGGATAGCTCTGCTTTTCTAAGCTGTCCCGGACTACGATTCTGCAAAATCATTTTATCTAGCTCGTAAACATTTTGCATCATGCTTTTACATACACCAAGACGACTTAGTCTAATGAAGGTATCTACTGAGTAAGCTGCCCCCCTTATTCTTAAGATGTTATGATGTTGTTTTGAGAAATGATCTGCTAATAAATGAATAGCCTTTTCGCTACCTTCAGTCAACATCAACACCTTATCATGTGTCAACATCCAAGCAATTTCTAATTTAGAATCCTGACAGCATGTTCCGAGACTCAATATCGTGCTTTCCTTAGCTTGTAATAACACTCCTATCAAAATGCTATTGAGCGCTTCATTTTTCCGTAAAGAAGCTTCCAAATAGTTCTTAAACCGCTCTAATTCAGTGAAAGTCACTAATTTAATGTTATCCATACCATACTGCCATTGTTAAGTATAGCTCTCCTTAGCGTATATGCTACCTAGGAGGGCGATCATGTTTTCGTGGTCTTGGCAGCAGACGAGTTCTCTTGCGGAGTGCATGGAGAGCTGTGCTATGCCTATATCGACTGTAGGCATACCTGTGCTATTGGCATGAATGGGTCCTACAGTTGTTCCTGGGGACAGGTCGCTTCTTGAAACCACATCCTGGCAAGGGATTTTTTGCTTGTGACAGAGAGATTTAATAAAAGCTGCTGTACGTGCATTGGAGGCATAGCGTTGATTTGCGCTATGTTTGATAATAATGCCATTTCCTAACAGGTTCTTGTGATTGGGCTCATGTTTGTCTGCATAATTGGGATTAACCGCATGTCCAAGATCGACCGAAATGCAAAGGGAAGAGGGGATGATTTGCAAATAATCTTCTCTTTCGAGGGATAGGCTTAAAAGGATTCTCTCTAATGTTTCTGCAAAAAAGGGAGATGCCGCTCCATGTGCTGTTTCAGAGCCTATCTCTTCATTATCCCACAATACGCACATCTTTAGAGTACTTGTTAAAGGTTCTGGATTTGCAGTTAAGGCTGATGTAATAGCGTGAACGCTACAAAGGCTATCAATACGGTAAGCCGCTAACATCTCTTTGTTGGGACCTACAAAGGCGGGAGGTTCTAGGGGGTACAAAAAGAGGTCGCTGCTTATTAAGTCTTTGACACCCAATAGTTTATGAAAATATTTATTTGCTTCACTTTGCGTTGTAATTCCAATGGCTCCTAACGCAGCCAAATGGTCCTGCCTATTCAAAATAAGTCCATGGGTATTCAATTCTTTGTCAAAGTGAATAGCTAACTGCGGTATTACTAAAGGGGCATGATCAACCATTACCAACTTTTCCACTAAGGACTCGCTAATGACTCTTCCAGCAATCCCTAAATCACGATTTAACCAAGAATTAAGCAATGGAGAGCCGTAAACTTCTACGCCAAACATAAGCATGCCTTCTTTAATATAGGCAGCGTTTGGTTTTAGCTTAAGCGCAGGGCTATCGGTATGAGACGCACATACCACTGCTTTTTGAGGATCTTTTTTTGGGGTCACAAAGGCAATTAAAGACGATCCATTTCTAACAATATAGTACGCTTGACCTGGTTTGAGCTTCCAAGGCTTTCCCTCATCTAAGAGCCTAAATCCCTTTTTTTCAAGTTCTTGGCTAACAACCTTTACCGCATGCCAAGCTGTGGGTGAAGACTTAATAAACTCAACTAAGCGCTGAATGGATTGCATACTTCATATCCTTCTTTAAATTTCTAAGGTATTTTTAAAATTAATCCTGGCTGGAGGATGGAATCGTCAGTGAGTCCGTTCTGTTTTTTAAGCTCTGAGAGGGGAACATTCCACTGCTTAGAGATTTTCCAGAGGCTGTCCCCGGACTGGACGATATGATAGCGTGCTTTACTAGGGGTAGGAGTAGGCTTTGTGATAGAAATAGGCTTTGATAGGAGTAGAGGTTCTTTTTTTTGCGGAACTAATGCGGTGACAAAATCGGATTTATTAGTGAAACTAGTTAGTCTTTTCATTGCGAGCTCCTTTACCTCTTCGCTACGGGGACTAGCTAACATACTAAGGGCAAATTTTGCCGTTAAAGCATTTTTTTCGGTCAAAAGCTGGAGCGTCTTTAGCGCATACTCATTATCCAACTGCTTAAAGGCAAAAAAGGGCTCATACTTTAAGAGGAGGTAGGCTGCTGTAGGGGAATCTGTATCGATATAAGTTAAAAGGATGTTTTGTCTATCATCTGTTTGCACGGACTGAAGCGTTTCCCAATTTCCCTCTAAAGTCATTTGAAGGAGTTTTCTATTCTCTGTCCCAGGCAAGGATTGAGCTAAATTCTGAAAGGGCGCAGTAAGCATAAAAGCTTCTTCTAGGGTAGGGTCTGGTACTGTATTTTCCTTAAGAAGGGTAAACATTTTTTTTGAAGAAATAGGCCAACGCTCGTTTTTTCCAAACTCTTCAAGTTGTTTAAAATCCTGATCTGTCAATTTTTGAAAAATAATCAGCGAAGTATCACTGAATATCCATTTATGTCCATGAGGGATCTTGCCAAGAGCTCTTTCTATATCAAAATTCTCTGCATAGAGGATAGCTAAGGCAATATCTCGCACCTTTAAGCCATCTTCTGCCCATCGTTTATCATTCAAAAACGTGAGCAGTTTTTCAATCGGCTGGTCCTTAAATGCTATATAGAGATCATTGTTTTTTAATTTGACGGATGCACTGTTTTTCTTTTGCTTTAAAGATATCTGAAATGGCTGCGAAAGGCTTTCGATTTTGATGTAGCAAATATATCCGATTAAACAAGCATTTAAAACTACGCTTAAGATTAGTCCTGTGCTTAAATTTCTGAAAATGCGCTTTTTAGATTTAAGAGAGTGTCCAGAAGCCATAATTAGGATGCTTTCAAACGGGCTTTCAGGGCATTTAGCTCTTCTGAAATCCCTTGAGGTAATTTATCTTTAAAGATAGAAAAATAATTACTCATTTCTTCGACTTCTTTTTGCCATTTATCTATATCAATGGCAAAGAGTGCTTTCATGCTCTCTTCAGAAATATTTAAACCATTTATGTCTATTGCACCTGGAGCTGGCAGCACTCCAATAGGTGTCTTGTGAGCTGCACCTGAGCCTTCGCAGCGTTCAAAAATCCAGCGTAGAACACGGCTGTTTTCTCCAAATCCTGGCCACAAGAACTTCCCCTCATCATCCTTTCTAAACCAATTCACATAGTAAATTTTAGGGAGTTTTGTCGGATTCGCATTTTTTCCTATTGATAGCCAATGTCCAAAATAATCTCCCATGTTATATCCACAGAAGGGAAGCATCGCAAAAGGATCGTGCCTGAGCTGTCCTACCGCTCCTGCGGCTGCTGCGGTGGTCTCTGAAGTAGTACCGGCACCCAGAAAGGTTCCGTGTTGCCAAGAAAAGGCCTCATTGACCAGTGGGACTACAGTAGATCGTCTGCCGCCAAAAATAATAGCCGAAATGGGCACTCCGTTAGGATTTTCCCAATCAGGATCGATGGCAGGACACTGTGATGCCGGCGCAGTAAAGCGGCTATTAGGATGTGCTGCCTTTTTCTTGCTTTGTGGTGTCCAGGGCTGATTAAGCCAATCGATAAGGTGAGGGGGAGTTTCGGGTGTCATTCCTTCCCACCAGACATCTTGTTCTGGGGTCAATGCAACATTCGTAAAGATTGTATTTCGGGCAATAGAATACATTGCATTAGGATTGGACTTAAGTGAAGTGCCTGGAGCTACTCCAAAGAATCCTGCCTCGGGGTTAATAGCATACAGGCGGCCATCTTTTCCAAATTTCATCCATGCAATGTCATCTCCCACAGTTTCAACCTTCCATCCGGGTAATGTGGGGGTCATCATAGCCAAATTAGTCTTTCCACAAGCGCTTGGAAAAGCGGCTGCAAAGTATTTTTTTTGCCCTTGAGGATTAGTGACACCCATAATAAGCATATGCTCTGCCATCCAACCGTCGTCACGTGCCATGACAGAGGCAATTCGGAGCGCTAAACATTTTTTACCCAGCAGGGCATTTCCTCCATATCCACTTCCATAAGACCAGATCTCTCTCTCTTCAGGAAACTGGACAATGTATTTATTATCTGGATTACAGGGCCAGGTCGAGTCTTTCTGGCCTTTTTCTAAAGGAACTCCCACAGAATGAAGGCATGGTACAAAGAAACCATCTGAAAGGACTTCTAGAGCAGGATTACCCATTCTCGTCATAGTGTGCATGTTACATACGACATAAGGAGAATCAGTGATCTGCACCCCTATTTGTGCAATCGAAGAACCTAATGGACCCATGCTAAAAGGAATAATGTACAACGTACGTCCCTTCATGGAGCCTTTAAAGAGTCCACTTAAAAAAGTCCTCATCTCCTTTGGGTCACGCCAATGATTTGTCGGGCCTGCATCTTCAGGGCGATGTGAGCAGATAAAAGTTCTCTCTTCCACACGAGCGACATCATCAAGCGTTGAACGTGCTAAAAAACTATTCGGCCTCAAACTAGGATTTAAAGGTGTAAATAACCCTGAAGCTACCATCTGCGAAGCAAGCCGATTATACTCTTCTCGCGATCCATCGCACAGATAAATAGAATCTGGCTGGCAGAGCTCTGCCATGTCCTCTACCCACTTTTTCAACTTCGCATTCTTCAACTCAAGAGTCATTCAGATTCCTCAATTAATTAAACGCAAAGGCGCAAAGACGCAAAGAAAGATTTAAAAATTCTTTGCGCCTTTGTATCTTTGCGCCTCTGCGTTTAAATTTACTGGGCTTTGCGTTTTTTAAACTTGTCTAAGTACTCCAGGGCTTTACCTGTTCCCAAGCATACAGCCAAGAGAGGATTAGGCGCTATAATGACAGGCAACCCTGTTTCCTTAATAAGCAGCTTATCCAATCCTTTAATCAAAGCGCCTCCACCAGCTAGAAGCATTCCGCGTTCTACCAGGTCTGCAGCTAATTCTGGAGGGCATTTTTCTAAAGTTAACTTGATAGCTTCAATAATTTGCTGCATAGGCTCCGCTAAACATTCGCGAATCTCGACCGAGTTAATACGCTTCGTCACAGGTAACCCTGCAACCTGATCTCGACCACGCACCTCCATCTCGAGCTCGCTTCCGCCCAACGGATAAGCCGATCCGATGGTAATTTTAATCTCTTCAGCAGTCCTAGGACCAATCATTAGATTATAGGTGCGGCGCATATAATTGATAATGCACTCATCGAATTCATCACCGGCAATACGCAACGAACGCGACTCGACAATACCTCCTAACGAGATAATAGCTATTTCGGTCGTTCCGCCGCCAATGTCAATAATCATATTCGCTGCAGGCTCGTGCACAGGCAAATCAGCCCCAATTGCAGCCGCCATAGGCTCTTCAATTAGCACTACTTCTTGAGCACCAGCGTGGAGGGCAGAGTCTTCAACAGCTCTCTTTTCGACGCCTGTAATCCCTGACGGAACAGCAATCAAGATTTTTGGTCTAAACAGGCTTCTGGATGGAGTCACCTTCTTTATAAGGGCCTTTAACATGCCCTCAGCTACTTCAAAGTCTGCAATCACCCCATCCTTCATAGGACGGACGGCATGGATTTTACGCGGTGTTTTACCCAGCATTGCTTTTGCTTTATGTCCTACCGCTAGAACCTCGTTTGTTATAGAGTCCACAGCAACTACAGAGGGCTCTGCAAGGACTATTCCTTTTCCACGCACAAATACCAGAGTATTAGCTGTCCCTAAATCTATTCCGATATCATTGGAGAATACGGCCCGAAACTTAGTGAGTCGGCCAAAAGATTTTTTCCAAAATTCTCTTAAATTAGTCTGAAATGTGTTTGCACCTTTCATATGTACCTTAGGTTTGGAGTAATTCCAACACCTCCTCCCATGTAAGTTTAGCTATTGCTTCTTCATCGCAGCCAATCACCTTACGCACAAGTCCCTTTTTGCGCTGCTGGAGTTCGAGGATCTTTTCTTCTATAGTGTTAAGTGTAATAAGTTTAATCGAAGTGACATTTTGCTGCTGCCCAAAACGATGGACACGGTCAGTTGCCTGATTTTCTACTGCAGGATTCCACCACATGTCAAAGTGGACAACAGTATCTGCACCCACAAAGTTAAGGCCAACACCACCAGCCTTTAGGGACACTAAAAATACAGATACATTCGGATCATCGTTAAAGCGTTTCACAATATCTAATCGGTCCTTGCTAGAACCGTCTAAGTATTCAAAAGTAATGCCCTTTTTAATAAAGTCGTCCCGCATAATGCTCAGCATTCTTGTATACTGACTGAATATCACTGTTTTATGATTGCCCTGAATCAAAGTCTGAAGCAGCTCAATCAGCAAATCATACTTTGCAGAATCGCCCTGTTCAATAATCTCTTTAGCAAAAATTCCAGGATGGCAGCAGATCTGTTTCAAGCGCGTCAATGTAGCCAACACATGGATCTGCACGCGGTCAAAGCCCTCTTTCTTAACAAGCTGTGACAACTCTTCACGTGCCGATGCTGCATAAGAACTGTAAAGCTCTTTTTGCGTATCCGATAAATGGCAATGGTAAACAATTTCAGAAACAGGCGGCAGCTCCTTCAAAACATCCTTTTTCATTCTGCGAAGGATAAATGGGGAAACTTTACGTCGGAGAGTATCTGAAGCCTTAGTATCACCCTGCTTAGGAGCACGCACATACTTCTCAACAAATCGGTCATATGTACTCAACAATCCTGGCATCAAAAAGTCAAACAAACTCCACAGCTCATCCAGCGAGTTCTCAATCGGAGTACCTGTCAAAATAAGGCGATGCGCAGCCTGAATCTGTTTTACCGATTTTGCATTGCGTGTTCCACGATTTTTAATATGCTGTGCCTCATCCAGAATTGCATATGAGAAGGAAATATTTTTGTAAGCATCCGTATCTTTTTGCAGTAAACTATAGGATGTTACCACAATATCAATATTCTTCATGTCAGAGATCAGTTTACGTCTCTGTTGAGGCGTACCATCCACAATTAAAATGCGCAAATCAGGATTAAATTTATTAAACTCCTCCCTCCAGTTATGAATCAATGAAGTAGGAGCCACAATCAAAGCCAACGCTTGCGGATCGTCAATTTTATGCTGCGTTAAAGCAATAATCGCCTGTAAAGTCTTACCAAGCCCCATATCGTCCGCTAAAATACCATTCAAATGCATTGAACGCAGGCGCTCTAACCACTGCACACCCTCAATCTGGTAGGGTCTCAACTGTGCCTTGATAATCTCCGGAATAGGACTCGCTTCCATGGAACGTGTTCCCAGCATCTGCTCCTGAATCTGCAAAAGCCTCTTACTCATCGAAAACTTGATTGGAAGGCCCTCGAAATGAGATGGATCAATATTTGCTAAACTCCAGAGCGGCCTCATCTCCTTGTGATTTGACAGATCTCGCACCCCTATCTCGTCAAATATCTGCACTACCGGACTAATGCGCTCCAGATCCAGAACCAAAATTTTAGGAAGCTTTGTTCCTTCTCCAGAATCTCCACGACGTGTTGTCCTACTGGGCGCTCTTCTCTCAAGCTCAATATAAGCTCTCTTCATGCTCAAGCATTCCCAAAGCTGCTCAATAGACACCCCGTTCAAGTGGCCGTCTACCTTCACAGTCACTTCATAACTATCCACAGCTTCAGATTCTTTCAGCAACAAACTAAACGTAGAGTTGTCATAAACAAAATGCTCCATCAGATTGTCCGGACAACAGAAATTCACGCGCTGTTGATTGCGTGGAAGGACCTCAGTCATGAATTCAATGATTTTCTTTTCACTCCGCGCAAGGTACACACCTTGCAAAGGATCGTATGTAAATCCTTGGAACAGATCGTCCAAAATAGATTGCTCTTCCGTCAGATTGCGTGCCAAAATACCCTGTGGACTCACAAAAGTATCCACATGGTCTATTGTCAATAAGCTATGTGCAGCAGGTACCTTGACATTGTTGTACAAGAAGAATAACTTCGCCTCCAATTCGCCGCTCAAGTAACTAATTTCGCACTCTGCTTGTACCTTAGAGACAAATGGCATCGTGACAAATCGCTCAATTATCTCGCGATTCAGCACTTTACCGTATCTCAACAACTCTGACAGGGCATTTTCCACAAAAGTTCCAAATAGAGGCTGTGGAATCGCCAAATCTCCAATAGCCGCCAAATGACGCAAATGCTTCCTCTTAATCACATCCTGGAAGCGATAAAAAGTATTTTGATGAATCATCCCAGGCCGGGCACAAGGAAAATACTGCAGCCCCTCTATTCCCAACGAAGACTCATCATCCAAATGAATAGTCGGCTTAATCAATATCGCGGGCATCGGAGTCTCCAAATACTCCAACTGAAACTGCATCTGTGCTTTATGGGTCGTAAAGCGTAAAGGCTCTTCCTGACCATTCTGATAAAGAGATGGCAAATGAATCCACTGAGCCTCACCATCCTCTCGAGTCGCTATGGCCGTCGGCAATGTAGCCATAGCCATATCGTACACCTCTGCCAACAACGAACCTAAAGTCTCTACTCCAATTGTCGCATATCTCGCACTCTTGTCCGATTTGTTATCCACCGGCTGGGCAAAATCAACTAAGGTCTTCAAAAGCAATGCGCTAATCTTGTCAAACGAATTAAATGTAAATAAATACCTTCTAGTACCAATATAAAAAGGCTCAGAATACCGCAAAGAAGCCAAAAACTCACCCATATTAGGCACAAGAACCAATTTAGAACGATAAGGTAGTCTCAATGCTATCTGCAACTCTGCCTGCGCTCTATTTGAAGCAGCATCATTCGGCAACGCAAATATTACCGCCAACTCAGCATTGTCCACCTCTATCTTATCCTCAGGCACAAAATAGGGTGATGTCCCCAATACCTTCGCTGCCTTGGTATACTCCTCCAACAACTCCTTCTGAAAATGCTTATCGCGGCGCTTCACCTCCTTATCGCGCGACGTACGGATAGTCTCTCTCAAACCCTCTTTATTCTCCTCATCCTCTTCCGAATTCTCAATGTCATTCTCTTTCGAAAATGCCACCACAAGCGTGTCATAATGATTTTCCATATAAAACGTCAAAGCTGCCAAATGCTGACAATCAAACTGATTCGGACAGTCACAATCTGAATCCACAAACGTCGAATCTTCAAGATTCAACTCCACCTCACAGCTGTAATGATGATCAAACGATCCCGCTACCTTACCGTTTATACGCACACTGCGCGGTGTTAACTCTATGATCTTGGCCTCCAATACCCCCTGCCTCTCATAGATAGCCTTCCCCTCCTTCAACAAGGCGGGAGAAAAGTCATGCTTCAGTTTTCTAAAATTTAACATAATACTTTCCAAATCTCTAAATGGCGCAGTATATCGTTAAATCCACATGATGTCATTATTTTTTTCAACCTCAGAAGAGACCTCTAGTAACAACTAGGGCAGCGATTTAGAAATAAATAGAAAAATGCTTGTGAAAAATCTCACATCTTAGGTAGATTGTTGCATATTCGCTACTGATTCTAACGCAACGAAAGAATAAGTAACGCAAAAAGCAGCGCTCCTAGCGCAGCACAATTATTTAGACAGCGCTAAAAAGGTAAAGTGAAATAAAAACAAACTGTGCTTGTGCGGCGAGATAAAACTCGTCGCAACAATAAAACTCAAGTTCTCAAAATTTTTTTTGATTGAGAATTTGATCTTGGTTCAGATTGAATGCTGACGGCGTGGATGAGGCATGCAAGTCGTACGAAATAAGAGAGCAATCTCCTATTTAGTGGCGGAAGGGTTAGTAATACATGGGTAACGCACCTCTGACTTTAGAACAACGGCTGGAAACGGCCGCTAATACTAAATGACGTGAAAGCTTGATAACAAGCTTATATGAAAGCGGGGGATCGCAAGACCTCGCGGTGAGAGAGCGGCCCATGCGATATCAGCTAGTTGGTGAGGTAAGAGCTCACCAAGGCTAAGACGTCTAGGCGGATTGAGAGATTGACCGCCAACACTGGGACTGAGAACTGCCCAGACTCCTACGGGAGGCTGCAGTCGAGAATCTTTCGCAATGGGCGAAAGCCTGACGAAGCGACGCCGTGTGTGTGATGAAGGCCCTCGGGTCGTAAAGCACTTTCGCCTGGGAACAAGAGCAAAGGACTAATACTCCTTTAATTTGAGGGTACCAGGTAAAGAAGCACCGGCTAACTCCGTGCCAGCAGCTGCGGTAATACGGAGGGTGCAAGCATTAATCGGAATTATTGGGCGTAAAGGGCGCGTAGGCGGTATGGTCAGTCAGGTGTGAAATCCCGGAGCTTAACTCCGGAACAGCACTTGAAACTGCCATTCTAGAGGGTAGACGGAGAAAACGGAATTCCACAAGTAGCGGTGAAATGCGTAGATATGTGGAGGAACACCTGTGGCGAAAGCGGTTTTCTAGTTTATACCTGACGCTGAGGCGCGAAAGCAAGGGGAGCAAACAGGATTAGATACCCTGGTAGTCCTTGCCGTAAACGATGTATATTTGGTGTAACTGGACTCAACCCTAGTTGTGCCGTAGCTAACGCGATAAATATACCGCCTGGGGAGTACGCCCGCAAGGGTGAAACTCAAAAGAATTGACGGGGACCCGCACAAGCAGTGGAGCATGTGGTTTAATTCGATGCAACGCGAAGAACCTTACCCAGGTTTGACATGCAGAGGACAACTTCAGAGATGAAGCCTCCCGCAAGGGCCTCTGCACAGGTGCTGCATGGCTGTCGTCAGCTCGTGCCGTGAGGTGTTGGGTTAAGTCCCGCAACGAGCGCAACCCTTATTACTAGTTGCCAGCACGTAATGGTGGGAACTCTAGTGAGACTGCCTGGGTTAACCAGGAGGAAGGTGAGGATGACGTCAAGTCCGCATGGCCCTTATATCTGGGGCTACACACGTGCTACAATGGCCGGTACAGAGGGCAGCCAACCCGCAAGGCGGAGCAAATCCCCAAAAGCCGGCCCCAGTTCAGATTGTAGTCTGCAACTCGACTACATGAAGTTGGAATTGCTAGTAATGGCGCGTCAGCTACAGCGCCGTGAATACGTTCCCGGGTCTTGTACACACCGCCCGTCACATCATGGGAGTTGGTTTTACCCGAAGTCGCCGATAGGCGCCTAAGGTAAGGCCGATGACTGGGATGAAGTCGTAACAAGGTAGCCCTACCGGAAGGTGGGGCTGGATCACCTCCTTTTAAGGACAAGTTTAAGCCAGACTTAAACTACGGTTGAGGCACAGTTTGTTCTCACTTTACCTTCTTAGCGTTGTCTAAAAGCTATTTAGACAGAACGATAGATAACAAGCATATATATATTACTGACTTCAAAAAGCGTTTGAAGAATCAAAAGAATGTGATGATTAGCCACAGAGCTCTCTAAGAACACAGAGAAGAAAATTTAAACGCAAAGTCGCAAAGACGCAAAGAAATATATTGAGCTATGCCGCAGGCATTGCTCAAGCATATTTTTCCTTTGCGCCTCTGCGCCTTTGCGTTTAAAATTTCCTCTCTGTGTTCATAGTGAGCTCTGTGGTGAAAAAAATCACACTCATGCAAGGCAAAGACACATAAATATTATGGTCAAGCTATTAAGGGCTGTCGGTGGATGCCTTGGCATCAATAGGCGACGAAGGACGCGCATACCGGCGATACTCTTCGGCGAGCTGGAAAGAAGCTACGACCCGAAGGACTCCGAATGGGGAAACCCAGTAAGACTAATCTCTTACTATCATTGACTGAATTCATAGGTCAATAGAAGCGATACCTGCCGAACTGAAACATCTAAGTAGGCAGAGGAAAAGAAATCAAAACGAGATTCCCCTAGTAGCGGCGAGCGAACGGGGAAGAGCCCAAACCATTTGCACGCAAATGGGGTTGTAGGATCTACAATAAAGCGACTTGGAAATCTTAGCCAAACATCTCTGGAAAGCGAGACGAAACAGGGTGATAGTCCCGTAGGCGAAAAGAGCTCCATACGCAAGTAGACACCTGAGTAGGGCCGGACACGTGAAACCCGGTCTGAATCTGGGGAGACCACTCTCCAAGGCTAAATACTCATTGATGACCGATAGTGAACAAGTACCGTGAGGGAAAGGTGAAAAGAACCCCTGTTAGGGGAGTGAAATAGAACCTGAAACCGGCAGCTTACAAGCGGTCGGAGGCCTATGCCCTTTTAAAGGGAAAGGCTGACGGCGTGCCTTTTGCATGATGAGCCAGCGAGTTACATGATATGGCAAGGTTAAGGGACACCGTTCCGGAGCCGAAGCGAAAGCAAGTCTTAAAAGGGCGATGTACATATCGCGGCCTAAAGAATCCATTTAATTTGTTTAGATTTTGCCTTAGAACTGCTGTGAATGATGAGCGACATACATAAAATGTAGGCGCGAATCATTCACAGCAGTTGTAAGGCAAAAGATAAGCAAAGAAAATGGGTTATTTAGACCGCGATGTGTACTTAAGTCGTATCGTGTAGACACGAAACCGAGTGATCTATCCATGACCAGGTTGAAGCAAGGGTAACACCTTGTGGAGGACCGAACCAGTTACTGTTGAAAAAGTTTTGGATGAGTTGTGGATAGGGGTGAAAGGCCAATCAAACTCGGAGATATCTTGTTCTCCCCGAAATAACTTTAGGGTTAGCCCCGGACGCATCTGCAGAGGGGTAGAGCACTGGATTCACGCGGGGGCCCCACCGGCCTACCAAAGGAAACCAAACTCCGAATACTCTGCATCAAGCCCGGGAGATAGACAGTGGGGGATAAGCTTCATTGTCAAAAGGGGAACAGCCCAGACCGCCGGCTAAGGCCCCCAATTCTATACTAAGTGCGTAAGGAAGTGAAGTTTCTAAAACAGTTGGGATGTTGGCTTAGAGGCAGCCACCATTTAAAGAGTGCGTAACAGCTCACCAATCGAGAGACTTTGCGCCGATAACAATCGGGACTAAAGTATAGAGCCGAAGCCGCGGATTTACTCATTAGAGTAAGTGGTAGGGGAGCGTAGTATCCGCAACGAAGGCGTACCGAAAGGAGCGCTGGAGCGCATACTAGTGACTATGCATGGCATAAGTAAACGATAAAGGGGGTGAAAATCCCCCTCGCCGAAAACCTAAGGTTTCCAGGGTAAAGCTCGTCTTCCCTGGGTTAGCCGGTCCCTAAGCCGAGGCTGCAAAGCGTAGGCGATGGCAAGCAGGTTAAATATTCCTGCGCCGCCTAAATTAATAGTGAAGAGTTGACGAAGAGAGTAGACACACGCGGACCATCGGACGTGTCCGTGTTCTATACGAGGAATGCTAGTAGGCAAATCCGCTAGCACAAGTTCCAGATATAGGCTAAGGGGAGCCCTCGCGGTGAACCAATAGTGTGAAAGCTGAACTTCCAAGAAATAAACTCTAACTAATGACGGCGACCGTACCAAAACCGACACAGGTGGGTAGGATGAAGATTCTCAGGCGCGCGAGATAACTCTTGTTAAGGAACTCTGCAAATTATTCCCGTAACTTCGGGAGAAGGGAAGCCGCAGGCAGTAACCGAGCACATCGGAAGCAGCAGGCGGCCGCAGCGAAATGGCCCAGGCGACTGTTTAACAAAAACACAGCACTATGCAAAGCCGTCTAAGGCGAAGTATATGGTGTGATGCCTGCCCAATGCCAAAAGGTCAAAAGGAGATGTTAGCTTCGGCGAAGCATTGAATTTAAGCCCTGGTGAATGGCGGCCGTAACTATAACGGTCCTAAGGTAGCGAAATTCCTTGTCGGGTAAGTTCCGACCTGCACGAATGGTATAACGATCTGGGCACTGTCTCAACAAGAGACTCGGTGAAATTGTAGTAGCAGTGAAGATGCTGTTTACCCGCAACAAGACGGAAAGACCCCGTGAACCTTTACTGTACTCTGGTATGGGCTTTTGACGCACTATGTGTAGAATAACCGGGAGACTATGACGCTGCCTCGTCAGGGGTAGTCGAGTCACCGTTGAAATACCGGTCTTAGTACGTTGGAAATCTAACATCACTCCATAAACTGGAGGATGGACAGTGCCAGACGGGCAGTTTTACTGGGGCGGTATCCTCCTAAAAAGTAACGGAGGAGTCCAAAGCTTACCTCATCGTGGTTGGTAATCACGAGTAGAGCGCAAAGGTATAAGGTAAGTTAACTGTGAGACTGACAAGTCGAACAGAGACGAAAGTCGGGCTTAGTGATCCGGCGGTGGAAAGTGGAATCGCCGTCGCTCAACGGATAAAAGGTACTCCGGGGATAACAGGCTTATCGCCACCAAGAGTTCATATCGACGTGGCGGTTTGGCACCTCGATGTCGACTCATCGCATCCTGGGGCTGAAGAAGGTCCCAAGGGTTTGGCTGTTCGCCAATTAAAGCGGTACGCGAGTTGGGTTCAAAACGTCGTGAGACAGTTTGGTCCCTATCTGTTGTGGGCGTAGGATACTTGAGAAGAGCTGCTTCTAGTACGAGAGGACCGAAGTGGACAAACCAATGGTGATCCGGTTGTTCTGCCAAGAGCATAGCCGGGTAGCTAAGTTTGGAAAGGATAAGCGTTGAAAGCATCTAAACGCCAAGCCTCCTTCAAGATAAGGTATCCCTAAGAGACACCATGAAGACGACGTGGTAGATAGGTTGGAAGTGTAAGCGTAGTAATACGTTGAGCAGACCAATACTAACCAGTCCATCGGCTTGACCACCTTTTTTTAGAAAAAGATACAAGCTACAAAAAAATTCCCTTGCAAAGTTCTTCAGACGCTTTTTGAAATCAATAATATATGCTTGGTGGCACGAGAGAAAGGGCAACACCTGACCCCATTCCGAACTCAGAAGTTAAGCCTTTCATCGCCGATGGTACTGCACACAAGAGTGTGGGAGAGTAGGTCGCCGCCAAGCTTTTTCTTTAAGCTTATATATTCCTCAACTTGTTGGACAATTATGGACACTCATGGACGTCTATGGACATTCATGGACAGCGCCTATTAATGTTATCTACCGTCCGTTGCTCACTTTAGTTTAAGCATACCTAGATTGGAGGGTTGTTAACTAGGGCTTGTTTAATTATTTTAATGCGATTTTCCATCGAATATCCATATGATGACTTTTGTGAATCAGTTTCTTTTATTTTTAGTTTTTGAAACAGAGGGAGTCGTGAATAGATTTTTTCGGTTTCTGATAATATTTTTATGGATTGGTAAGAATCTAGTCCTCCTGTTTCAAGCTTTTGCATGTTTTCTTCAATATGTTTTTGCGGATGTTTTGAAATTTCGTTCTGTTGACGTTTTGAAATTTGGTTCTTATATTCGATTAATAGAGATATTTCCTTTTTTAAACTATTTTGGACGTTTTTTAGATTTTCTTTTGCAGTATCATTTAGCGTTGCTACGACTGACTCTTCAGGTTTTAATTTTTTTATTAGATCATCTAACTCCTTGAAATCTGCACTACCAGGAGTAGTAAAGTTGCCATCTTGTATCAATTTGTTTGCATCAAACCTAAGTGTTTTAGTACAGTCTTTTGAATATTGCTTATTGAGGTCATCTCTCTCTTTTTTGAGTTCTTGAATTCTTCCCTGAACTAACCGAGAGGCCATCTGTTGTCCAAATTGTTTTCCGCCTAATTTATATGCTTTATCTAATACATCTTTAGAAATGCCTAACTTTTTGCAAAGACTGTTTTTATTGACTTTGATGCTTACTGGTATATCTTCGCCCCGAAGGTTTACTGACAAAGTGCAGTTGTTCCAATTAGTGGCTTTGTCGAATGCATGAGTTAAGAAACTCTTTTTTTTTTGCCAAAATCAATCCTTTCGCCAGGGACTGAAACACTAGTGAGTGCACTAAAATTAATGCGGTTTTTTTCCTTCACAGGAGAAGAACTTAAAGGTTGCGCCGTAGATTGTGATTGTATATTTACTGTTGGGAACTGCATAGTAACCTCCTAATGTGTAATATAACAATCTATTCAAGCTTTATTATACTCGTTAATTAAAATTATTTGTAAAATAAATATTTTCCTAGTATAGTTATCTCTTTTCCTAGATAAGGACGTAGTGTATGACGAATGGTTCCATAGAATTTAGCTCCGGCTGCCCGGAATACTATACAGCTGTTACCCAGGAGCAAAGCTTCAAAACTGCCGATTTGATTAAAAAACAGATTAGAGCAAGCTCACTTTGTTACAAATACGGAAATGTGACATGGAATTCTTTTAAAAAGCTTTATCCCGTAGAAGATCAATCAAAAGAATCAAAATTAGTAATTATTCGCGATATGTTGCTTGAGATCATTCGAGCTCTAGGGAATCTTCTTATGTCTGTCTTTAAAACCATCAAATTCGATTTTCCTCTGAGCAAACTTAATGTTTATCGAGCTGGTAGAAGCCTTGAGAAAGCGTATGGACACTTTTTGATGCTATTTTCTCAGCAAGTTTTAAGTGTCCAGCAAAGCCTGTTTCAAAAACAGTGTTATGGTTATTTCGAAGAAATGCATGAAGCTAATATACACGTCATCACTAATTTTTCACTGACATGTAAAAATGGCATCATTATTCCTCATGCCAAAGATGCAGAGACAATGACTTTATTGGATTTTAAAAAATGTAGTTTTAATCAACGAGAAGCTGTATTGGAGAAATTTAAGTTAACAGGAAAGATTTCTGATGAAAGTTTTAAGAAAATTGATCTTTTAAACGATGAATTATTAAGCTCTATTGGCTTAGAAACGGTTATAATTAGTGCGGCTCACAATCAATTAAACTACTTGCTCTTGAGTGATGATGAGTTTTCTATTCTATCCTTAAAAGAATATATGAATGTCTGTCAGGAAGTTAAAGACATTTTGCGAGACAGACTTTTGCATTTTAAGAATGAATCACTTCCTACAATTGATCTAGGTACTGATATATCTAAAATTACTCTAATTCAATTCAGAAATCTAAGTACCCAAACGATTCAGGCCTTATTGCCGGAAATTAAGCACTCAAGGTGTCTACTAGTGTTAATTGATGAGCGACATTTCAAGGGTGAAAATCCTTTAGACATAACCAGTTTGGATACTTTTGAAAATTTATTTGGTTGGAGAGGAGAAGGTGATAAGTCCAATGAGGTTCTATTTAGATTGGTACCCAACAGTCAGATGCAAAAAATATTGGATAAACTACCTAAATTTATGATGGAAAAGATTACTCCTGATCGATTTAAAGAAACCGAGAATCAAAGAGCTCTTGATATATCGGATTTGGATACATCCAAGCTTAATGATTTATTTGGGTGGAGAGGTAATGATTTATCTAATGAGGTTCTATTTAGAGCGGTACCCAACAGTCAGATTCAAAATGTACTCACTAAGCTTTCTAAAAATTTGATGCTAATGATTACACAGGATCGTTTTAAAGAAGTAGAGAATCAAAGACCTCTCGATATATCCGAATTGAATACTAAAAAGTTGGATGATTTATTTGGGTGGAGAGGTAATGATTTATCTAATGAGGTTCTATTAAGTGCAGTGCCTGATGATCAATTTAAAGTGATTTTTAAAAAGTTTAGCACTTCACTGATGAAATTGGTCAAGCTGGATCGATTACCCATCGTTGATTTTATTGGCATGGGTAAAGAGCAGGTAGATGCATTATTTCCTGAGTATTCTATTCAAATTTTGTCAGATGAATCTGCTCAACATTTTTATAGTCGCTCTTGGAATTATAAAAGTCATGGTGCAGGTGGAATGCCAGAATGTCATGAAAATATTCAAATTGGATTACCTTTTGATAAAATACAAAAGAAGAGCGAAGGCATTAAAACTAGCAATCTAGCAAAATTTGAAAAGCTTACTCAACAGCAATATGATCAGATTAAAGGGATGTTGAGCGAAGATAATCAACTACTAGCTCGTCAGAAAGGATTAAATTAATCCTAAACTCACCTTACGCAGAGTCAGCCTTTCAGGCCTCTCCAACATTTTGTTCGTTTTACCCAGGCCTGGCGGCCTGGGCTATAGAAAGAAAGAGCCCTTCGGGCCTAAGCTTAATCCATTTGTTCTAGGCCCGAAGGGCTCTTTCTCTGTATAGCCCAGGCCGCCAGGCCTGGGGAATGAGCAAAGCAATATTGAAGGCCTGAAAGGCTGACTCTGCGTAAGATGAGTCCTAAACTTGGAAGTTTATTCTGCTAAATTAAGCTCAGACAAGTGGGGAAAAGAGTTTTCTGATACTTGAAAATTTTTCTTCAAACTGAGGCGCTTTAGGTTCGAATTTCCAAACTAATTTTGTTTTTAATGGTAGACGGGAGTAGATTTTCTCAGCTTCTGTAAGATTTTTTATAATTTCATAAGTGCTTAAACCTGCTGTCTTAGTCAGTCTTGCAATAGTACGTTGTCGATTTTTTGAAAATTCTTCCTTAGAATTAATTAATTTAGTTAATGTTTCTTTTAATTCATCTTTAGCACTGTTCAGATTTTCTTTTGCTTCTGGAGTTAGCATTGCTAAAACAGTATCATCTGGATTTAATTGATTAATTAATCTCTCCAAACGTACATAATCTGGACTATCTGATCTGTTGTAATTTGCTTTATCACTTAGTAAGTAATCAGCTTCTTCAGACAATGTTTTAATTGCATTGTTACTTGTGTAAAGACTGTTAAGATCTTCCCTCTTATTCTTCAAATATGCTATTCTACTCTCAACGAATTGGCTAGCAACAACAATTCCATGTTTACCGCCTATTTCATAAGCTTTATCTAATTCATCTTTAGAAATACCCAATCTTTTGCATAAGCTATTTTTATTTACTTTAATAATGATAGGAAGACTTTCATTATCAGTTTTTACTGATAAATAGCAGGTACGTATATTGGGGAGAGACGACATAGATTGATTGAATAGGTTTGTTTTGAAATGGTCAATAACTTCGCCAGCAATATAAAATCTGGATGAGTTTTCACCCTTAATATCTGGAATAAAATTTACACGATTTTTTTGAGTTCCTGGAGAAGAACTCAGTTTAAGTGCTTCAGTTCGTTCTTCCATAATCCTTACTAAAGGAGTGGGCGAAACCTGAATAGTAGATGAGTTTACTTTATTAGCGAGTCTTTGTTTTATCATAGCAGTGGCATGATCATGATCTTTAGGATTAGAAATGGAAATGTTAGTCCAGTAATGGCGTGAATAAGTCTTCTCTGCTTCTATGAGGTTTTTAATAATTTCATATGAATTTGGATTAATGGTATTAAGCTCAGTTTCACTACTGATAATTCGGTGGTTTATAAAGCCTGAATCTATAGTATCACGTTTTATTAATTTTTTTAGTTTGTTTAGTTTTTCTTTATATTCTTCAGTTAGTGTATTATTTTTAAGCAAATTAATATTTTCTTTGTCAGGGTTATTTAACATAGCAAGAACTGCGTCTTCAGGATCAATAATTTTCATAAGTTCATCGAACTTTTCGTAATCAAAATGAGACCTACTTTTTCTAGCTTGTTCCAATAATAAATCAATTAGTTGTTGAACGTGTTTAAAATCAAATTGGGGATGATGTTTACTAAGCTCACTACTCTCTTTATTAAGTACTTGGATTCTAGCATTTACAAGATCAGAAGCAAGTTTCTGTCCGCCTATTTTATAAGCTTCATCTAAAACATCCTTAGAAATACCTAGTCTTTTGCAGAGGCTATTTTTATTTACTTTAATCCTTGCAGTATCTTCAGAATCCCCCATTCTAACAGTAAGATAGCAAGTACGCCAATTGGGGAGTGAGTCGTTGATACTCTCGAAGAAGCCAGATCTTTTGCTGGTGTCAACCACTTCCCCAGCAACTGCAAATCTATTCTCAGGTTTGGAGTCAGTTTTTAAATCATTAAAAACTATACGATTCTTTGCTTTTACCTTTGAAGAGCCTATGGGTGCGGCGGATTGTGGTCCTTGGAGTATACTTACAGATGCAATGGACATAGAAACCTCCGGATAATAACTATTAAGCTTTTCAAACTTGATTATAGCATTTAGTTAAATAATTATTGTAAATATAATATTTTCCTATTATAATCCGACTTTTATGCCGGAGATTTAATGAAATTAGAAAATTCAATAAGCTATTTTAATTTAGTTAAAACTGAGCTGAACTTATCTACTGAGCTTGAGATAAAAGAGTATGTTCTTAGCAAACCGCTCCAATTTATCTATGGAAATGTCTCTTATGGTTCTTTTGTTAAAAATTATGTTCCTAGGGGAGAATATTTCTACTCTCATATAAGGTTAGCTCTTTTAGAGGTAATTCGGGCAACCGGGCATTTAATTGCATCGGCATTTCATAGAGCTCTTTTTAATGAAGAAGCGCGAAATTTGAATGTTTTCCGCTTACATAGAGCGTTAGAAAAGAGTTATGGTCATCTCCTTTCTATGGGAATTGACCCGGTAAAGGGGGCATTTTATATCGAAAGGAGTCTCTTCCATCAGAAGTGTTATCAAATAAAGAATAAAAATGGCTTTTACCCTTTGCCTCGCTCTATTAGTAGTCATTTAACAGCTGCTGTAGTCCGTTTTAGAAATGCAAAAACTATTCAGAAGGTAGTATTTACTGAACCCTGTTTTATGCTTTTAAGTCTAGCCGCTTTTATTGAAATGTATGTTTATGTTTTGATCTTTTTACCTGTAGAAGCATTAAATATTTTAAGAGTAAAACCTATCAAATGGCATGTAGTATTATTTAATAGTGCTGCATCAGCGACAGTTTGTAATGTCTATAGTATCTTTAGAAATCTGTTAATGAAGGATCTTTCTGACCAAGAGCAAGATGTTTTTAAATTAGAACTTAATGAAAACATAGAACTCGAAAATAAATATCTAAGTGTTGTTCTTGAACAAGTTAATAGTGGTAGCAATGCGCCTCACTTAAATACTAAAGAGAGTCAAAAGGCATGGGTTTTAACTAGAGTGATGCTTGAAAATCCTAAGAATAAGCTCATTAAATTAAATTTTAAAGAGGGAAATTGTTCTCCTGAAGCCTATCAAATTTTCTATTTTTTAGTGGTTGTACGATGTTTGAGCGACTATCAGGGCGACTATTTTAGTGACGCTCTTTGTGCGCAAGCTAGAGACCAAATTCAAGAAGTTATCAATAAAGAGGGAGCAAAATTCAAAAGGGTTATTAGGGATTATCCTCTCTATTTTTACATGAGAAATCCATTTGATTTTGATAAAATTGATATCTCTCAATTTCGTGATGAAGAGCTTAAAGAGGTGTTTGCAAAGATTAAAAGCATTTCAAATACTGTTCAGCAAGGTTCAACCCTACTTAATAATAGTCTCTCTTCCTATATAAACGAGCTAAATGGATAAAAAATAGCTATGGGACCGTATTCCATTTCTAGTCACTTAACGACAGCATTAATCTCTTTTAGAAATGATCCTTCTCACAATTGCAATACCCATTTACGGTTTGTAAAGCTAGGGTTGGCCGAAGTTGGATTTGCTGGTATCGGTCTTTGTGCGGTTATTGAATCTGTAGTGGAGGGAATTTTTGTATTCATTTTAGCCCTTGCAAAAGGGACGAATTTTGAGAAGAGTATGAGTGAGCATTGTTGCTTGTTGTTTGAAAGCAGTATCAATACGTGTTGTTGGATTAAAAAAATCTTTTATTTAAATTTATCTTTTGAAGATATTCCTTCTGAAGAGCCTCTTTCAGAAGGTAAAAAGATTAGACTAGAATCTAAAAATTTTACTAGAGAATGTGAAATGTTTCTAGAGGATACAAGAGAGTTTCGTCGAAGTATAGAAGGATTTCGAAACTTCCTTTTAGCAGTGCGAGAGGGATCAATACCATCAGAAACCATTTCTTACGATTTAATGGAATTAGGAAAAGACTTACTTCATATAATTTTAGAAAACCCTTTAAATGCTGCATTAAAATACGATTTGAAAGAAGGCGACTTTTCTCAAGAAGCTGTGGAATTTTTTGTCTTTTTTGGTAGTAAAAGAATGTATATTAAGTGATAAAAATTATACTTATTTGTTTTGTACTAATGCTCAAAGTAAACTTAGGGATAAGCGCGAAAATACTGATTTCAAAGATAAGCTTGCTATAGCATGTAAGGATTATCCAACCTATTTTTTCGGGAGATCCTAAAGAATTTGATAAAATCAACCTGCAAGAATTGCCTAAAGAATTAGCATCTACATATAAGACTTTAAAAGAGATCTCAAAAATTAGCATGCAAGGGTCTCCCTTATTTTTGAGCGTTTTGACTCCGTATTTAACTTTGGAAGAGCAACCTAGCAGTCTCGAGGGTTAATATGGTCAGAGAAAAGGCGATGACTAGAATGAGTACGGGCTTTCCGCCGGGGACGATGGCGCCGGGTTTGTTGTCTCTATAACGGCCATACCACACAATTAAAGCGGGAAAGATACCAAAGAGAATGACTGTAGCTGTTCCCCCGGCGATACTGAGTGCTTTGAGGAATAGATGTGGATCGGATTGTGCGATGATAAGGGGCGGTAAGAGGACTAGAAATACGAGTAGAAACCGGTTAGGTGAAGTGACATAGCGTCTTAGGCCATCTTGAAGGAATTCTAGGCAGGTTAAGGAGTTAGCCAATAGGGATGTCATGATGGCGAAGAGTGCAAAAGATTGTGTAAGAGGTAGTATATAGGGAATACCGGTCACATTTTGGAGCATATCAGTGACGATTTCGCCTTTATTCATCACTGCTTGCACTGATTCGGCATTTTCAAATGGTAAAATTCCAAGAATAATAATTTCCCAGACAAGATAAAAAAGAAAGGTGAGTAGGGTACCACCTAAAATTGTTAAGGTAATTTTTTTAACATTATGTTGAAGGTACTCTGCTAAACTGGGAATAAGGTTTTGGTATCCAAAAGAGATCAGAAGGAGTGGTATAGAAGCGAAAATAGCTGGCCACTGTTGAAATACGAGGTTATTGCTTTGCACAAAACCTGCTCCACTTATCACCAAAAGACAGTAGGTAAAAATTAACCCTACCATAAGAATGCGGTTGAGGTGATCGACAGTGCGTGTCCCTATGTAGATTAATATTCCGATGGCAGTGAGGGCGGCTAGACGACCGATGAAGGCGCCTCCCAAAAATGGCCCGAGAATATCACCACAGCCTATAGTATAGGCTACACATAAGCAATAAAAGAGAAATACAAAGCTAATCCAAGTAATCACTTGTCCCACTGATCCTAGGGCATAGTTTGAAAGGGTGATCAGATTGACTCGATTTTTGAACCAGAGGACAGCTTCTAACAATAATAGTCCTGTAACATTCATGAAAAGGCAGCAGATAAGCATGGCAACTGTTGTGGGTATCACTCCTGCTGTAGCTGTAATAACGGGCATGCCTAACATACCTGCACCGATACAGCAGCCTGTGATTAACAATATTCCGCCTAAAACACTACCTTTCTGTGACATGATTAGTTCCTTATTAATGTTACTAGTCTACAGGTTGAAAGGTAATATTTAAAGTGCTTCTTCGTGAATAAAGACGCGAGGAATGCGTGGTCCTAGGCAGGTAATGAGCTCGTGGGCAATGGAGTTGCCTGAATGTGCAAGGCCTTCGGGTGAGAGGAATTGTCCATACTGGTCGGTCCCGAAAATGAGAACGGGATCTCCCACGCGTGCTTGAGGAATGTCTGTGATGTCGACCATCATGTAGTCCATGCAGATGGACCCTACCATAGGTGCATAGTGTCCTCTTATCATGACTTGGGCTTTGCCGCTGTAGTTGCGATGAAGGCCATCAAAGTAGCCTATAGGTAGTACTGCAATGGCTTGTTGTTCTTTTTGTACTTGATAGTGTCTTCCGTAACTAACCGTGTCGCCTTTTTTGCAAAGATTGATACCTTCGATATGCGAAATGAGTGATAGGGCTAAACGGAGATCTAAAGTGTTGGGACCGATTCCCCAGATAGCAAGGCCGATTCTGGCCATGTTGTACTGTGGAAGAGGAAAACGAATAGCAGCTGCCGAATTTGCAGCATGCTTCCAAGGAGGATCTATGCCAGCTTTTTTCAGCTCTGCAATACATGCGTCGAAACGGTCAATCTGTTGTAGGGTGAACGTATCTTGTTGGGGGTCATCTGGAGTGGCAAAATGGGTCATTATCCCTTCTAGAATTAATCCTGGATGTGAAATAATTTGTTGTGCTAGTTCGAGAGCTTTTTCTGGACGGCAGCCAAAACGACTCATACCTGTATCGATGTGTAGATGGACTTTAGTTTTACAATTTTGTCGCAGAGACTCTTCACCTAGACTTGCGATAGAAGCCGCGGAGCTGACGCCTGCCTCTAGATTCCATTTGACGACTTTGCACGCTTCATGGGGGGATACATTAATGACAAAGAGGGCTGTATTGATTCCAGCACAACGAAGAATCACTGCTTCATCAACATAGGAGACTCCTAAAATATCAATATTTGAATGATGAAGAAACCGTGCCATACGTACACTGTCACTTCCGTAAGCATGGGCTTTGATCATGACCATAAGACGTGTAGAGTGTGGAAGGTGCTTAAGAAGAGTTTTTAGATTCCATTCGATAGCGGCGAGGTTAATAATACAGAGATTGGAACAGCTAGCGTCAGCAAAAGCACTTGCAAGTGTATTAAAAGGCAGTTTATTTGAGCCTTTAAGCAGAATAAAATCGTCATGGCGCGCATCAGCGCGAAGATGAAAGATGGTTTCTTCTAGATTTTTACAGAGAATAGGTTGAGTGTTCGCAATTTCTTCAAGAAGCAAATGATAGGGGTAATCTCCCACTAAATAGAGTTTATCGATCGCATGGCGGGCGAATGCTTGTCCAATGCGTCGATAGTCCTGGGGAGTGGTGGAGGCCCCTGGACGCAATCCTGAAAAGACAAAGATCTTGCGGCCACTTCCTGCAGCTTTTTTGAGCATTTGTAATGAGTTATCAATAGAAAAGGGATCGCCACAGGTGCTATCGTTAATGAAGGTAGTGCCTAAAGATGATTGCCAGATTTCGGTGCGTGTGGGTTCGGGGACAAATCTTTCAAGGATGGGAACAATTTGTTCTCGACGTGCACCCAGAAGCCATGCGGCTTTGAGAGCCATATTGAGTAGGTCGATGAAATAGTGCTGTTCTGAAGTAATAATGCTATGAAAAGGAGAGTCGTTGGGAAATGTCACCGTATAGGGTGGGGATGGATCGGAGAGAGATCCATTGACAGATACATGAGGAAGATCATTTCGATATTTATTCCAGAAAATGATGTCGGCATTAGTATTGATGCTTGAAGGTACTAGGAGCCAGCTAGACACATCTTTAAAAAGTTTTAGGATTTCCTGCACGTTAATAGAGATATCTCCCATTGTATGCAGGTGCTTTTTTCCAAGATGGGTGATGATGCCGCAGTTTGGAACAATCATCCGTTGTAGAGAATCCATTTCATTAGGTTCGGAAACAGCAGCTTCGATAAGAGCGATAGGATTGTGTTTTGAAACAGTAAAAATGCTAAGAGGGACACCGATCTGGCTGTTGAAGCTGCCAGGAGAGGCTGCAATGTTAAGTTTTTCTTTTAGAATACTCCAAAGCAGATCCTTCAACATGGTTTTTCCATACGAACCCGCGATCCCCACAAAAAGCGTGCTGGTAAGCTGCTTACGGTAATAGGCGGCTATTTCCTGTAAAGTTTGGAGTGGAGAAGGGGAGTGTAAAAGAGTTAAAGATGAATTTGAAGTAAATCCCTCTTTAACAACCGCATAACGTGCACCTGCCTGGGCTGCATTGTCGATGAATTCATGCCCGTCACGCGATCCTGGCAGAGCTACAAAAAGTGCATTTTTAGATTGAATCCGTCTCGAATCGATGACCACTTGATCGATGATCGCTGGAGAATGAATGCCTGCTTTTCTTAACAACGTGGATAGAGAGGGGCATAAGTGAAGGTCAAAAGTATCCATATTTATCTAAAAGAATTTTGTATTTCAGCGCTTGCCTTTAGCAGCCTCAAAAGGGCTGTTTGTAGTTGTTCGGGGGATGCTCCTACGTCTGGAGTAGCTTCAACGATCAGAGATGTAAGATAGGGCGCTGCAAGGATGGTATCAGGAAGCCCATAGTTATTTACTAATGTGACAGGAGCGGGGTGCTGTTCATTACAGAAACATCGATAAGCGTGCTCTATCTCTGTTGTTAGTGACGTGAATGGAATGGGATTAGTTAAAGAATATTCAAAGCGATAATGGGTATCTTTTTGTTTATAAGATACGACATATCCTCTGTTAGATTCTTCTGTAAAACCAGTGACAATAAATGAATAGGGTGTGTTTCTATTATAAAATACGTTGTTAAAATACGTTGTCAATTTAATTAAAGTGGATGCAGCATTGTAGGGAATAACTTTTAAATCTTTAGCAACTTTAAGTTCTGGAAGTTGTGGAGTTACTGTTTCACTAGGATCGGGAACTACACATTCCTTTTTTCCAATATTGGATAGGAGTTGATTTAGCTCGTCTCTAATTTTAGCAGTGATTTGATGGAAGTTAGCCAAACTTTCTGCAAGAACTTCATCATCATTTTCATCAGTAGCTCCATCGACCTGAGAACCAAGAAGACCGGCATAAGCTTGAAAAACAACTTTTTTAAGTTGATGCTCTCGGATATCTTCACTGGCATTGAGAACCTGTATAAGGACACCCTGATAGGTAGGGTCATTACTGACTTTCAAAAGATAGTTATTGACCACTTCAAGCTCTTCATTCGTGAAACTTTCTAAATCTACTATATCTGTCAGTTTTACAGTGCCTTCAATCCAATTGCCACATAAATCAAACCCGCCTTCGTCATTATAGTAAATTAAAACTCCACGCGTATGGATATCCTCGACAGTGCGATCACAGTTGAACTGTACGAAAGTCCATCCAGAAGGAATTTGTTCAAGGTTATTTTTTTGGATATCTTGGTCGTAGGAGTTAAAGTTTTCTATAATACCTTTGGCTGCCAGCTTCCAGTTTTCGCTAACTTCTAATGCACGATTTAACTTAATGATCCTTGTATGATTAATCACATCCGCTTCATATTTTCTTACATCTGCTAAAGTGCGTACTAGATGAGTGTTAAATTTCTGGAACATGCGTTTTTTATATTCAAAAAGAGCTTTATTCTGTTCTTGAGAGGTTTCAATTGTATAATGGGGAAATGTCGCAAAATTTGCAGACAAATCTCTAAAGAGTTTGGGAAGTAATGCATCAAGATTAGGTTTAGTGCTTAGATCGATAGGGCGGTAGGCTCCAAGAAACCAGGAAGGAACATAACTAGGTGCAGGAGCAGTAAATCCGCTAAAAGTAATCCCTTGAAAAATGGGGGAGATCAATCTATTTAATTCATTTTGTTCGCGTGGGTATTTGTGAATAAGAAGGTTGATTGTTCCGCCGAAGAGTGTCGGAGCAACAGAAACTTCGCTTAAAGGAGAAAATATGTACAGCTTATCAGGATGTTCAGTATTAAAGACTGTTTGTAGTGTTCCTCTATAATTTCCTTCAAGATTAGACGCATTGAGTTGATAGAAACGCATGAAAGTTGTTGTAGCAAATTGACCAGAGGAGAGGTTTTTCTTCGTTTGGTCGAGCCACTGGTTGATGCGGTCTGAATTAATCGTACGGCCTAATATACCTAAGTTATTGAAAAGAAGGGGAGGGGCCTCTTTTTGTTGTATAAACTTTGGAGTACTCGCGTAGAGCTCAGCACGACTTTCTGAATCACCGACTGTTTTAAGAACAGCATTTAATTTTAGTGTTAACTTTTCGACTTTTTTATTAAATTTTGTAATGTCTACAGACAATGCTTTTGCATCTGTATTAGTCTTTGCGTAATCCATGTAGAATATGGAATATTTCCCTTTCATGTTATCACCACCTAGAGGGCTAAAGCGCACTCCAAACGATGTTTTAGGTCCTGAAAAAATTTTAAGAATTAAATTCCATTGAACACTAGTAATTGAATGTAAATCTAAACAAGGACAAATATTTTTTTGCAATAAAAAGAGGTTTTGCGGCACGTACATCGCTAATAGGTCTGTATTATCTTGTTCGACTTCTTCGTTAACATGGTTGGTCTGACGAAGTGTCACTGACAATGCGTTAGGATCATTACTACTGCTTTGTATCCACCTAACAAAGTAGTCAGCGCCGATTAGACTACGCTGATTATTTTGATCACTTGTTGAAAGAGCCTTTACAATTTCGGAAAATTTTGGCAGCTGAGTGAAAATTTGTTCTGCAAAAGAGTAGTCTATTGGTTTCCAAAAAAAACCCGATACGGATGCCAACATGGGGAACTCTCCTTTTTATCGACTTTGTAGATATCTCTCGACACTATCAACGATAGTTTGTGTTTGTGTATCGAATTCGAGATTGACTAAGTCATTCTTTTTTTTGAAGCCTAATGTGGTGCGACGGAGAGTTTCTGGGATGAGATGCACAGTAAACCTTCCTTCGGGTAAGACATCTACGAGTGTCAAGCTGATGCCATCAATGGCAATAAATCCTTTAGGAAATAGATATTTGATCCAATCGGATGGGCAAGAAAATTGTATGACGCGATGATTCTCTCCAGCCTGTATTTCGCTGATGGTAGCTGTGCCCCAAACATGTCCTGAAACGTTGTGTCCACCGATTTCATCTCCAATGCGCACTGAGCGCTCAACATTGACTTTCTTACCTTCTGAAAGGTATTTTAGAGTGGTTTTCTGTATTGTTTCGGGAATGGCATCAAAAGTGACAGTGTTATTTTTGACCTCGACAGCTGTGAGACAGACGCCGTCAATGGCAACACTTGCACCCTCTTCGAGGGAATGGGCGAGCTCAGGAGTAAGCGAAACTGTAAACTTTAGATTTTCTCCTTGGCGGGAAAGTTTTTCAATAGGGCATAAGCCCTTAACGATACCTGTAAACATGCTAAAACCTTTAATCCATTCCGATTAAATGTATCTCAAGCAGAAGAAAGTTGGAAGGGAGAAAATTGAACTCGCTTCGCTCGTTCAATAAACATAATAATTAATTAACCAAATCTTTATAAATAATTAACAAAAATCTGTTTATAATAATTGGATTTTAAAAATAAAGGTAGTATACTTATGACTATAATTGATAACAACCAATCACAATATTTATTTAATAGTACTTTTGAACCAATAGATGCTTTTCAAGAGAAATTAGAAGTTCTTCCTACAGAAGAAAATAATACTAACAATGAAGAAGTTCAATTTTATACTAATCAAATTCAAGCCCATCGCCAAATAAAAAATCTTTCTGCATTGGATGCCCCGTTACTTAATGAAATCGTTAACGCAGCTCTAAATGGATTAAAAAACAAAGAAAGCAAACAAAGTACTACTTTTAAAATTAACAATATCGAATATAAAGCATTTTTTAAACACAAGCTTGGCGAAACTCAATTATGCGTCATCGAAAATAATTATAGAGTCTTGGGTGAAGGCGGTTATGGCACAGCTTATCTTTGTCCAAAAGTTCACTCCGACGGTGCCAACGTATTAAAAAAAGTTAAAAAGTCATTGCAAGGAAAAGATAGAGCCACGGGCGAAAATGACCTTCTGAAAGAAATTAGTCTTCTTAATAAAACTCATGAAAACGGTTCAGTACCCTACATACAGGCGGCACCTCATGCAACGGACGGATTTGAGTACATTATTCATAAGTATGCAGCCTCAGGGAAAGATGCATTACCGAATAATTTTTCCGAAACTGCCCTAACTCTCGCACAAGCTTTGAAATACTTCCATGATCAAGGAATTTATCACCGCGACATTAAGCCCGAAAATATGTTTGTAGATAAAAATGGCAACTTTTATTTGGCTGATTTAGGAGGTGCTATCACTCAACAAGAAATTCAAAATAAATTTAATAATGGTGCTAAAATAAATCTAATAGAGCCGTTTACCCCACAATTTACTCCTTCATCGGATATTACAAATATTTCTAATGCTAATACAGCAGAGGAAGCGATCGTTGCTCTTACTCAAAGAGACGCCTTCGCGTTAGGTTTGAGTCTATTTAAGTTGGCTTGCAAAAAAAATAAGCTATTATTAAAGAAGTTTATAACCACAAAAGAATCTGAAGCTTTTGTTACTCAGGCAGGGATTCGATTTGTTAATCCTAATGTCTTTATGTCTAAAGTTCAGGAACGTCTCAGCAAAGAAGTATTAAATCCTAAAGAAACTGCTGTCATTCTTGGTTTGTTAAATCCTACTCCACAAAAACGTATTACAATGGAAGATGCAATTACAATCCTTAATGCCGATGTATTGCCCCCAGAATTCGAATATCTGGTTGCACCCATCATTCTTGATACACATACTCCCCTTGAACCTATTGTAGATTTTGGCTTACCTAATTCTGCGAGTAAATCAGGTCCAACAGCCAAGCCCGAACCTACACCTACGGTGGAAGAGCCAAGAATTAAACCAACCCTATCATCTCCCGATCTGAGTAATATCCTTAAAAAAGAAGAACCCACAGAATTGAACGAAAATGCAAACAGCCAGTCTAAAACTAGATTTCACTTGCTCCGTCGTTCTCGTTCTACAGCTCGTCGTTCTATATCCCTATCACGTAGCTCTACACACGTCGAACATTCTAGCCTAGTACTAGACGAATTGACTTCTCCTACGAAAGAGAGTCGCCTCAAAACTGTTTGGAACCAGTTCACTCGCTACGCAGCGCACGCGATACACCGCAACTAATCTAAAATTTGAGTGTGGGAGCAGCAACGGCTTGGATGTCTAATCCATTGCGATTAAATTAACTTTAAGGGGAAGCAAGTTAGAGGGGAGAAACCGTAATTTTGGACTGGTTCACCGCAGAGCCGCAGAGAACGCTGAGCAAACGCAGAGATTTTTGTGAGAAAAAACTCTGCGCTTCCTCGGCGTTCTCTGCGGCTCTGCGGTTATTCCCAGTTTAAAATAAAGAGGCTTGGATAGTCTAATCCATTGCGATTAAATTAACTTTAAGGGGAAGCAAGTTAGAGGGAAGAAAAGCAGTCGCTAATCTTTGAAAACGTTCTATATCATCAGAAACAAAGAACTGATAGTTAGGTGTTTCTGTTTTGTTTTGGGAAGTGAGAGAGATTGTATCAGCACAGCAAGTAGCTGAGTCGATGATTTGGATGGAATCACCTAAAGTCTTAGAAATCAATTCTTTAAGAACAGGATAGTGGGTGCATCCCAATATTAAAGTATCAATTTTTTCCAGCTGTAAAGGCTTCAAATACTCTTTTACTAAAAGCTCGGTAGCAGGGTGTGCAATTAAGTTTTCTTCTACAAGAGGCACAAAGAGGGGAGAGGCAATCGGAAAAACATTTGCTTGGGGCAGCATGGCATGGATCGCCCGCTGGTAACATCCTGAACGAATAGTTGCGGCTGTTCCCAAAACGCCAATGCGGCCATTGACAGTTGTTTTGCACGCTTTTTGAGCGCTTGGGGCAACTACATCAATGACAGGGATGTTAAATTTATCTTTGAGAGAATGGATGGCATACGCTGAAGCTGTATTGCAGGCAATGACAACAATCTTTACTGGAAAAGTGACCAGGTAGTTTACACACTGATGAGTGTAGCGTGAAATGGTATCTTGGCTTTTGTCACCATAAGGCAGGCGTGCTGTATCGCCAAAATAGACGATAGACTCACCTGGAAACCGCTTTGCAATCTCACGCAGTACCGTCAGACCACCAGCTCCAGAATCGAAAATACCAATGGGAAGATTCATGAATTTTTGGGAGGGATGTTTAGGATTTGACCTGCGATAATCCTATCAGAAGTAAGTTTGTTTTCATCTCGAAGGGCTTTTATAGTGACCCCAAACTGCTGGGCAATTTTACCAAGGCTATCTCCAGCCTGCACACGATAGCTATTTCCATCCAATACAGGTTGTTGTTTAGAAGGCTCTTGCACAACTTCAGCCAATGTTTGAAGGGCTGTTTGCAGATGAGTGATATTGTTTCCATGTTGTGCAAGACCAGTTTCATAGCCGCTAACTTTATCATGAAGGGATAGAATCACGCTATTTTGCTTTTCAAGATGCTGTCTAAGAGAAGAAATATCGTTTGTGAGTAACTGCAGGCTAGATTCTAAGGCTGTTAAGCGCTGCTCTACGGTTACAGCTTTGCCTTTTACATTTTCTTGGAACGTTTTGTGTGAATTTTTTAGTTCTTTCTGGAGCGATTCAATAATCTGCTCCTGATTGTTAAATTTTTCTTCTAAGACACGCAGCTCTGCTTCATGGTTATTACACATCGTGCGCAGTTCAGAAAAAACATCTCGATTATTAGTGGGAGGAGCAGCGCTTAGCGCTGCTCCGACTAGAATGAATAGTAAAGAGAGTTTCAAAAATTTAACGCTCATAAACCTTAAATTCTGCTCGACGGTTCATTGCCCAGGCATCTTCATTGTGGTTAGGATTGAGAGGACGCTCTCTTCCATAGGACACTGTGAAGATATTGTCTGAGTTCACACCATTTTCGATCAGTAAGTTTCTGACAGCATTAGCTCTACGTGCACCTAGAGATAGGTTATAGGCATCGGCGCCGCGTTCGTCACAATGGCCTTCAACAAAGATGTAGGTATTTGGGTGGCTCTTCATATAGGTAGAGATGCTATTCAATGCTCCAAGATTATCTGACCCTTTGACTAGATTGCTGTTGTAAGGGAAAGTAATGCTTTGAAACACTCCGCGCAAATTGCGGTCTCTACTAGGATCTTTAAACGCGTCAATACCAGGAATGGGGCTATCAGGATCACCAGGAGAATCTTTTGGAGGGCGTGCGACATAATCAGCCATCGCAAGCTCATCCGAATATCCACCTTGATCATAAGAATAGGAGGAAGAATATTCTACATCTTGTGGCTCAAGAGTATATGTAGTGCAACCATCATCATCGGGACAATAAAATTCCTCGCGGCTACGCACTTGACGTGAGTTGCAGCTGGGCATGCCGCAAAGTGAACGGAATCCTCTTGATACGTGACGGTAGCAGGATGCAGAATCATCCCATACGTCTTCACGGGATCGTGAGCAGGAACTTAACGAAAAAAGAGTCGCTGTCACAAAAGCAAGATAAAAAAAGTGACGCATAAATTTCATAATAACCTCGCTAAATAATAGATGTCTGAGATGGTAGCACAATAGACCCAAAACCTTAAACACGTTTTTTATTAATAACTCACCTTACTCAAAACTTATTTACCGCGAAGGTCGCGAAGAAAGCGAAGAAAATAACAGGATAGGCAGGATCGCTTCGCGGCAGGATAAGAAGAATAAATTAAAGAATATATATATATTTATTTTTTTACTTATCTTTCTTATCCTGCCGCGAAGCGATCCTGCCTATCCTGTTATTTTCTTCTTTGTGTCTTTGTACCTCTGCCTGAAGTCCAGTTTGCGTTTATCTTCCTTCGCGTTTTCTTCGTTTTCTTCGCGATCTTCGCGGTTAAATAAGTTTGCGTAAGGTGTGTTAATGATCAGGATCTCGGTTCCCAACTTGGAAATCTTTTCTGTCCGTTGCCTGAAGTAAGTTGTACTGGCACAGGCATCGCCAAGTCTAACAGGTAAAGATCTCCCTTATCCTGATCGATCGTATTGTAGACCAATACACGACTATTGGGGGCCCAAGAGGGGTTTTCTTTATGCAGAGGGGTATGCGATATTTGGATCTCCTGATCCGCTGTTACATCATACACCCAGATCTGCCGCACCCCATCTGTAAGAGCGCAATAAGCGATTTTCTCTCCATCGGGAGACCAGACGGGTGCGCTGTTCTCTCTGCAGGCGCGTGTTAATAGCTTGGCATCTTTCAAGGGTTTTCCAGGAACAACTTTGGCGATCTCTATCATATAAATACGTGGGTTGCCGTCTTTGTTCGAGGCAAAGGCGAGCCTTTTTCCATCTGGACTAAATGTGGGTGATGCCTGTGTGGCGCTGTGGGTGGCAATCACTTGATAGGGTTTTCCTAAAAGTCCTTTTTCAGTGGAAAAATCTTGGAGAAAAAGATCGGGATTTCCGGTCGCATCGCTAATAAAGGCAATTTTGTCTCGCTGCTTTGAGACTGTAGGCATTAGCTGGTTTCCACGAAGAAGGCTTAGCCTCTGAGGTTTAAAGTCTTTTAATGACGACAGATACATTTTGGGTTGGCCGTTAGCATAAGATACATAGAGAAAGGCGCTGCTAGCCTTTCCCTCTTTGGGTGGAAGGTAAGTAGGGGTGACACAATATCCGCTATCTCGAGCAACTCTCTTGGCATTTTTTCCATCGTAGTCCGCTTCCCATACTTCCGATATCCATGTATTGGGTTTCTCTCCAGGTAATCGTAAGGTATAAAGCAAATGTGTAGAGGCTATGCCGGGAAGGTTAAATAAGGTATAATGGATCGCATCGGCAACGCGATGCATTTGGCGTCGGTCATCGTCAGTATCGCCTGAGAGTGCAATTCCATCTAAAGACTTTTGCCATGTACCTTTAGTGTCTGCCATCACTATAGATAATGTCTTATTCGCCAATGTTGCAGTGACGGAGCAGCCTACTCCACTAGTATCTTTACGTGGCGAAGAATCGAGGCAGAGGGTCGATCCATTATGAGAAAGATCGAAGCGTAGCGTCTCTTCTAGGCGTTTAACATGTTCTGCAGGGAGGCCAGATCCCTGCACGGTAAGTGCATTTAAATAGAGGGGAGTTCGGTTATCTTCAGTGGAAAGTTCAACAAGAATGGATGAAGAAGCTCCCAAATATGAAGAAATTATTAAAATTGTAAAAAAAAAGTATTGAGTCATGGAAATCTCGAAAGCGGGTTCGGCGCCATTCTAAGATACTCTAGATGCATTTTGCAAATAAAATATAACATTACCACTTGAAATATAATTCTTGATTTGATATAATCTTAACAAGATGATAACCAAAAGTTAACAAATTAAGAGGAGATAGTCCGCATGTCACTCGATAAAGGTACAAAAGAAGAAATAACTAAAAAATTTCAGCTGCATGAAAAAGATACGGGCTCTGCGGATGTTCAGATTGCAATTCTCACAGAAAGAATTGCTGAACTCACTGAGCACCTAAAAAGATCTCCTAAAGACCACGCCTCCCGCTTAGCTCTCTTAAAGCTTGTTGGTCAGCGCCGCCGCCTCCTCGACTACTTAAATTCTACAGACACAAAACGTTACCAAGCTCTCATCACAAAACTTAAGTTACGTCGTTAATTTCTTTTTATTACACTTCGTGTATTTAACACGAAGTGTAGCAATCAATCCTTCCTCTCGTTATAGTCAATTACAATCAGATTAGAAATTCTAGGAGTTATGTTATCCCTATGGAACGAAAAACAATGAAAGTGCATGTCGGAGGAAAGGAAATCTCCTTCGAAACCGGACGCATCGCACGCCAATCTAATGGATCCGTCCTTGTTCGCTGCGGCGACACAATGGTATTCACATCAGCCTGTTCAGCGCCTGCTGCGGCTGGTGCAGATTTTCTTGGCTTAAGAGTCGATTATCAAGAAAATTTTTCATCTATCGGAAAGACCATCAGCGGTTTCATCAAGCGCCAAGGCCGTCCCAACGAAAAAGAGATTCTTGTTTCAAGACTAATTGACCGACCTTTGCGACCCCTCTTTCCCGAAGGTTACTATGATGATGTCCAGGTCTTATCTTATGTCTGGTCTTATGATGGAGTCCACGCACCAGAACCTTTAGCTATCTGCGCAGCGTCTGCCGCCTTAGCGCTCTCCGACATTCCAATGACAAAGCCACTGGCAGCTGTTAGAGTCGGATTCATCAATAATCAGTTTATTATCAATCCAACGATTGAGGAGATGAAAAGCTCGCTGCTCGATCTAATGCTTGCCGGTTCTAGCGATGCTATCCTTATGATTGAAGGATATTGCGACTTCCTAACCGAAGAGCAGGTACTTAATGCGATTGAAACTGGCCATAAAGCCATTCGCGAAATTTGCTTAGCCATTCAAAAGTGGCAGCAAGAGCTCGGAAAGCCAAAGAATTTAAAGAGTATCGTCAAAGATCCCGAAGGTCTTCTGGAAGAGATCGAAGCTGTATGCCTCGCTCCTTTAAGCGAAGTCTTGCGTATTTCTAAAAAACAGGAGCGCGAAGAGGCCCAAGAACGAGTAAAAGACGAACTTGTGGCTAAACTAAACCCCACTTCAAACGATCCACGTTGGGATCCTGCCCTTATTTACAAAGCATTTAAAGCCCTCTGTTCGCGCATCATGCGTAAGATGATTCTCGAAGAAAAGCGTCGTAGCGATGGGCGCGGCACTGAAGAGATTCGACCTATACATGTCGAGCCAAGCTTACTGCCTCGCAGCCATGGAAGCGCTCTCTTTACACGTGGTGAGACACAGGCACTGGCTGTCTGTACGCTGGGTGGCGAAGGAATGGCTCAACGTTACGAAAACCTAGATGGAGAATCTACCCATCGCTTCTACTTGCAGTACTTTTTCCCACCCTTTTCAGTAGGCGAGGTAGGCCGTATCGGTGCCCCCGGCAGACGAGAAGTTGGACATGGAAAGCTTGCAGAGAGAGCCTTAAAAGCCGTTGTGCCCAAGCGCGACAAGTTTCCTTATACGATACGCTTAGAGTCTAACATTACCGAATCTAATGGATCATCCTCCATGGCATCTGTGTGTGGAGGCTGCATTGCTTTGATGGATGCTGGAGTGCCCATCGAGCGGCCTGTGTCAGGTATTGCCATGGGACTCATTCTCGAAGGAGACCGTTACACCATACTCTCAGATATTTTAGGCATGGAAGATGCTCTTGGAGATATGGACTTTAAGGTTACCGGTGACCATGAAGGCATTACAGCTTTCCAGATGGATATCAAGGTCGAAGGGATCACACATGACATCATGCGTGCAGCGTTGGAGCAGGCCAGAAGAGGCAGAATCCTCATTTTGGAAAAAATGCTTGCCGTTTGTCCGACGCCACGTAAAGAGATGTCGATCTATGCTCCACGCATTGAAACCCTAATGATTAAGCCTAGCAAGATAGCCGTAGTTATTGGACCAGGAGGCAAGCAGATCCGTGCGATTATCGAAGAGACCGGTGTTGAGGTCGATATCGATGATGATGGCAGAGTCAGCATAGCTTCATCTGATCTCAAAGGCATTGAAAGAGCGAAGAGCATTATTATTGGCTTAACGGCTGACGTTGAAATCGGGCGAGTTTATACCGGAAAGATCACCTCGATTGTGCCTTTTGGGCTCTTTGTCGAGATTTTACCCGGAAAAGAGGGCCTTTGCCATATTTCAGAGTATGACAATACCCGCATAGCTGATCTAAACCAGCATGTGAAGGTAGGCGAGCAGATTTCAGTTAAAGTGCTCGATATCAATGAGAGAGGACAACTCAAGCTTAGCCGTAAGGCAATTCTCCCATCTGCCCCTCCAGCAGCCTAATCCAGAGCGGTTTAAAAGCCGCTCTATAAAATTAAACGCAAAGACGCAAAGGCGCAAAGAAGTTATTTTCAAGAGAATTTTAAGCCAGAGATTAGTCGATTTTTTGGAATAGTAATATATATTTATTACAATGACCATAACCCACCACATTTTCATGCCGAATATGGAAAAGACAGAGCTTCATTTACTATTCAAGATTTTGTTTTAACATCAGGAAAGTTACCGTCACGAGTAATTTCTCTTGTTTTAGAATGGGCTTTTAATCACCGTGAAGAGTTGCTGATAAATTGGAAATTGGCTAAAGATAAAGAACCTTTGAATAAAATAAAGGGGTTGGTGTAAAGATGCATACTATTAAAAGTGTCCATTATATTGAAGGATATAAATTAAAATTAACTTTTAATGATAAAAAAACAGTAGTTGTTGATTTAGAAAAATATTTAGATAAGGGTATCTTCTTAACCTTAAGAGACGTTAATTATTTCAAAAAAGTATTTATTACAGGGGGAACAATTGCATGGCCTAATGAGGCAGATTTTTGTCCCGATGTTTTGTATGACATCGATGAAGAGAAAAAAAAGAGTATAGTAAGGCGTAGGACCACCACACATTCACGCAAAAGAAAAAGAAAAGTGGACATTCATGGACGGTAATGGACATTTATGGACTAGAATGGACAGCACTCTGTCCATTCTTGTCCATTTTCGTCCATGCAGGTCCACTTTTTATTGACTTTTTAAATAGTTATCGTTATTCTTATTTAAATTTAAAATGATGAGATAGTTTATGAAAGCTAGTAATATTGATTCACAAAGTACTAAAAAGAGTGAATTCCAAAATTATTACGGTACTATTACTATATACGGCAGGAATCCGCTATATCACATGGTAGTTATTGCTTCTGCTATCGGATTTGTAGGTGGATGTACTGTGAAATGGTTGAAGCCAGCGGCAGCTATTATTCCATTAGGCTGTGCAGTGAGTACACTCTATGCTATTCCTTTTACTTTGGCTTGTGGTTTTTTGGCTTTTAAAGTCGTTGAAACCATTAAAAGTAATAAAATAAAAATGTTTGTTGCTATCGCGACCTTTTTTATTTCTCCACCAGTATTTATAATCGCTGGTAGTTTTGTTTTTAGCTTAAGTTCTGCTCTTTCTCTATCTATTCTACTTACAACTCTAGCTGTTGCGATTGTTGTCGACGCCCGTTTTGCCAAGAAAGTCCAAAAAGTATAGTACGGCACTTTTTCTTTGCGCCTTAGCGGCTTTGCGTTTAATTTTTTAGCTAAACGGGGATATCGGGTTGCAGTGTAGTCGGGTTGACCTCTCCGCTAATGGCATTGGCTGGGGGTGCTGGTGGCGGTGGTGGTGCAATAGGCATCTTTTTGCTTAACTCGTCAGCAGTCTTTATGCGTGCATATTTCTCGTCGATATTCCACTCGCCTTTGATAATGAGGTCTATATCTTTGCTATCGAGTGTTTCAAACTCCATCAGCATTTTTGCCATGAGATCTAACTGATCTTTGTGCTGTATAATGATGGCTTTAGCGCGCTGATAGGCTTCATCAAGGAGGCGTCGGACCTCATCGTCAATTGCTCTTGCGGTCTCTTCAGAATATTTTTTCTCATAATAGTTGGTAAGGCCTAAATGTTGTCCTGAATCGGAGCGTTCATCGTAGGCCACTAAGCCTAATCTCTCGCTCATTCCCCATTCGCAAACCATGCTGCGTGCAAGGTGTGTGGCCTGTTCAATATCTTGGCGGGCTCCGCTGGAGATGTCGCCGATAAAGATTTCCTCGGCAATGCGTCCGCCCATTAGAACGGATAATTGGTCGTAAGCCTCTCGTTTCCAAAGACTTACACGATTTTTCTTGGGTAAGAAAAATGTGGCTCCCAATGCCATCCCGCGGGGTATAATGGTGACTTTATCTATAGGATCTGCGTGCTCTACAACTAATCCTACAATTGCATGTCCAGACTCATGGTAGGCGGTTGTGCTTTTCTCTTCCGCATCAATCTCTAAACTGCGGCGCTCTTTTCCAAAGAGGACTTTATCTCTAGCTTCTGTAGCTTCTGATGTTGTGACGGCATTTCTACCTTTACGGGCTGCTAGGAGGGCTGCTTCATTGAGGATGTTGGCTAGGTCTGCGCCTGAAGATCCGGGTGTTGCTCGTGCAATTGTCATCAGATCAACGGATGGATCGAGCTTAATTTTGCGTGCATGGACTTTGAGGATATCATAGCGGCCTTTAATATCGGGCAAGCTGATAATGACGCGTCGGTCAAAGCGTCCAGGACGTAATAGGGCGCGATCGAGAACATCGGGTCTGTTGGTGGCTGCCATGAGGATGACGCCTTCATTGGTATCAAAGCCATCCATTTCGACTAAGAGCTGGTTAAGGGTCTGCTCGCGTTCGTCATGCCCTCCGCCAATGCCTGCGCCGCGATGACGGCCGACGGCGTCGATTTCGTCCATGAAGATAATGCAGGGTGCATTTTTCTTGGCTTCGGCAAACATGTCGCGGATACGGCTGGCGCCTACACCGACAAACATTTCGACAAAATCGGAGCCTGAGATTGAGAAGAATGGCCTGTCGGCTTCACCTGCGACGGCTTTTGCGATGAGGGTCTTTCCAGTGCCAGGTGCACCGATAAGCAGGACACCTTTAGGGATACGACCGCCGAGAGCTGTGAATTTGTTGGGCGATTTTAAGAAGTCGACAATTTCTTCTAGCTCTTCGATGGCTTCATCGACGCCGGCTACATCTTTAAAGGTAATTTTATTAGAGCCTTTTTGGAGTAGTTTAGCAGGGGATTTGCCAAAGTTCATGGCGTTGGTGCCAATACCGCGCATTTGTCGTGCGAAAAGGAAGTAGAGCACAAGAATTACCATGAGCACGGGAAGGATGGTGATGAGGACGCTCATGTAGTTTGTGTTGGGCTCTTCGCTCTTGAATGTTTTTTCTAGAACAAGATTTAGTGGCTGATCAGGAGCTTTAAAGATGTCGCCATGGTTAGTGGGGAACTGCTCCCATTCTTCGCGAGCTGTGGTAAACCATTGGTGGTATACTTCAGGATCTTGTTTTTCTAATGAACGTGTTGTGAGTTCTTTATTGTTAAAGAACCAGACGACGTTTGCAGCTGTTTGACGTGCTTTCTCTAGCTGGACGCTGTTTTCTTCAAGTTTGGAGTGTACCTGATTGAGATCGTCAATGGTGCTTTTGTAGGTCCTCACGCTGCGTAAGGCTGCAAGGCGTGTGCGATTTTGAGGAGTGTTTAATTCGTTGGAGATCTCTTGTAGGTTATCTAGGGAGCGGCCATAGACTGCCAAACGGTTTGCAGAGCTTAGATTAGAGGTGCTATTGACACGAGTGACATCGCTATCGATAGCTTTTAAAGTTTGTTTTATGGGCTCGCTACCGATGCCGAGATAGGGAGAGCGGAAGTTTTTGACCAGAGTAGAGAGTGAGTTGCCGAAGGCATCGAGGGTTTGTTCAGGAGAGTCGGCTTTTAGAGTTTCAAATTTTTTGCGTAGGTCGGCAAGCGATTCGGTATGTTTTTGGGGGAGATTTTTTATGATGATGGAATAGTCGTGATTGGGAATGCTGTAGGAATCTTCGACAACAACAAAACCTTCAGGCGTAATGGTTTGCCCAGATAGAAGTAGGAACCATTCAGAGGAATCATTGATGGCTCCGCGCATAGTTTCTAATTCTTTAGTGAGCTGCTGCTCTTGCTGCTGCAGTTGGAAATGGTTATTAAGCAGATCGAGATATTTATAACGCTGTTTTCCTTCGTCAGTGAGACGTTCGCGGAAGCGGCCGCTAAAGGTGACGAGGTTGTCATTGAGGGCAATTTTTCGACTGTCTTCAGGCTGAATTAGTTGGAGATTGACTAAGCTTTCCAATTGATAGCTAAAGGAGACATTGGCTTTTTTTGTTTCTACAATATTTTGGATGAGCATCATAAGCAAAAATGCAGCTAACAATAGCCATACAAAACTGTTAGAAAATCCTTTTTTCAGGTCTGGTTTTTTATCATCATTCATAATATATCCAACTCAATAATGAAAAATTGCGTTTTTTTAATTTATCAAATTCGCCATTCAGCAGCAACACTTTACTCTCTCGAAAAGGCGACTTTCCAGAAAGAGTCGGCTCTACCTTTAATGTGTGGGATTGGGCTTAAAAATTCCGCGACGACATCTCCCTCTTTCCATAATACCGGAAGTTGTGTTCTTAGGAAAGAGGGTACTTTTTTTTCGGTCCACCAGCGCCCTAATAGTTTTGCAGCAGGCCGGTAGACAGCTTGTGGAAATCCTTCTCCTAAAAAGTACTCTCCAGGAGGAATGGCACTTTCGATTTTTCCGTTCCAAGCGGCTTCCCATCCCTTTATGGAGATCGGTTCTTTTTCGGCTTCATTAACATTGATATGCCATCCATTCCAAGAGTTTTGGCCTATTTTTAGGGGCAGTTTGTCTTTGGAATTAGTTCTTACTAAATCAGAAGGGAGGGCAAAAAGATGGAAGCGGTCGATGTAGACTTGACCGTTTGCAGATGGGTAGACCTTATTGGCAGCGCCGGAGAGCAGGTTACGCACTGCTTGTGTTGTTTGTGTATAGGAGAGGGTGAGTCCACTAATGAGGAGAAGGTTTTGTAAATAGTACTTGACGAGTAGAGGGTGAGCATTGGGATAGGTTAAAATATTTCCTTTCCATCCAGCCCATCCTCGCTCTATCGGAGGAAACTTTTCAATGATCGTTTTCTGAAGAAAGTCATCCCATTCCTGCAGTTCTTCACCCACACGGCAAAGAGGGATAGCAATTTCTTTACCAAAAAGTTCGCTGAGATGAGGAATGAGCTGAGAACGCATGCGAGCGCGTGTGTAGCGGTTATCGCGGTTGGTGGGGTCGTCGAAAGCTTGAAAGCCTTTGTTGTTTAGCCAGGAGGTGATTTCCCGCTTTTTGATATTAACAAAAGGACGCCAGATCTTTAGACCTTCGATTTGATAGGTATCATTCATTCCTTTGCATGAGAGTAGTTTGGCCCCTTCAAATAGACGTTTGAGGACAGTTTCGGCTTGGTCATCAGCATGGTGGGCGACCATTACACCATCGTATTGATGTAGTTGGCAGGTCTCTTTGAAAAATTTGAGCCTTTCCATTCTGCAGCCATCTTCAAGATTACCCTTTATCATGTTAGGGTCGAGAGTATGAAGATGCCAAGAAATTTGAAGGTTGTGCATGAGTTGTTCGAGTTGTTGAGCTTCTTGGACACTTTCTGGGCGCCAATTGTGATTGATATGAGCTGTGCCGATGCGCAGGTTGGGAAATTCTTGTCGGCATTCTAGAAGAGAGTGGAAAAGAGCTGTAGAGTCGAAACCCCCGGATAGGGCGACAAGAATGGAGGAATTTTCAAGAGCGTGTTCCCGGATGAAGTAGGTGAGTATAGAGCTTAATTCCATTTTTAGTGCCACAGTAGGGTTAAGATTACATAGAAGAGGACTGCTATGATGATGAGAAGCCAGAGTCTTAGAGGAGGAGGAGCTTCTTGTAGGGGGATGGTAAGCTCATCGCTGGGAGGTTCTTCGCTGCTGGATGGGGAGGGAAAAGAGATACCTTCTTCAGAATCATCAAATAATTCTTTTAATTCATCGATTTCTCGAATGGGCCTCCACCGCGCTTTTTCACTCTTTCTGGCCAAGGTATCAGGGGTAACATGAGGATGAGAGCGTAAATCAGTCGCTGAATAGGGCCCCTCTTCCTTATCGTTTATAAGGATAAACCAGATTTTTTTTGACCAATCTTTCATCATAGAAACACAATAATTTGCCGATAATTTATAATTCTATCATTTTGGTAATTAAATATGCCTCTACTTTGGAAATATCTAATTTTGGACTATTTAAAGGTCCTCACTTTATGCGTGATTTCATTCGTCGCGATACTGCTTACTTTGCGATTTGATGAGATAGCCCATTTTGCTTGCTTAGGGAGTTCTTGGGGTGAATTTTTTCTATTTATAGCTCTGCAGCTGCCCTATCTGCTACCGATTGCCCTGCCATTTTCAGCCTTAATTGCCTCCTATTTACTCTATTCTCGCCTGTCACAGCGCCAGGAGTTGACGGCTATGCGTGCTTCGGGGCTATCGTTGACAACACTTTTGGCCCCTATATTAATCACATCTGCTTTCCTTAGCTTAGCGAATTTTTATATTACTTCAGAAGCCGCCTCCACAGCCCATCTTCTCAATGGTCAGCTGCGCCATACGTTGCGCACAGTCAATCCATTGCTTCTGCTCCAGAATAAGCGACTTTTGATGATGCAAGGGATTTATTGTGAAACTTTGGGCACTCTGCGTCACGGAGAGTTTGCCAGCGATATCTTTTTTGCTATTCCAGACCGGCAGAATCATCGCATTGCACTGCTGATAGCAAAATCTATACGCGGTTCACAAATGAATGTAGAGGCAAAAAATATCACTTTTGCTACATCTTATTCTACCGACAAGGGTTTTGATAGCTTAGCTATTGAAAACATCGCTGAACTAGAGACGCCTTTTGAATCATTCACACCAGCACTACAGCAAAAGACATGGATTTTGCAGCCCGACCATCTGCGTTTTAATTTGCTTTTACAGCATATTGAGGAACAAAAGAGATCAGGCACGAGTAAAATGGTTTCTCAAGGGTATTCTGAAATCGGTCGCCGGATTTCAATTTCGCTCTCATTGTTTATCTTCACATTGATGGGAGCTGCATTTAGTATGCATATAGGAAGACAGCGCCATCGTTGGGATCTGATTGTTTTGGCATTTTTGGCAGGGAGCTATCTCGTCTGTCATTTCCTTGCAAAGAGCTTCAGTAATCAATGGACGACAGCCATTGCTCTCTATATGATTCCATCGGTCATTTTGGTGATGATTTCATGCTGGAAGTTGCGTCAGATTCAACGGGGAGTGGAATAAGCATGCTATATACTTGGGAACGTTATCTCTGGCGACAGTTATTGACTACATTTTTTGGTATTCTTCTAGGATTTTATGCTCTCTATGTCATTATTGATTATGCCAATCAGCTAGGGGCTTTTCATCAAAACGACATTCAAGTGACGTGGAAACAGTGGATCTTATACTACGCTTACGAGTGCATTTATCGAGCAGACGTACTGATACCCTTTGCACTGCTTCTTACGACAATGCGAACCCTGCTCTACCTTAATATGAATTATGAGTTAGTCGCTTTACAGTCGGGAGGTATCTCCTCACGTCAAATTTTGCGTCCTCTAATCATGTGGGGGGTGGCATGTACGCTTTTACTCTATGCTAATCAAGAGTGGTTAGTCCCACGCTCATTGGCTCAAATTAAAATTTTACACGCTACTAGAAAGCAGAAGTATTTAAATCCTCAAGATACCATTGCGCAGGGCTTACCGCTGATTGACGGCTCATTTTTGATCTATCAAAACTATGATCCTAACTTAGAGCGCTTTTTTGATATCTATTGGGTGAAGTCTATCGATCATGTTTTAAAGATGAAGTATCTCTACCCTTACACTTCGCCACCGATAGGAGAGTTTGTCGAAACTCTGCAGAGAGATTCAGAGGGCAATCTACTTCTTGCACTGTCTGAAGAATCGGTTAAATTGCACGACCTTGTACTTAATAAAGAAAAGCTTCAGGAGGCTGCCACTGTTCCCGAGCTACAGTCGCTTTCAGAGCTGTGGAAACGTCTCCCTAAACCAGGTTCTGAAATGACTCCTAGAGAAGCTCAATACGCGACAGTATTCTATCATAAAGCTCTCTCACCACTGCTTTGTTTGATTGTAGTCTTATTGCCAGCACCATTTTGTTTACGCTTTAGGCGTCAGCCCATCCCTTTTTTATTTTATTGTGTAGGTATTTTTTCATTTGTTACCTTCTACCTACTTCTCGACGCACTTACGGTCTTAGCTAAACGGCAGTTGGCAGATCCGGCTTATCTTCTGACTCTGTCCATGATTATTTTAGCTGCGATTACGACGATAATTAATATTAAAAAAATATAGAGAAAATTATCGAAATTGGTTCCTGTGTGTTGTGTAGACGAGGTATCTTTAAGGATTAACTTTCCATTTTCAAAAGCGAGAAGACCCTCGATATTGACGACTTGATGACCAGAAAAACTGCCCTCTACTTCTTGTAGAACAACAGTGGGCTTCTTACCAATACAACAGCTTTTTAAGTGGGGTTCACTCGATAAAATCCATGTACCCTCTTCTGTCTTGTAGGGGAAACCTTGCAAAGTAATGCGTTCATCCTTATGCATCGAGGCAAGTTCTTCAGGATCAGATTGCACGATATCCTGAAAAGTCACTAAAACTGTCATCCACATAAAAGCCTCAATTCTGTAAAATACATACATCAACTTAAATCAGAAGACAAAATATGTACCACGATCTTTTTACTTCAGAATCTGTAGCTATCGGCCATCCTGATAAAGTAGCTGATCAGATTTCAGATGCTATTCTCGACGCCTGTTTACAACAAGACCCCTATTCACGCGTAGCCTGCGAGACTTTAGTAGGAGCAGGGCTGGTCGTTATTGCAGGTGAAATTACTACCCACGCTCAGGTCGATTATCGCGAAATTGCTCGCAATACCATTCATGACATAGGCTATATTGATTCAAAATTAGGGTTTGATTACAAATCCTGCGGAATTATTACTTCTATTAACAAACAATCTCCCGAAATTGCTGCAGGGGTAGGAAAAGAGAATGATGATACCCAGGAGTTAGGAGCGGGTGATCAAGGTTTTATGTTTGGCTATGCCTGTGACGAAACTCCCGAACTGATGCCCTTTCCTATCATGCTTGCCCATCGTATTGTAAGGCAGCTTAAGTTAGAGAGAGAAAGTGGGCGGATTCCCTATCTACGCCCAGATGCAAAAGCTCAGGTTACGGTGCAATACAATAATTCTCACCATACACCCATCAAATTGCATACTGTCGTTGTTTCGACTCAACACGATCCCGATGTAGATCAAAAGACGATAGCTAAAGACATGCGCTGCATGGTCGAACAGTTAGTCCCAGCAGATATGTTAGATCCCTCTATGCAGCTCTTCATTAATCCATCAGGGAGCTTCATTCAAGGAGGTCCAGCCTCTGACTGTGGTGTAACAGGGCGAAAAATCATCGTGGATACGTATGGAGGAGCATCGCGCCACGGAGGCGGGGCATTTTCGGGTAAAGATCCCACCAAAGTGGATCGCTCAGGTGCTTATGCTGCGCGCTACGCCGCGAAGAATATTGTGGCAGCAGGCCTCGCCAAACGCTGCGAAGTGCAGATTGCTTATGCTATTGGAAGAGCAGAACCTGTCTCTTTTCGAGTAGAGACCTTTGGAACAGCACAAATTGATGAGGATTTGCTGAATAAAGCAGCCAGCAAAGTCTTTAGTTTTACTCCACGTGGAATCATTAACACATTGCAATTAAGAAGACCTATATATCGCCAAACTGCTTTTGGTGGACATTTTGGTCGCGATGAGATCGATTTTACCTGGGAGCATACCGATCGTGTCGCTGAGTTACGTAAAGCTGCCGGTATTAAATAAATTAATTTATTTTTTCTTAATATTTACGCGTTATAATACTATTATGATTAAAATATTACTTTTACAGGAGTATTATGCGTAAATTGATTTTATCAGTTATTTTATTTTTATTTGCCGTAAGTCCCGCTTATTCATTATCTAATTTAGATGATTTCTATGGCTTAGATTCTAATTGGACATCCTGGTACCGAGATAAAACAATATCTATCTATACCCCTACCTCCCTTGAAGCAAATATAAAAATCACGTGGAACTCTAAGAAAGGGGAGTATCTCTTTGCTTTATCCGATGAAAAAGGCAACTCTTTAGCCACTGCTCAGGCTTTCAAAAATCCTGAACAAAACAGCATTATTTTTACTATTAAAGACCAGGAAGGCAAAGAGATTGGAAAAATCATTAATGATCAGTTTGAGCCCTATTACTGGTCTGCTAGTTTGCATGCTATTCTCTACTCTGCTGAAGGAGCTCCACAGCTAGAAGACTATTTTAGTCAATACAGAGGTGTCCTAGAAAGCTTTGTACATTATCATTCTATGTTTAATCCTGGTGAAGACCCAGACAAGAAATTCGCTACAGTTAGCATGATCGTTGGGAATGCCTTGAAAAGTTCATGGACAATTCAAGCGCAATTGTTAAATAAACCCTATATTAAAGATGTGAATATTGACTTAAGAAACTATGTACTGTTTCTTGCCATCCGTTCTGAGATCTTTAACTTTGAAAGCGAGATCATCCCCCTACTGCCTACTAACTAGAATCCTTTCTATTTGTTTAATAAACTCATCTGTTACTGCGGATTCCGTATCCGCAGTATAGATGCGTTTATTAATCGGGTTAGATTTTGTACCGCTTCCTTCAAGGATATCTTTTCCATGCTTTAATGCATCACTAGCATCGCCGCCTTTACCATAAACAGAAATCACGAAGCCGCATTTTCTTTCTTCAGCTGAGGCTTGCTTTCTATTCTTGTTCGTCATTTTTACTATTTCGTATGGAGTTCTGAAAGCTTGCTTAATTTTTTCAAATATTGTTTCCTCCAATTCAAGGTTTATATCTGATTCAAAATTTACATACAACCTTCTTATATCGGGAACATCCTTGTTTTGCACTTCTGTAACTTTAGCAGGGGTAACGGTTGGTGGCTGCGCTTTTGCAGGAGCAGGAGTAACTGCTGGTGGCTGCGCTTTTGCAGGAGTAGGAGTAACGGCTGGAGGCGGCTCTTTTTTTGCTACTGGTGCTGGGATAGCGACAGTTTGTGGGGGAGTAGGCGTTGCAGAAGAAGAACTCGATGATGAACTTGAAGATTGAGAGCTGGTTTGATTTTGAAGTACGGCAGTGTTTCTTAACATGCACTTTAAATGAGCGACTAAACCCTTAAGTTCTATGATGGATTTTTCATCTGAAGCCACAGGTTCATTAGTGCTCACACAAAACAAGGGATGTGTAATGCTACTGGTAGGATTAAGGTTAGTTCTAATTATTTCTTTATTATTTTCTGAGTATTTTGCATTATAATTAACATATTTAATAAAATTTTCTAGATCGCCTTTATTTATTAAACCTTGAGGCTCTAAAAAATCAGTTGAAGTTTTTCCTCTAGGCAGCGAATTAGAAATAAGAATATGAATAACCTTACTGTTACCAATGGGATCAACAGCGGTAGATTTTTTAAATATCAACTTTGCCAGATCAATCTGAGTCTCGTTCCACAAGGGACGGGCGGCACTAATTGTTTGAAAAAAAATAACAGCATCTGGGATCGTTTTCTCTTTTTTCTTACCTTTTGAATCCGTAAAAGTTTTAGCGTCAGATAGAGCTTGACTTTTGGTAATCTGATCAATGGTAAAACACTTTTCAATCCCTGCGTTTTTAAGATGTATATCCAGTATCCGAAGAGCATCTGTAATATCGGCTGTCGGAGTATCTGATGTTCCACATACGTACAGAGTAATGGGTTTATTTAAACCAAATTGGGCCAGCTGCTGGATTTCTGAGGTAGGCGCAGGTTGAGAGGGACTAGGTGATGAGGGCTTAGGCGATGAGACTGGTTTAGAAGTTTTAGGCGATGAGACAGATTCAGAAGTCCTTTCGAGCAGTTCTTGACAGCGCACTTGTATTGTGTGGAGCAATTTTGCAGCTTCTAAAGATTGTTGTTTAGAGCGGGTTTGTTGTGTGGAAGGCAAAGCTTCTTTCACGTATTCCATCTGATTAACGCATAGCTCCATCTGATCAGCGCATAACTTAATCAAGTTGTGCAAGTTAGGAGGTTTGACTTCTGCTATTCCTTTCGGTAACGGTTGAGGTGTAGTTAAATCATTTGTACTGGGAAAATTTTTTGCCAACTGCTCACTGTAAGTTTTGATTCGATCCAAATTATTAGTAATTTCTTTTTGGTGATCTTTGGGTAAATTACCGGAATTATAGGAGTTCTGTACAAAATCAAGAAAATTCATGCAGTCTTTAATATCTTTAATCATAAGTATACTTCTTAATTAGTTATAATTATTCTAATCGTATTATATCTAACTTTACCGTTTTTTAAAAATAATACAGAGGCGAGTGGACATTTATGGACTGAATTTAATATTAATAAATAGCCTAACATTTATAATGAGAATGTAATATAAATAGTTTATTTTTGGAGGGATTATGCGTAAATTTATTACGTCGGTGATTTTGTTAATTTGCGCCTTTAGTCCTCTTTATTCTTTATCTACATTCAGAGATTACGGTGTATCGGATTCTAACGAGAAGGCTTGGAACAAAAATAAGACTTTATCCTTTTCCACTATGAATGAACCTAGAGAAGAAGAAAAAGTTAAGATTACTTGGAAAAAAGGGACATATCTTTTTGTCTTGGCTGATGAAAAGAATGGCTTGGCTGCTAAGGCGCAGGCTTTCAAAAATCCAGATGGTAGCATTACTTTTAAAATTACAGACCAGGATGGAAAAGAGCTAGGTAAAATCATCAATGATAAATTTGATTCCAACTACCTGTCTGTAAGCTCTCATGCTGTCCTTTTTTCAGCAGAAGGTGTCCCACAGTTGGAAGATTTTATAATTAATTACCGAATGGATGGGTTTATTTTCCCTGATAATAGTTCAGAAAACTCTTATGTTTCTCATACTTTATTAGAACCTTCAAAGATTTCACTAGCGTTTCCTGTTGGGTTCATGTCAGTTTTTAGCCCTTATAATTATGGTTCAGGGTTGCCTGAAGTCACTATTGATGCGGGGGTAGTTAATTTACCCTATTTTACGGAGGCCAAGATCGATTTAAGAAACTATATCTTGTTTCTTGCTATTCGTGCAGAAGTTCTCAACTTTAAGAAGGACATCATTCCATTATTGCCTACTGCGCAATAAGCACCTTTCTTTGCAAAAATATCATTAAATGATATCATAATGGTATCAACTATGGTATGAAATATGACCTCTTCAAACTTTAACCTCAGAGGCGTGCCCTCTGAGGTCATGAAAATTTTAAAACGCAAAGCGAAAGAGCAGCATGTGAGCATTAATTTTTTGATTTTAATGCTTGTAGAGGAAGGTATTGGTTTAAGTCAAAAAAAGAAAAAAACAATCTACCATGATTTAGATGATCTTGCAGGAACATGGACTGAAGAAGAAGCCGAGTTATTTGAGAAGAATATTAAAGCTTTTGAAGTTATCGATGATGAGCTTTGGCAATGAGACCACTATTGATTGACACTAATACATACTCAGCTTTTAAACGCGGAGACAGTCGCATTCAATCCGTCTTTGAACACGTTGAAGTACTTGGTATGAGTCCCATTGTAATAGGAGAACTATTAGTTGGATTTACTGGAGGAACTCAAGTTAAACGCAATCGTGAAGAATTGCAAAGCTTTTTAGAAAGGCCAAGAATAAAGATATTTAATATTACAACGGATACAGCACATTTCTTTAATCAAGTCCACTCAGCGCTTAAAAGAAAAGGAAAGCCTATTCCTACGAACGACATATGGTTAGCAGCCCAGGCGCTTGAACAGGGTTGTGTAATGTGTACATATGACAAATATTTTCTTGAAGTCGAAGGCTTGATAGTAGGAAATTCTTTAGAATCCCTAGTTTTTTAACTCATGGACATCTTAGTCCTTGAATGTCCACACCCCTCTGCTTAAATCTGTTGTAGAGCCTTGCAGGCTGCTTCCCATTTGACAATAGCGGCTTCTAGGGTTTGCTCTAGGAGCTTTTTTTGTTGGAGGGTTTTTTCCTGTTCATGTCGTGGTGCTGTTTCATAAAAAGAGGGATCGCTTAAGATTTTATCCAAAGCTATCATCTCCTTTTCACAGCGAGAGCTCTCTTCCTCTAGGGATTTAATCTCTCTTTCAAGCTGTGTGCGTCGTTTGCGTTGCTCTCGCACCTCGTCGTGAGAAGGTGGGGGCGTGGCTGTTTTTTCTTTGGTAGCAGGACGCGTTTTGTCTCTATCAAGCAGGTCTTGTTCGCGCTTTTGGATATATTCGTTGTAGGTGCAGCAATAGTCGACTATTCCGGTAGGTTGTATTTCTATGACCCTTTCAGCAAAGCTGGAGACAAAATATCTGTTATGGCTGACGAGCAGGACGGTTCCTGGATAGTTCTTCAAGGCTTCCAGTAGGGTCTCGATGGATTCCATATCGAGGTGGTTAGTAGGTTCATCGAAGATCAACACATTGGTCTTTAAGAGCATCATTTTGGTTAAAATGAGCCTTGCCATCTCTCCACCGCTGAGAGAATCGATTTTTTGATAGACTGTATCGGCCTCGAAGAGCATTTTTCCGAGCAATGCACGCACTTGCTGTTCAGCGAATCGTCTATCGATGCTGCAGGCCCATTCTAGGATGGTCTGATCGAGTTCTAAGGCTTTTCGTGGATCTTGTGGAAAGTAGGTGTACTGGGCGTTGATGCCCCATTCAAATGTGCCTGAAGTGAGTGGTATGCTGCCTGTAATAATCTCTAGGAGGGTAGTTTTTCCTATACCGTTAACGCCTAGAAAAGCGACTTTCTCTCCGCGCTCTATCTCTAGTGAAACATTATCTAAGACTACATGGGAGCCATAATTTTTGCATAAATTATCTATTTTTAAGACGCGTACACCGGAGGCTTTTTCTAAAGCAAGTTTTAAATGAGGGGCTCTTCTGGATGTGGGTGCGAGTACTTTATCTGAAATTTCGGTATTGAGTTTTTCGACTAGATTTAACTTTGACTGGGCTTGGCGTGCCTTTGAAGCTTTTGCACCAAAGCGGTCCACAAACTCCATGAGCTGGTCTCGGCGTTTTTCTTGTGTGAGGATCTGTTTTTCATTTTGGAGTAACTGCAGGTTCTTTGTTGTGATAAAGGTATCGTAATTACCGGGATAGTTGCTTATGGTTTTATGGTCGACGTCTAGAATATCTGTTGAGACTCTATTGAGGAATGTGCGGTCATGCGAGACTACGACGAGGGTACCTTTGAAGTTGGATAGAAATTCTTCGAGCCAGCGGATGGTAAAGAGGTCTAGGTGGTTTGTGGGCTCGTCTAAGAGAAGCAGGTCGCAATCGGCAAAGAGTAATTGAGCTAGCAAAACGCGTAACTTGTATCCCCCCGAGAGTAATCGCATGGGCTGTTGATGGCGTTCTGTAGGTAGCCCTAGACCCACTAAGAGTTTTCCTGCTTGGCTTTCGGCTACATAGCCTTGCTGCTGGGCTATTACATGCTCAATAGCTTCGAGCTTGACGCATGTTTGATGATCAAACACGGGATGGGCCTCTATGAGCTGCTCTCGCTGAGTAATCGCGTTCCATAAGAGAGGCTTTCCCTGAAGAACTACATCGATAAGGTTTGTATCTTCAAAGAGGAAGTGATCTTGCCGCATGGTTCCGATGGAAATCCCTGCGGGGGTAGAGATGTCGCCTTTATCTGGAGATAGCTCCTTAGCGAGAATTTTTAAAAGAGTGGATTTTCCGCTACCATTTGCCCCAGCAAGGCCATAATGGCGGCCGGGGTTTAATTGTAGTGTGACATCTTCAAATAGGATTTTGTGGCCAAAGCGCATGGTCACAGAGGATAGAGCGATCACAGTATTTTAGTTTATTCCTCTTCTTTAAAGCGGTAGCCAACGCCACGTACGGTTTCGATCCAGTGGAAGTTTGGCCCTAATTTTTTGCGTAGAGCGGCAACATGCACGTCAATGTTACGGTCTACAATGAAGGCGTCGTCATTTTGGACATCGTCGAGGAGCTGGTTACGAGTGAGGACTTTACCGCGGCTTAGCAAGAGGCGTTTGAGAATGCCAAACTCAGAGAGGGTAAGTTGTAGGGTTTTATCTTTTTTCTTTAGGAGATAGCGGTCTACATCCATGTTGAATTGCCCAAATTTGACGAGTTTGGGGGCTTTTTCGGGCTCTTTTCCTCTACGTAAGACTGCTCTTACTCTTGAAAAGAGGACTTTAGGGGAGAAGGGTTTAGAGACGTAGTCGTCAGCTCCGAGTTCAAGTCCTAGGACGATATCTAATTCTTCGCTCTTGGCGGAAATCATAATGACGGGAATATCTTTAAGTTCTGGGTTATTTTTGACTTTTCTGCAGACATCTAGTCCGCTTTGCCCTGGGAGCATGATGTCTAGGATAATGATATCGGGTTTTTCTCGTTCAATGGCTCGTAAGCCGTTGAGTCCGTCTACTTCGGCATGTAGCTTATAGCCGGACATTTCAGCCTGGAGTTTAATCAAGGCAGCGATATCTTCTTCGTCTTCTATAAGGATGATTTTTGGTTTTTGCATAGTATAAACCTCAAATAGTTGAACCTTTCAAATAGTTAATTTATTAAGATTTACTTATACATATTAACTTAATATTTATTAAAACATTTCTTTATTTATTTTAAAACATTTCTTTACAATTCGTGAGCGCTTCATAGGGGTAATAATAATTGTTTCTTAAAAAAATAGGAAGATAAAAACCCAAAATTCTGGTTAAAAATTGATTTTTTTTTGCTCATTAAATAAGATCCTTGACAACTTCTTAAAGTAGGCACTTCTCTATGTATAGACAATGGATTGCTATTCTAATTGGATTAATAGTATTTATTCCCCTAAATGCCAAGGGTCCTACGATACCTCAATTGGCTGTCTCTGGGCACGCTGTCCTAAAGAGACCAGCAGATGAAGCCTTTTTACGCTTAGGGATTTCGACTGAGGCCACCACAGCAGCGGGAGCACTACAACTGAATAGCGATCAGATGGTGAATATGATTAATGCTTTGAAAGAGGCTGGATTGAAGACTAGTGAATTCCAGACGGGTCAATTTTCACTCTATCCGCTCTTTACGAACAGACCTTTGAAGGCTCCTGATGATTGGACTCCTGAAATACGCGGGTATCGTGTCGAAAATAAGCTTTTGATTAATACTCAGCAGATTGATCATCTAGGGGGATGGATTGATATTGCAGTCCAGAAGGGCGCCAATGCCATTGATGATATCTCTTTCGGGCTTCATGATGCTCGCAATTATCGCGACGAGGCGATCCGAGAGGCTGCAGCATATGCTTGGAATGATGCGGTGACTTTGGCAGCTAGTATGGGGGTAAGGCTAGGTAAAGTTTTGTCGGTGAATCTGGATCAGTCATCCCTACAGCCTATGCCACGACAGCCCGAACCGATGATGTTTAGCCGAGCAGCAGCAAATGTCTCTCCACCTATTGCAAGGGGAGATGTGGATGTTCAGGCACATGTGACAGTTATTTATGAAATTATCCAATAATTAGGAGAGAGTTTCTATGTTTGTGATAAACCCTAAGAGTTTAGGCATTGCAGGAGGAATTATTTGGGGAGTTGCAATGCTTCTGTTGACCTGGTTAAGCATGATTACAGGGTATGCGACGATATTTCTTTCATTGATGGTAGATATTTATCCAGGCTATTCTGTTTCGTTTTTTGGGAGCATTATAGGGCTTGTTTATGGATTTATTGATGCATTTGTCTTTTTATTTTTGTTAGGATGGCTCTACAACTTTATTGAGCATTGAAGCTTAATATAGATCTCTCTATAGTTTTTGGTTAATTCAATAAGAATAGAGAGAAAAATGTCTTTATCCGTGACTAGACTCTCATCTCCATCGAGGGTAACCTTGGAGATGGAGAGAGAGGTTTTTTCTACTTCTATATCTGAAGAAACTGCCAAAGAAGAGAAGATCTATCCTTTTTGTATATTGCCCTCTGATCGTATGCGGCAAGAATTGGAAAGGAGAGGCATTGTTGATTCTCATGGTATTCCCGATCCGTCTTTAAACAAAAAAAAACCTCCTGCATGGACTCGCGTTCAGTGGCAAGCTCTCCTTAATGTATTAAAAAATTATTCTAGTGCTGGTACTGCAAAGATAAGAATTGGAGGCATGCTATTTTTTCTTCGGCTCAAGATGAATCAGAAAGCATTTGGCAAGGCTGATACACAGTGGTTGAAGGGGAGTAAGATTCACGAAATCCATAAGGCAGAAAATGGGCATTACTATAAGTTGGTTTTAAATGTTTTACGTCCAAATCTTGAAAAGTTGTTAGAACAGTTTAATATCTTTGAGGGGGAATTAGATGTAGCTGTCGATACAGATTGGCTAATCGAAGCGACCGGATCGGATATAGAGATGTTGCAGGTTGGTGGAAATTTGATGCTGACCTATGTTGCTGCTAAAACATATTTAACGGCATTGCCTACTCTAGAACAGATGCAAGAAGTACGTCAGGTGGCTTTTAAAGATTTCACCTGCATTGATCCTTTTTCCAAGCCAGAGGCAAAGGTTATTGATCCGTCAGGAAATACATTTTTTATGGCTGGGATCGGACCAAATGATCTAGTTATTTCCCACAAGCAAAAAAGACAATTTTTATTTGACAGTCTCAAGATGGATATAGGCAGGGTCTTTTATTACATAAAGCCTAGGTTCTATTCTAATACATTAGACCTGATCAATGAGATCGAGCAGTTCATTTCTCAGCTGAACAATGTTTCTGAGTTAGAAAGATTAAAATTATGCCCGGTGGCAAAGGATAACGATTTTTGGGGAGCAATTCTAGCACGTCTTACCCGTTTTCGCTGCATTAAAAATGTCTATAACACACATAAAAAAGGTTTTGTACGCCTTCTTTTTGATCTTTCTCGCGGGTTTAAACTCTGCTTTAAAAAAGACTTTGTGGATCTTCTTATGGCTAATATAGCCGAGATAAAAAGTCTTTATGGAGAAATTTCCTGCTCCTTTTTAGCAAATTTTTTGGCAAATTTATTAATAGAAGCTGTTGAAGATCACTCCGATGATAAACATTCGATCGATTATTTAGCGTTAGCGCTGATAGCCGTGTACAGTTTCGAAGAAATTCAAAAAGAGGGTAATGTTCCAGAGATAACCGAGGAGGTTATTTCTATTATTTGGCAGAAGCTCAGTCCTAAATTTTTAGGTGAAGATGCTGTTCAAGAGGAAGGACTTCCAATACTGATTAGACAGATCAGTAAGAAAGGATTAGCCCATTTAAGTGATATTAAGAGCTGTGTTCAACTCTTTGTTTTTACCTCACTTTGGCAGTCAATCAATGGACGAAAGTGGACAGAGCTCTCGGCAATATTGACAGAGCACTTAGAACAGCCTGTAGCCTCGGTGATATTGCGCAGACCTACTCATGTTGTTTATATTCCGGTGCCTTTAGCTTTCGACGCATTCATCCCTGCCATACAGAACTCTATAGAGTTTAATGAAGGATGGAAAGAGGTGCTCATTACATGCGCAAGAATGTTGCTCTGTACCTCTTTAGAGCCTTCTCAAATATCCCGGTACGGCGCTGAAATTAATTTGGATTTGAATACGTTAATCGATGTGCTGAAAAAGGGTCTAGACCATGCTGAATATAGCTATAGCCTTTATTGTTTTGCACTTTTAATACACTGTACCAATCAGCAAAAGGATCATGCACTTCTTAAATTAATCCTTGAAAGGTTTCCTGATCTATATTGCAGCCTAGATAGAAATGAAGATAGGACCTATCTAGCCAGACTGATCAGTCATCTTGTTCTAAACATAACGAAAAATGTGAAGATACAATTCAATACAAAAATGTCAAAAAAAGAGCTTGTTGAATATTTGTTAAGTTCTTTTTTTCAATCTCCGAATGTTGATTACAGAGAATTTTTTATTCAGCTATGGGAAAGGAATAGCTATCAATTAACTCAAAAAGAAGCTTTTGAACAGGGTAGGAGGCTTATTCTTCAAGTTCTGCCACAGCAGCCTCTTTTAGCGTTGCGTATCTGGTCTAAAATATACACTGAAGCCACGATAGATGATAAAATACTCATCTATAAGCTTGTAGAAAGCATTATATCCCTTCAGAAAAATAATAAATGGGGTTCCATACCGCCTTGTTTTAAAGAGTGTGTCTTTCATGCATGTAATAATCATCTGTTGGCAATAGATTTTATTAATAGAGTACTGCCTATATTTCAATTTAAGGAATGGTTTAAAGAGGGATTTGCTATTGTAGAGATGCATCCTAAATTTCCAAAACAGACGATTCTTCAGTGGATATTATTATATTTAAATACAATGCCTCAAGGAAGTGTTGACACTATTGAAGAGCGTTGTGAAATTATTCAAAAGTATCCCTATGATGAACTTATTGAAGAGAGAGAAAAGTTATGTAATGACCTCGATACACATTGTAGGTTAAGTGAGAAGGGTTGGACGCGTCGACAAGTACAAGACCTTATTCAGAACGGTTTGGAGTCTTTGGACTGCAAAGATCTTCCTCAAATCGTTTTTATCTTTGTTCGAAGAAAAATCAGGGCAGGAGTGTTGGCAGAGGCGCTTAATCGTATCTACACAGAATGGAATACGATTATTGTACTGCCTCAATTTGATGACGTTTATGAAGAACTGTTTTCTTTGATGATAGAAAAAAAAGAGTGGGGAACATTTTTAGAAAAAAAACCTTATGAAGTAACTCCAGAGTGGCTGACAGTATTACATTGGAAAATTTTAAAAAAAATTTTTAATAATAATAAACTAGCTTTGAGAGTGACTGAATGGGAAAATTTTATCACTTTCATTTCCCAGATTAGTCGACCGCAGTATTTAGCTGAAATTGACCAGGAGCAGTATGGTATTATTGAAGTTTTGGTGAACTCAGCAAAGAAAATATTACAAAAAAACAAACTTAAGATCATTCCGATATTGGAATATGTTTTATATATACTAACTTCTCATCCGAAAGGTAGAGTCGACTACTCTTTATATGAAAAATACTTGGTATTAGTATCAAATCTATTAGAGTGTGCTTATGTCAAATATGGTGGAAGCATAGCCTACCGCATAGAGATAGAGAAATGTCTTTTGGAATTTCTGATTGATTTGGATGAAACGATAAAAAAGATCAGAGAAAATTCAGTCAAATTACAGGTAATTCAAACTCTAACATTGTGGATTGATAAGACAAAGATTCAATTATTAAAATTGAAATCTTTGAAAGAGATTTTTCTAAGTTCAGCTCCTATCCATGGATCTCTATTACTTATTATTTATCAGAATTTTATATTTCATAGAGTAGCTAATGAGCTTTCTAATACAATGGAAGGCTTTAATTTAGTAAAAAAATTCTTTATTCGATGCTTGGATGCTAATTTAATAGAGCCATCTGTCGCAATGGCTAAAACATTAGTTGAGACTCCTACATATTCGAAGAATTTAGATTTACCAACAGTGGAAAGGCTTTTTGCATGTTGCATCCAATCCTTTAAGCTCAATTTGAAAGAATTTAATTCACTTTTTGATTTATTGCGACAATTCTCTTCTCCTCATAAAAAAGAAGAATTTTACAAAGAAAAATGGTTGAGTTTGGCCTATTTTTTTAGAAATAACAACGATTATTTCTCTTGTATCAGAGCATTAGCTCAGATTACTGTTTTTGAAAATCAACAGAAATATTTAGAAATTAACAAATTGGTCTTAGAATGTGTTCAGAAGGTTGATTCTATTTATTTTCAGTCTCATAATCTGTCTATTTTTGTTACCATGCTGATACGCTATCCTATTCCGGATGTAAAATGCATGCTAAACTTTTTTGAATATGTGCACAAAATGCAGGCTTTGCAAAGAGGAGACCTTTTAGAGATTTTAATCAAAATGGAAGAAAAAGAGATATTTAATGAGAATTTTAATGAGCGCTATCAGTGTTGGAAATTGGCTATCAGCTCTGTTAAAAGTGCAGAACAGTTATTAAAATTGCTTGAGGAAGAAGATTCTCTTTTATATCAAGCCTTTCCTGAAGAGCTGAATACCACTATTATTTCAGATTTTTATTTAGTATTAATTGAGTCGTCAATACCTTTCATTAAAAATGAAAATTTATTAAAGAATGTATTAAAACTATTCGATGGAATGATCAAACTTTCTACCGATCTGGGTGATCCTGACTTTTGTATTCTCTCTTTTCTACAGACTTGGATACTCAGGTTTTATGAATGGATGAATCCTGATTGGGTGGAACAATACCCGAAGATGAAAGCCCTACGCAAAAATATTGAAAAGGCAACTAAGATTCTTTTACCAGCTTTAGAGAGCGTAGAAAACCATAATTGTACACTCTATTATGTGATTCTTTTAATGGAAAATCTCAAATTCCTTTTTATGGAACGAACCGATAGTCTTAGAAAAAAGGTTGATGGCCTGGCTACTAAGGTAGTAGAGATAGATGATCTCATTGTTAAACGGTCCATAAAATTGTTAAATATTACTCCATTAATTCCATTTGAAAAATATCAGTCTATTCATGGTGGATTAATCATTTACATCTCTCGGCTTGTCAATTTGAATTTATCAGAAAACGAATTAATGGCGATTGTATCAGGGTGTCTGAAACATGTAGAAAATAGTCCTGATGTGATAGTTAAAGCGGCGAATATCCTTATGGTCATTATTGAGAAATATAAAGTTAAGAAAGAGCAGTTTATAGGCAAAGAAAAATTTTTAAAATTAATTAAAAAATATTTAGCAGTGACTCTCAAGTATTCTACATTTAATCATTCATGGGAAGTTATCAGAGTGATCAATCATCTATACTGTGATGATTATATAGATAAATACACAAAAGATGAATGGTTGCAACAATCTCTCGCGTCGAAGGGGAGAAGACACCCTCATGAATTCGATTTCTAAATAACTCACCTTACACAAAAACTATTTAACGCGAAGGTCGCGTTAAATAGTTTTTGTGTAAGGTGAGTTGTCAATCTTTAAAATTTCTTTATAATTATTTGTTATAGTTTTCATTTAGTTTGATTTAATAGAGGGTTAAAATGAATTATATTGAGTCTATTCGTGAAAAAATTACTAGTGAAACAGCCTTTCATATGGCTGGAGGCGTCGCTTTAGCTGCAGTGTGCGGATATGGCGGTACATTCTTTTTTTCGCTTTTAAATCCCGCAATTGGAGCTGCTTATGTTGCTTCAGCGGCAATTACTTCTATGGTTGCTTATCAGGCTTTGGAATCTTTAAAAGATAATTTTAAATCCGAGAGAGTCAAGAAAGTAATCACAATTGTTCAACTTTTGCAAATTCCTCTATCTTTCTATTTATTGCCAGAACCATTAGGACTCTGCATAAGGGCTGCAACTAAATTGGAAATCATTATCGCCACAGCACACTTTGCTGCAATTCCAGTATTTTTCCACTTAGCAATTGAGGCTTACCGTAATCCGACAACGCAGAACATTGCATTGGCTGCAGGGGTGATGCTGCCTTTAGCTACTGGTATGAGGACTTACGTAGCTCTGTTTGTATAAGCGCGTGAGAATAATTGTAATCAGATAAAAAGCGCTGATCACACAAACTGTGACTCCTCCTGTTGAAAGAGCGATGCCGTAGACAGAGAGAAGATGTCTTGATAAGGCAACACCAATTAGAGCTGTGAGAATTCCAATCAAGCATGCCAAAAGGATCAATCGTTTAAAACGGTGAGTCAGCTGTCTGGCAATGAGTGTGGGTGCTGTTAATAGTGCTAAGACCATTAGAACTCCAACGGCTCTAAACCCACTCACGACGGTAATAGAAGTCTGTCCCATCAATAGATAACTAAAGAGTGCAGGAGAGAAGCCAATAACTTGTGCTAATCCGCTATCAAAAGTTGTGATGAGATATTCCTTAAAAAATAAATAGATAAAAATAGCATTGAATAGGGCTATTCCAAGGGCCCAATAGAGGTCTTCACGTTGAAGTGCGTCGACGTTTCCCATCACAACTTCAGTCCCAATATGAGCGTTACGCGTCAAAACAGTAATGAGGACAATTCCTAATGCAAAGAGGGAAGTAAATGTAAGGCCAATGCTGGCATCGACCTGAAGGTTTAATGTGGAGTTTAGAAACTCTGTGAGAAAGGCTGTGGCTGCTCCGACTAGCACAGAGGCGACTAAGAAAAGGGGAATGTTGTAATAGAGATCGTCACTGGGATTGATGAGAAATACAAGGACGATGCCTAAGAGTATTGTGTGAGATAGGGCATTAGCGAGCATTGTCATGCGCTTTAGTACCAGGAAAGAGCCTACAAGCGCTCCAGATATTGCCACAGAAGCGAGAACAGCCATTTGCAACTCATCGCTGGCGAGTGAAAGCTCTCCTTTGCCCATTAAAAAGTATCCAATGCGCTGAAAGAGGACCAGAAAGAACTCCCAAAAGGTTGTGTCTGAGTAAGGATTAGGTACATAGCTTGCAAGCATAATTATAGTACCGGGTTTTTGGATGGGATGGGCTGATGGTGTGGATCAGTTTTGGGATCTTTGAGGAGTTTGGTGAGGGCCTCTTCGAGTTCGGGAGTGATAATATGTTCCATCTCTTCGGCATTTCGATGGACTTTTTCTGCACCAACGCCTAAATAATCTGCCAAATAGACTTCCCATAAGCGGTGAAGGCGAACAATTTTTTCAGCCTTGATCTTTCCGTCAGGAGTCAAACGCCAAACTTGATGGGAAATATTCTGAATCCAGCCCTGTCTCTTAAGACTATGGAGGGCTAACCTGACCAGAGAAGGGGAAGTATTAAAATACTTAACTAATTCTTGAGTTAGCGTTCCATCTTCAGGAGAGAGTCTCCATATGCATTTAAGGATATTTTCACATAAACAGCGGTACCTAAAAAGCATGATTCTCCATGCGCGAGATGCTAAACCGCGTTCAGGAGCACAAATAAGGGCAAAAAGGCAGAGAGTAGCTGCTGTTAAGACTATTGTAGGTCCAGTAGGGATGGAGACTCTGGTTGTCGCAGATGAAAAACTGTGAGTAAGTGTCAGAGATAAGTAGTTGCCGATAAAGCCTGCACAGATGCCAAAGAGTCCTGCTAGCAGGAAGACGGTCGAAAGGCGATTGGTGAATTGTCGAGCAGAGACTGCAGGAGCAATAAGCATAGCAGACATGAGAACGACGCCTACCGTGCGAATGCCGATAATCACAGCCAGGACTACGAGAAAAAAGAAGATGCTTTCGATAGCTTTAACAGGGATACCTAAACTGAATGCATAGTTTCGATCAAAGGCGACAATTTTAACTTCCTTATGCAACAGAGCCAAAATGACAATGATGCTAGTAGCGAGTATTCCATATAGTGCTATATGAAAGTCTGTCATGGTAGCTGTCTGTCCATAAAGGAGCGATAGCATGCGGCGATATTCGGCGGCATGGGTAAACTGCATTTGGCTTGCAGCTGTGATGCCTACCCCAAAGGTAGCTGCAAGGACAAAACAGAGTGCAGCATCGCTGGGGACACGCACTTTAACTTGGAGCCAATTGACCAGATAAATACTGGCAAAAGCAGTGATACCAGCTCCCAAGAGCATGAAGAGGGTAGTTATATCTTCGGTAAAGCCTAAGAAAGAGGCTACAAATATGCCTGCGATAGCTCCTGGAAAAGCGGCATGAGAGAGGGTTTCTCCCAGTAAGGACTCTTTCCGCAAATAGACCACTACGCCAATTAGCCCTGCTGCTAACCCCATGAGCATGCTTCCAATAGTAGGAGCCCGTAAGACTGGATCTGTGAAGTAGTCGAAAAGGGTGAAATCCATCGTTTTTATTCCATGCCAGTCGTTTTCTGCCGAGAAAGCTTCAATACCTCATCAAAAAGAGCGTAACTCTTTCCATAAGCTGCATTTAGCATTTCGGGATTAAAAACGTGCGAAACCTCTCCATAACCAATTAAGCGCATGTTTAATAAGATGATCCAATCGAAGTAGCTTTCGACAGTCGTAAGGTCATGATGGACAACAAAAATTGTTTTACCACTAGTGCGCAGGCGTCGCAGGATATCCATCAAGACAGTCTCTGAAGAGATGTCAATGCCTGCAAAAGGCTCATCCAAAAAATAGACCTCAGGCTCTTGCATCAATGCGCGAGCAAAGTAGATACGCTGCTGTTGTCCTCCTGAGAGCTGGCTGATTTGTCGGTCGCGGTAGGCAGCCATGCCTACCAGGTCAAGGTAATCGTCTGCAGCTGCATGATCGGCTTTGCGGGGTCGTCTTAAAATACCGATTTTTCCATAGCGACCCATCAAAACTAAATCATGGGCTGTAATGGGAAAGTCCCAATCGACTGTTTCTCTCTGGGGAACATAGGCAATTTTTTGACGGATTTCGGGGAGTGGCTTACCAAAGAAATCGACTTTTCCAGCAATAGGTTTTATTAATCCTAATACTGTTTTGATAAATGTGCTCTTTCCTGCTCCGTTTGGGCCAACGATTCCTACCAACTTTCCTTCTGGAATGGAGAGGGTCACGTCCCATAAAACGGGGGTCTTACCATAGTTAACGCTTAGTTGAGAAGTGCGTAATGCTTTTTTTTCATCGGGATGCATTTAATGCAGTCTCTCTTTCTTCTTTGCCGTTTCCTTGCAGATAGCTTGCAAGGATTTTAGCATCATGTTCAATCATTTTTAAATAAGTGTCTCCATCAGATCCAGGTGGTCCCATCGCATCTGCATAGAGAGGTTCAGTGGCTATGGTGAGAACTAATCCTTTTTCGTTTCCCGCGGAGACAATTTTTCTTATGGAATCTTTACTGACGTTAGATTCCGGAAATAGTACCATAATGTCATATTTGTCGAGGTAGTCGATAATTCCCTGAATATCTGCAGCGCTTAACTGGCTATCAGGGGCTAATCCTTCAGGAGCCTTAAAGCGTTTTTGCCATGCCTCATCACTCTCATTTTGATCAGCTAGATAGGCTCTAGCAAAGTAATTAAAGGCGTCATGACTGGTGACAAGGTAGCGTTTATGTGAAGGAATTTTTTGAAGCTGATCATGCACTTTTTGATGCGCACTTAACATTTCGGTTTTAAGTTGCTCGCCATTCGCAACAAACTCTTTAGCATGTAAGGGCATCGCTTGACTAAGGGCTTGAACGATAAAAGGCACGCCCTTTGCCCATAAACTCATGTCCATCCATATATGAGGATCTAGCTGTCCATCATAGTGCAAAATCAACCCAGGATTAGCCTCCATAATAGAATTTCCAAGAGCTACCGCTTTTGGACTATTCCTCAATGCAGCTTGCAAGCTAGGGCCATGCTCCAGATTCAGTCCATTATAAAAAATAAGATCCGCTCGAGCAAATTTTTCATCGTCACCTTTCACCAGCTGATAGGCATGCGGATTCAAATCCTCTCCAATCAACACCAAATTGTCGATATGTGATCCTCCAATCGTTTTCACCAGATCACCCACCATCCCGGTCGTACTCAACACCTTTAAGCGTCCATCGTCCGCCATCCACTGTTTAGTGGCCTTTTGATGGGAAGAAGTTTCGCAAGCTACGATCACTAGCGCTAGAAGCATGCAAAAAAAATTTTCAACGCAAAGGCGCAGAGGCGCAAAGAAACTCTTCTGTGCCTTTGCGCCTCTGCGCCTTTGCGTTAAATTTTTTTTAATTGTTTTCACTGTCTTTCTCCTAGTTGATAAAGCATATCAAAGTCGTAAATTCCATTGGAACAGCCTGAATTGAAGGAAAATTTCAAAGCATAATTACCTACTCCATGCATTTCATGGGCACGCACTTCTGAATTAATCTGAGGGGACTGTTCCGCACATGCTGCGCAAGGGCACTCTTTTTGAAGATCACTAAGTGAGTAGGTATGTTTTTGGCCATCATCCCAAACAATTGAAAAATGGCAAGAATCAATTTGAAAAAACTCGCGCATACGGCGCTGCTGCGTCCGATTTCCCAGTTTATCCAATTCCGAAAGGACATTATCTGCAATGGTACGAAATGCCTCTGCAGCCATAGGTAGGCCAGTTCCATCATCAATAAATAACGAAAAACCTCTATCAGACCGAAAACTCACCGCTGGATCAATTGGGATACACCCCAACAACGGAATTTCCTCCTCTTCCGCCAGTTTAGCTCCCCCTCCTTTTCCAAATAGGTAAACAGGCTCCACAAGGTGAGATGGCTGATAATAACTCATATTTTCAACAACTCCCAACAACGGAACACGCATCTGCGTAAACAGCGCCGCCGCCTTCCGCACATCTAATAATGCCACTTCTTGGGGAGTAGTCACCAAAATAGCCGCACTCATCTTTCCCTGCTGAGCCAAAGTTAACTGAATGTCTCCTGTTCCAGGCGGAAAATCGATAATCAAATAATCGAGCTTTCCCCACAAAACTTTATTAAGAAACTGTGTAATCACACTATTTGCAATAGGGGCTCGAATAGCTGCAGGCTGTCCCTCCCTACGAAAGAATGCCATCGAGATCATCTTTATCCCAAAACAGACAGCCGGCTCAATCCACTCTCCCTCCTGCTGAGGAAGTCTCACTTCAGGTAACATCCTTCGCAGCGAAGGTCCATAAATATCAGCATCCAGTAAACCTATAGAATATCCCTTTTCATGTAGCGCCAGCGCTAAATTGACCGCCACAGTCGATTTGCCGACACCACCCTTTCCAGCTGCCACAGCAAGGATAGTGGTGATAGAATTTTCTCTAATAGGGCTACTCATAATGGGTAATGGCATAGTAGGTAGTTGTGTTAAATTTCTAATATTTAAACAGTTAAGTCGACAAAATTAAGGATAATCCTCTTATTGTAACTTAATACTATGCATTTTAGTCGATATGAGAATTTCTTGTTATGCTGTTTTTCTTATGATTACTGTGCTATTTACTGGAGAATTAGAAAAAGAGTAGGAAATTTGTTGCACAAAAATCATTTAAATCATTAAATTCCGTTATTAAACAGAACTGCTAGCCAATAAAATCGGTTAACAGACAATGCAACTGGCCAATTGTTGCACAAATAAACAATATTGCACCAAATATCAAAAAAAGGACGGAAACAATGAGTCACGCAACTACTGAAGCAAATAAATTAAATGATCTTATCGAAAAAGCTGTACGTAAAATAGCTGGAGATAAAGAGAATGATATTTGCAGATACATTCCTGCTGACGAGGGTGGTTATATCCATCACTTTACTATGAAAAAAATGAAGCATGAAAATCCTCGTGCTTTAATCGATAAAATCGAAAAACACATTCTTCATCCCACTAATCCTCATAAAGTCTCTCCAAAACCAAGAGCGGCTAGAGGATCACGCAAGCGTCGCGATCATTATTTTTTCTCCAAAAATGATCTTGAAAGACTACTCCACATGGCTCGTATCTCTGGCGACAAAGAAATGATCCGCAAATTATCCCCACGTAATGACCTCCGCGCCATTAAGCGTGAACTCATTGCATCCATCAGACAAGGCAGAGTAGAGCAAGATCTATGGACCTCTTATATTGAGGTAGCACAGCATCACCATCCAGTAGAAGCTTAATCTCTATTAGATAAATACTCTGGTTTTTCATCGCTAAAGCGTAAAGAATAAACTTTTTCTTTACGCTTTTTTGCTTTTCGTTTCTCTCTCTAGATAGTATCGAAATACTTGCTTTTTTTTACCGCTTAGATTATAATGTACTTTTTTACATCGCTGATTTCTTTCTCAAGATTGAAATCATACTAACCAATTGAGGTCATAATTCTATGTCACAAGATGCTACTGCCGAATTCGGCAAATTGCGATCGTTTTTTTGGCCCGTACATATGTACGAACTCAAAAAAATGCTCCCGATGTTTTTGATGATGCTATTCATCTCTTTTAACTACACCATTCTACGCGACACGAAAGATACTCTCGTCGTGACCGCTGGTGGTGCAGAAGTCATCCCTTTCCTTAAATTCTGGGGCGTCCTTCCTTCAGCCGTTATCTTCATGCTGATCTACTCAAAACTCAGCAATAGCCTAAGCAAAGAAAAACTATTCTATGTCACTCTCTTTCCTTTCATGATCTTCTTCGCTCTGTTCGCGACAGTGTTTTATCCTCTTCGCGACATGCTTCACCCTAACGAATCTGCTAACTGGCTGCAAGCTTCGCTACCAGAAAGTTTTGGTGGAATGATCGCTGTTTACCGTAACTGGACTTTCTCATTATTTTATATTCTTTCCGAACTATGGGGAAGCGCTGTTCTCTCCCTGATGTTCTGGGGCTTTGCAAACGATATTATGAAAGTGACCGAAGCTAAGCGTGTCTATACCTTCTTCGGTATGGGCGCTAACGTAGCACTTCTCTTATCCGGTCCTTCCATTATCTATTTTTCTAACATCCGTAAACTACTACCTCCCGATGTGGATGCATGGCAAATAACCCTCAATTATTTGATGGGAATGGTCGTCATCGCCTGCCTCTGCATCTATGCTATTTATTGGTGGATTCAGCGCAATGTTCTCACCGATACACGCTTCTATGATCCTGCTCAACAAGCAAAAGCGAAGAAAAGCAAGCCAAAAATGTCCATTAGCGAAAGCTTCCTCTTCCTCGCTAAGTCTCCCTACATCCTTTGCATCGCTCTGCTTGTTATCGGATATGGTATCGCTATTAACCTTGTTGAGGTTACATGGAAAGGTCAAATTAATAAATTGCATTCCAATCCAAACGATTACAACGCCTTTATGGGTCTCTTTTCCACAATTGGCGGTGCCGTAAATATCTCGATGATGTTTATCGGTGGCTGGATTATCCGTCGATTTGGTTGGGGCATTGCTGCAATGCTGACACCTATCATCCTCATGCTGACTGGTCTCGGATTCTTCAGTTTCGTTATCTTCCAAGATAGCTCACTGCTGCAAGGATTTGTATCCTATTTCGGTGCGACAACTGTTTCTATGGCCGTTGTACTAGGTATGATCCAAAACTTAGCAAGTAAGTCGACAAAGTACTCTCTGTTCGACCCAACTAAAGAGATGGCTTACATCCCCCTCGATCAAGAGTCGAAGGTAAAGGGTAAAGCAGCTATCGACGTTGTGGGTGCAAGATTGGGTAAGTCGGGTGGATCCCTCATCCAGCAAGTATTGATCCTTTCGTTAGGTTTTGGAGCCATTGCTCCTTACGTAGCTGTGATCATGGTTGCTACCATCGGCGCCTGGTTAGTGGCTGTACGTTCGCTCAATAAGCAATTCTTGTTGCTGACTGGCGAAAAATCTACAAAGGCCTCATCGAAAGAGCCTGCAGCCGCAGCACTATAATAGCTGTATCACAAACTGCAAATTCTGTTTTTAACATAACAGTTCAGATGCCCCCTCCGACAAAGGAGGGGGCATCTTGTTAATTCTTATAGTGAACAGCACGGGATTAATTTTGTCACATCTCTAAGAAGCTCAAAATGTACTGAAATGGCGATTCTATGGAAAAAATAAAAATTTGGTTAAGCTGGAGCACTGGAAAGGATTGCGCGTATGCTTTGCATCAATTAATGTTGAACAAAAAATACGAAATCAAAGGATTACTTACTACACTAACGACTTCACGCGCTGTCGCCATGCATGGCACGCCAGAACATCTTCTAAAGAGTCAAGCCTCAGAGCTGGGGCTGCCTTTATATTGTACAGAAGCAGGGATCAATAAATACCAACAAAGTTTTGAACAACAAATGAGAACACTGCTAAAAACTGCCTTGGATCAAAACGTCTCTCATATTGCGTTTGGAGATTTATTTCTTGAAGATATTCGATCCTACAGAGAAGAAAAAATGAAAGGAACAGGAATTGAACTTCTTTTTCCTTTATGGCAAAAACCTACATCTGAACTTGCTAAAAGCATTATTAATAGTGGATTTAAAGCAATCATCACTAGCATTAATCTTAAAGCATTACCTATTTCATTTTTAGGCAGATCATACAATGAAGAATTTCTGTCAGACCTACCCCCAAGCATTGATCCATGCGGAGAAAATGGCGAGTTCCACACCTTTGTATTCGACGGACCTGTTTTTCAGTCTCCCATTGTAGTAGACCTTGGAAAAATCACCATTGAGGGCGACCATGGTTTTGTTCAATTAAATTCTAATAAATTTACATGCGAAGATCACTAAAATCCCTAACATCAGAAAAATTTCGAAAAGACTGAAATTATGAGTCAATTTAGTAAGATAATCCGATTAATTTGGATACTGTTTATCAGTTTAGAACTCTCTGTATTTTGCAGCGAGACTTCTGTCAAAGTTGCGCTTATACATTGGAATCCTAGTCTTGGCGAACTTCATTCAAATATTAACAATTTGAATGTGCTAGTAGAAGAAGCTTTTAAAAATAATGCTCAAATTGTTTTAACCCCAGAACTATCACTGTCAGGATACTCTCTCACGAAAGAACAAGCTCTCAATCTTGCTATTGAGAACCCTTTCTCAGAACTTGCTCAAATGCAAAATTTGGCAAGTCGTTATCAGGGTTATGTCTTTGTTGGAGCAGTTGAAAAAACTGAAGAAAATCGTCTGTACAATTCAGTTATTATGTTCGGGCCCACAGGCTCCCTGATGACCAACCGCAAAAGAGGTACTGCAGGCTGGAATGATCGTGGAAATTTGCCAGTTGAGGTTATCCATACTCCTTTTGGAAGCATCGCTGTAGTCGTATGCTCCGATACTTATCTTCCCGATATGAGTAGAATTGCTGCTGTAAAAGGCGCTGACGTTTTACTCGTACCCGCTAACTGGTGGGGTAATGCAGGGCAAGAAAAGATATGGCGGACAAGAGCAATTGAAAATGGAATCTGGGTAATGGTCAATAACCGATGGGGAATGGAAATAGACTTAAGGTATTCTGAAACTTACACATACGACATGAACGATGCAGCATCGGTAGTCATTGATCCATCAGGAAAAATAAATTTATTGTACCGGAAAAAAGATGATGACAAAGCGACAGGAGATGTTATTCTATACTCAGATATTCAAATAAATCGCACAAATGCAGGAGCTCCTTCAAGCCAAATTTATACGCTTAGTATGAGAAATCCAGCTGCCTATACGTCAATGAGAAACGATTATTATTTAAAGGGAGCTGGTAACAAGATCATAGAAGATCTCCCCATATCTGGGAAATCAAACATTGCTATTGCAAACTTTTCTCCAGAGGCAGCCCCAGAGAATAATATTAAAAAAATTGAAAACTTAATTAAAGGTTCGACCAAAACGATCGATGCATTAGTCCTTCCTGCACTTGCTGTAACTGTGACACTCACTAAATTTGGAATGGAAAAAAGTTTTGATGATGACATTTGGTATCGATTGAAAGAGATAGTTGTTATCAATAAAGTCGGCTTACTTTTGACTACAATTAATTTAGATCTTGGAGAGGGTGATAAAGAAGAAGCTTTGATTTATTTCTTAAGCGACGGGTCCTATGACATTGTAAGAAACATCCATAGAAGTTCAGGTGAAGCAGGATTAGTGAAAGAATCTAAAATCTTAGATCTCCCTCATGCTAGAATAGGAATCCTTTCAACAGTCGATGCTCTTTTTCCTGAAACTCATACTTCACTAGCAAAACGAGGAGTTGATATTATTTTGATCTCTTCGGATTACGAAAGAACAAATAAATTTATCTTGGATTCAGGTTATATCCTTCCTCAGTTACATAAAGAATGTTTTTTAGATTTACTTATGGTGGCCACACATCATGGTTTTCACTTGGCCATTGCCGATTCAAATGGAAGCTCTATGTTAGTAGAGGACCATGGTGGTTATACTTTGAAAACGCACTTATTTTCTGAAAATAAGCTTTTCGAAATAGAAGTTGATAGTGAATCTGAAAGATTCAAAAACCTAAATGACTACTATCCTTTTGATTTAGATGATCTTCTTTCTTTTATCATTCATATAGAGTTAACCGATTCGATGGGAATACAGGCTCTATTTACTCATGTAGCATAAATAATCCCATTAAAATCTATGCCTTGGAACCGTCTCTACAAAGTCTAAAGGAACCTGAACAAGACTGTAGTGTTGCGATATTCGCTTGTTCCGAGCTGTATCTATTTAATTAATTAAGCTGTATCGGTTCTTTGGTGCCAGGGCAGGAATATCCCGCTCGGCGAGTGCTAACCACCCAAATAGCATACCCCCATATAAAAGAGTGCTCATCAAATTGTTTGAAAGGAAAGGGATTGCAGCGAGATAGCACAGTTCAAGCCCTATAATGGTCTTTGGGTACATTGAACCGACGAGCCATACGCCAAAATTCGTAATGATGAAGAAAAGAAGAGAGGATAATGCAAGTAAAAAAATGCTTCGTATCAGCGATCTTTTTGATTTCAACCAATATCCCATTAGCACAATCAGTCCGTAACTGAGGTAAACAAAAACCATGCTTGAATGAAACCCAATGACAAGATCGCAAAGTAACATGGTCGAGAATACAGTAAAAAGAGAGATACCCAAATTCCCCAAAGAGCAAATGCCGAATAAAGCAATGGCATTGATGGCCGTGAAGTTAGGTGGATGGGGTAATAAGCGGCTCATCATTCCTAGAAAGATGAATCCCAAAATTCTATGCAAGCAGGCTCTACGCATAGAAAATGAGCACCAAAGAAAAAATGAATGAATCGTTTGAGCGAGTTTTAAGCGAATTTGTTGAAACATGGGTTCCTCCTCGGGAGTTGCACCTAATCAGGCAATCGGACTTATGAGGGATCCTCAATTACCGTTGCGGGACAGTGCCGGATTGTCACCGGTCTTTCCCTGAAAAGGTTTTAGGAAACATCATCGCAAAGTGTGTAATTTAAGTGAAAGCAAAAACCGCACTAATCGGGCATGGGCAGGGGCAAGGGCAAGGGCAAGGAAATAAATTATGCAAGAGGTAAATTTTCTTCTCTAGACAATTTCTTGATAGTTTAGTATTGTAATACCTATCTTTATCGACATAGCAGAAGGGAATTCAATCCATGGAGAGACAAAAGCCCTGGCAGTTTTGGCTGATCATCACTGTCATCATTCTGACACTTTATAACATATTGCCTACAGTGTTTTACTACTCTAAGCCTTTGCATCAATCTATCGATGCGCCTAGAGCTAAAGAGGTTGCCGAATCGATTATTACTCGTGTAAATAGTCTTGAAGAGCAGTCGAAAGAGTGGCTAGCCTCTTTTAGTAAGTTGTTGGGTATTAAGCCTTTATCGATTGAGATGCAAGAAAACAATCCTCAACTTATTAAGGTAACTTTTGCCAACGAGCAAGATGCTAAAAAGTTTAAGAGCTTTTTACCCTCTGCAGGTAACTTAATTCCTTTTGTGCCTGCTCAGCTATCTCTTAATCCACCTCGCGAAGATCAACAACCGACTGAAGTCTATGTCGCACGACAAATTGGTGTGCAGTTAAATCCCGCAGATGTAGATAAACTCTTTCACTTTTCTCCTATGAATGAAGAGGGTGTCCCCACTCCACTCTATCAGCAGATTGCCTATGACCGTGTCGCTCAAATGGCCGAAGCGTTTACAGCACCAAGTGGTTTAGCAGCTCAGATTTTGGGCATTGTAGAAAGCCCGCAAGATAAGGTGCAAGAAGATTGGGTGATCAAGTCTGCTAAGGAATTAGTCGATGGAAACCGTATCGTCAACGGCTCGCCAAAACTTGCTGAACGCTGGTTTGCTAGTCTGGCAGAAGGCCGAACCATTAGGGGAGAGGCTCTATTTCAGAAGTATCAACAACAGCTCGAAGCGACCCTTACACAAGTTAAGACAAAGCTAGAGGCGTTGAAGAAGAAGCAGTCGCAGCAGATTGAGCAGGGCGATTTAGCTTCCGGACAGGAGCAGCAGTCAGTTGCTCTTATGGAGAATCAAGTTCAAGCACTAACTCAAGCGATCGAAATTGTCAAAAAGCAGATGCCCGTATTTGCAAAGGCACCCAAGCCAAAAACGCAGGCAGAGTATCTGCAGGCTTTGAAAGAGGGCGGAAAAAACCTTTCTCCAAAAAATTTACAGCAAGTTTTAAGTTTAGGCGGTGCTGATCCCCTGATCAGAGCGCTAGTGATCGATTGGAATATCAACCAAGTCTCCGTTCAGTTCTATAAAGATGTTGTAGCCATTCGCGATAACCCAACCATGAGCGAATCGAATGCTTATCGTGTTGAAAAGCTGAATCAATGGATCTATGACGACATTGCGCGTGTTTCTAATGAAACACGTGAGAATTTTAGTTCTGGTGCTGATACATTTATTGTTAAGCTTAATGAATTGACAGATAGCCAAAGCTTTTTGACCTTTGATTTAGGCTATGTCGCTCAGACAAAAGCAAAGCAAATTCTTGATCAGATAGCGACTACATGGAATCCACAGCATCCCGACTTTGTTCGCTCTGCCTATCCAATCAACTCATGGGAACACTATCAAGAACTTCCTAAAGATAAGCAGAGACTAGGCTTAGTGGTTTATGCTCCTGCTGTCTATTCCTCAGCCCCTCCAGAAGGATTTTCGGCAGACTCTATCTACGTAATTGCAAAAGGATTAGGCTCAGTTCTACAAAAATACCAAGACAATCCTAAAGCAGAAGGTGCAGAGGCATTCAGTGCGGACGTTAAGCAACTGTCTCAACTCCTACAACGCAATGGATTTGCAGGTTTTGCAGGGAATAGCTTTGGCGTAGATCCTCGCTTTAAAGATGATTTCATCTTTAAATTAAGCGACTATTATGGCGATCTGATTAAAGCCACACGCGAAAATTTTGTCGTCAAAGGCAGCCAGCGCTATGCCGTTCTAGACTTTACAGATGTCGAACAGCGCATTTTGACCCAAAATAGAATCTACGACCGCATGCAAGAAGATCTATTGAAATGGAGCGAAGAGTACTCTGCTGCTCAGGTCGATCTCGATATCCGCAAACACTACCTCATCCCTCCTCCTACCCAAAACCCCTATTGGCAAAACTTAAAAATTAGCGCCATCAAATACTTTCAAGGTGATGACCGCAAAATTTTGAAATGGGGCTTAGACCTTTCTGGTGGAAAAACCGTACGCATCGGCCTGCGCGATAGCTCTAATAAACCAGTAACCAACCCCAATGACCTAAAACAAGCTGTTAATGAACTCTATACACGCGTTAACAAAATGGGCGTTGCTGAAAGGACAATCCGCATCGAAAGCAACAATATCGTTCTCGACTTCCCAGGATCGCAAGGATTCTCCGCTAGCGAGCTTGTCAAAGCATCCGCCATGTACTTTCATATTGCCAACGAAAAATTCCAACCGTACAACCGCGAAATCGGAGGCGCTGTACAGAGTTTTCTCCAAGCCGTATGGAACGAAGCCGTTGTTACCAACCGTAAAGATGCCGAAAGTATCAATGCGATTGCCTATAGACATTTGGGTGAAGGAAACGAGCTCTCAGTACAGCCTCGTAGCGAAGCGGCTCAAATTCTTTACGACAATGGATTGCGTTTTGCCAATCCACGTGAAGATAGGCCTACCACCGCCTTTAACGATACACTATCCACCATTGGAGTACAACGCGGTGACGACTTAACTGAGTGGCATGGACAGACAAATCCACTTGTCATCATATTCTATAACTACGCTCTTGAAGGTTCCAGCCTCTCCAACGTTCAGGTTGGTTGGGATCAAACTCAAGGAAATATGCTGACATTTGGTGTAAAAAATTCTTATGACACCACGCATGAAGGTGGAACCGGAAGTCCTCGCGAAGATTTTTATACCTGGACCTCACAGTTTTCTGAAGACAGAATTGTAGGGACACCCAAAGAGGTCTATTCCGGAGGACACGGATGGCGTATGGCGGTGATACTCAATGGACATATCATCACTATGCCTAACTTGCGACAAGCCTTGCGCGACAATGCGAGCATTACGGGAAGATTTACGCAAAGAGAGATCAATCAGCTTGCTGCAGATTTGAAAGCAGGTTCTTTGAGCTTTACCCCACGCATACTTTCTGAGGAGAACATCAGTCCAGAACTAGGACAAGAAGAGCGCACAAAAGGAATCAGGGCATCTCTGATTTCGTTAGCCCTTGTTGTGATATCCATGGTCGGATACTACCGCTTTGGAGGGCTTGTAGCCTCCTGTGCAGTGCTCTTCAATATCTTCATCATGTGGGGAGTTCTCCAAAATCTAGATGCGGCGCTGACCCTTCCTGGTATAGCCGGTATCGTTTTAACTATCGGGATGGCCGTAGACGCCAACGTGCTAGTCTTTGAGCGGGTACGTGAAGAGTTTAAGCACTCGGGCAGGATAGCCTCGGCCATACAGGCAGGTTATCGAAAAGCCTTTAGCGCTATTTTTGACTCGAATATTACCACGATTATCGTAGCAGTGATTTTGATTCAATTTGACTCTGGACCTATCAGAGGCTTTGCCGTGACATTGATTATCGGTATCCTTTCCTCCATGTTTACAGCGCTCTTTATGACTCGCTACTTCTTTGCAGGATGGGTCCAAAATCCCAAGCATAAACAGTTAAACATGGCAGAATGGATCAAAGGAGCCCACTTCGACTTCTTAGCGCAAACGCGTAAAGTCGTCATTGCTTCTGCTTTAGTCATAGCATTAGGAGTAGGACTGTTTATTAAAGAACGCAATACCATTTTTGGAATGGACTTCACCGGCGGTTATTCTCTTGTTGTTGAAGCGCAAGAACAGCCTGGTGATGTCAACTACCGCTTACAGGCGATAGATGCCCTTCTCGCTCAAGGTGCAACCATTAATGATATCCAAGTCCGTCAGCTGACCTATCCGCAGCAGCTCCGTATCCAACTGGGGATGAGCATGGAAGAAAAAGATCATCCCTTCTACCAGCTACCTGAAGAGATACCTGGCCATTATACTTTCTCCTATCTGAGCAATCCTCGCATTGACTGGGTGGTCAAAGCATTGCAGAAAGGGGGATTGCAGATCAGTGATGCGCAACTTTCAACGCTAGATCGTCACTGGACGATTATGAGTGGACAATTTTCTGATACCATGCGTAACAATGCCATTATTGGCATCGTCCTTGCGCTGTTAGCGATCATGGCTTATATCACCGTACGCTTTGAGTTTAAATACGCTGTTTCGGCAGTGGTTGGACTCATCCATGACGTGATTATTACCCTAGGAGCAATGGCACTTTTCCATTACCTAGGCTTCCCCATCCAAATTGACCTAGAGGCGATCGGAGCCATCATGATGATCATCGGTTATTCCTTGAATGACACCATCATTGTTTTTGACAGAATCAGAGAAGATGCCGTGCTAATGCGCAAAATGCCCTTCCGTGATATTGTCAACCATGCTCTTAACATCACTCTAAGCCGTACCTTAATGACATCAGGAACAACTCTGCTGGTTCTATTAGGACTAGTTCTATTCGGTGGCGAGGCGATCTTTGGATTTGCCTTTATCATGATGGTGGGAATTGTCGTTGGAACTCTCTCCTCGCTGTTCGTTGCCTCTCCTGTTATGCTCCTTCTGCATAACAGAGAAGAACGCGCAGAGCGTGCCGAACTCAATCATCGCAAAGTGTAAAATAGCCCGCGGCCCTAAAAAGCCGCGGCTATTGATTTTACTCTGATTTTTAACCACGAAGGTCGCGAAGAAGAAGAAGAAAACGCGAAGAATATTTGTTTGTTGTTTGCGTAAGGTGAGTTATTAATTATCTTTATGTTTTGGTTGTTCTCTCTAAGGGTTTTGACAATTTCACGCAGCAGCTACCGGGGTCTTTAGGTAAGTTTTGGATATACTCTTCGACATCTCGATGAGTGATTATCACAATACACAATGCATACAAAACAAGAGGTGTTATCCCCAAGATTGCTATGGCGTAAGTAGCTAACGACTTGAACGCCAGTCCATTAATAATTAACAATAATGAACTTTTCGAAGTCAAAAATGCCATTGCGCCCAAACATGCGGGAATGGAGAATTTGAATGGGCAATTTCCTGCTATTCCAATTCGATAAGATACACCAGCTACTAAACTTAATGCACAATTGGTCACAGTAGAAAAAGGAAGGAAGGTCACAAAGGCTACCATTGTACCTGTATAAAATACATGCCACGCTAAGACATTAGCCTTAAGTGCTTCTGGATGATGGTTTAACCAATTTTTAGCATATTGTGTAGGCTTTTCTAAATGAACATAGCTTTCTACACGATTGTAAAGATTTACAAGGGGTTCTAGTGCCTTTGTGATTGTCATGATGTCACTTTCAGGGTTTCTTTGATTTTGAAATCTCTCACCAAGAGCTGGATGCTAGGCCCAAGATAGTTATTGATCTGTGGAGTAAACGCAACCTCTATAGCTAGATTTTTTTTGCGTAGTCCCTCCCCAGCATGCGCACGGCCAAAAGCAATGCCCTCTATCACTAATCCTGGATCATTCATCTCTTCTAAATAAAGTTTTAAATGATTTTTGCCCACTACCTTAGGAGGCCACGCCTGTTTTGCCGTACAATATAGCAAGGGCTGTGGATTCTCATTCCCATAAGGTGCGAGCAAACTTATCGACTCCATCAAATCAAAGGTTAAGTCACGTAGATGTACCTCTGCATCTAGATAGAGCTTATTCATAATATCTTGACTCTGCAATCGCTGCTCCGCGGCAGAAATAAAGCGCTCAGTAAACTGTAAAATGTTCTCAACCTTAATCGTTAACCCTGCTGCTAAGTCATGGCCCCCATAATTGAGCAAAAGGTCTGAACAGCCTTTTAATACATCCAGCACAGGAAATTCAGGAATAGACCGGACTGATCCTTTTCCAATTCCCTCCTCAACAGAGATCATAATCGTAGGGCGATTGTAATATTTGGAAATCCGTGTCGATAAAATAGCAATAATGCCAGGATGCCAGCTGTCAGAGGAGATAACGATCGCTTTGCGCTGAAATAGGTCTGGATGTGCCGCGAGTTTAGTCTCGATATCGTTTGACATGGTCCTTTCTATACGCTGTCTCTCAATATTATTCAGATCAAGTTCAAGGGCCATCTTCTCGGCCATCTGCGTATTTCTAACCAATAGAAGCTCGACACCTTTACGAGGATCATCAATTCTTCCTAAACTGTTTAATCTTGGAGCTATCTTAGAGGCTACAGTATAGGTCGAAACCTCTCCCATCTCCAACTCGGGATCTGAAATTGAAATCAATTTTGCTAAACCAATGCGCTTTGTCTTGCGGAGCTGGCGTAAGCCATATCTTACTAGGATGCGATTTTCACTTAGCAAAGCTCCCATGTCGGAGATAGTCCCTAAAGCAACCAGATCTAAATAGCGCTTAAGGTCCACTTTTTTAGGTGCAATCGTACCGTCAGCTATCAGCTGCTTCGTGATGCCATGCGCTAACTTAAAAGCCACTCCAACACCTGTTAGGTCTCTATTTGGATAGGTATTTGTGCTCAATTTGGGATTCAGAATAGAAACGCAACGCGGCAAGGTCTCTGTAGGCTCATGATGATCTGTCACAATGACATCAATATTGGCGTCGTTCACTCGAGCTATTTCGACGGCTGCAGTAATGCCGCAATCGACCGTAATCATCAATCGACACTCGAACTGATGAGCGTACTCTAGTGCCTCAACAATCTGATTTTGACGGGAACTGCCAGGACTCGATACATAAAAGCAGACTTTCGCCCCAATGTATTGCAAAAACTCGACCAGAAGCGCTGTTCCTGTCATTCCATCGACGTCATTATCTCCATAAATCAAGATGCACTCTTTATTTTTGATTGCTGCAGCTACGCGCTGAACCGCACGATCCATCCCCTCCATCAAAAAAGGATCAAAGAGATCAGGCAACTTTGCGTAAAGATAGTGGTGGATCTCATCTAAAGAAGTAAAACCGCGAGTGACAAGAATCTGAGCGGTAACAGGATGGATATTAAATTCTTCAACGATCTTATTTTTCCAAGTCTCATTACTAGGAGGGTACACCCACAGCGGGCCTTCAGGATTACTATGCCAAGGAAGCATTGTTTGCTCCAATTGCGACCAGCAATCAAGAATACCTCCAGGTGCAAGAGTGCGAGCGCATTGGGTGGGTCACACCAAGCGCAGCGAAAGAGGCGTACGAGGTGCAAACATGCGTAGCTAATAAAGCTAGGGCATTACCTTGTACATAAGCTGTGAAAGGCATGAATCGACATGCCTGGACACGTATAACTAACTCTTTATTTACATTCCTTACACTTGCTTTTTCGAATACTTATGATTCACTGATCTGTTTATAAAACTTAAGCTTATTGTAACGGATATTTTAGACTTGTCAAGGAAAGAAATATGAGAAGAAAGATTGGTTCGTGCCCGCGCTCGTGCCCGTGCACGAACCAATTATATAGCTAGATTATAGATTAGCTAGCTTTACGCTTATTCTTTTTGTTCAAAAAGCTCTTGCGGTATTCCTTGATATTATCTTCGAGAATAACCCAAGCAGCGCCTTTGCGTACTGCTTTAAGATAACCAGTGCGAGTAGCATAGTAGATCTTTTGGGCAGGAACTTTGAGCATACGAGCCACTTGATTGATAGAATAGTAGCCCTTAGCGTTGTCAAATAGTAACTCGCCATTAAAAGTTGACTTGGAGCGAGAATACTTATGACGACGGTATTCTTCTAAGTCAGCTAGATTGATTGTCCAACGAGTAGTTTCTTTATGTGCTTTTAGCTTATTAAGCTTAATAGCAATATAGATAGCTTGACGTGAAACGTCATTAATACGAGCAGCTTCCGTGATAGAAACTACTTTAGCGTCAGATTTCTTTTTATCTGATTTGCGCTTGGACTTTTTGGTGTCCTTAGTAATAGGCATAATAACCTCCTTGTAATTATTAAAAGTACCTAATTTGATCTTGATTTAAAAGCATAAGTTAAATTTTATCTTTTTTATTTATATAAATCAAGTAATTTATTAATAAAATCTTAAAAATATTTCGCTCCATTCAGCAGCGAATCATCTATCTGGGTTGAAATTATGCATAATTAAAAGAATAATTGCATCAAAAATTTTCAAAAAGTTTGAGATTTATTTTTACCCTGCGATCTCTATGGTAAAATCCCTGCATTGTACAACAAAGACCATTCTGATAAAAATATTTGGTACAGTCGTTAATTGGGGTTAACATGCCGCGGCAACTCTTTCAAGTTCTATTTTTTTTCTATCTTTTTTTTATAGGTTTTCTCGACGCCAAACTTCCTGCCATTGATAGCAAATCGACAGCAGAAAAAGTCCAAGAAATTATGTCGCAGCATGCCACTCATAAAGAGCTGACTCCCGAAATTGTTAAGCGCACATTAGGTATATATCTAGATAATTTAGACCCCACAAAAACCTATTTTATCGAGGGAGACATTATAGAATGGCTAAAGCCAAGCGATGCTTTGTTACAAGAAATTATTGAAGATTATCACCATAATTCCTTTGTTGTTTTCGAAAAAATCGATCAAAAAATGGCATCTGCAATTCTCAGAAGACGAGAGATGGAAAAACAGATCGCATTGCATGAGCTCCCAAAAAATGTCCGGTCTGAAGAATTTAAAGATATTGCCTGGGCCAAAACACTCGATGAACTCATGGCTCGCATCACACGATTACGAGCACTTCAGCTAGAGACCTTTACAAAGCTAGCCCCAGAAAATAAAGACCAGATGATGCAGTTGGTTGCCAAGCGCCAAGCAAAGATCGAGGATGACTTCCTCAATCCCGACCCCGCATTCCGCGAAAGACTTACTTTAACACACGTCCTAAAAGCAGTCACGGCTTCGCTCGATACCCATACAGCTTACTTCACGCCTGATGAAGCAAAACAGTTTATGATTAATGTTCAGCAGAGACTCTTTGGTATCGGCGCACAATTGCGCGATGATCTGAATGGATTTACCATCGTAAAGGTAGTAGAAGGCGGACCAGCAGCAGAAGGGAAAGAGCTGCGGGCTAAGGATCGGATTATTGCTGTGAATGGAGAGCCTGTCGTAGGGATGGATATCGTGGATGCTGTTGATCTTATCCGTGGAGAAAAAGGGACAAAAGTGACATTGACAGTAATCCGTGAAGAGGGAGAAGGCGAAAAGAAAAAAGAGGAAAAACTGGACATCACTATTACTCGTGGAGAAGTGATCCTTAAAGAGAGCCGTTACGAAGCCTACTTTATTCCCTTTGGTGACGGAGGAATTGCCTATCTCCGCCTCTATTCATTTTATCAAGATGAAGAGAGTTCCTCCACACAAGACATAGAGCGTGAATTAGAAAAAATGAAGCAAGAGCATAAAGTTCTTGGCGTTATTTTGGATCTCAGAAGTAACTCAGGAGGTCTCTTAACCCAGGCTGTCAGTGTCACAGGCTTATTCATTACAAAAGGCACAGTAGTTTCCATTAAAGACGAAAACGGACATATCCAGCATCTACGCGATTTAGATGGAACCACAGTTTGGGATGGGCCACTAGTTGTTTTGATTAACCGAGGAAGCGCTTCTGCCAGTGAAATTGTCGCTCAGGCCCTCCAAGATTATGGTAGAGCATTTATTATTGGCGATGACCACTCTTATGGAAAAGGGTCTTTTCAAACATTTACTTTAAATCCTTCCGCGACCGGAAATGCCAATCCGGAAGGGGAGTACAAAGTGACACGCGGAAGGTACTACACAGTTTCTGGCAAGACCCCACAGTTGAATGGCGTCCAGTCTGATATTGTGATTCCTGGATCACTTTCAGAACTGGAAATTGGGGAGAAATTTACTAAATATCCCCTCGATTCGGACAGAATCAAAGAAAATTATGACGATGACCTCTCTGATGTGCCCTTCACACAACGCGCACGCATCGCACTATTTTATAAATATGATTTACAACAAAAAATACCCGTCAATAAAAAGCTCCTAGATCTCCTAAAAGCCAATAGCGCCTATCGCATTGCCCACAATAAACTCTATGAGGAATTCCTTGCCGAACTCAAAAAGAAGGGCAAAAATGAAGAAGAGATTGAAGAAGCTGAAAATAAGCACGTTTTCCAGAACGACTTCCAACTAGAAGAAGCCTTCAACGTCATGCGTGACGAGATTATACTCACTAATAAACATTGAGGCCAGTGAGATCAGAGAGAAAAAATGACAAAAGGACAAAGACATTAAGGAAAAAAAAGACTTTGAGGACAAGGACATATGAACTCACTTGTCCTTGTCCTCAAAGTCCTTTTTGTCCTTAATGTCTTTGTCCCTTGTCTTTATGTCTTTGTCCTTTTGTCATTTTTTCTCATAGATCTGGAAAATAATCTACCAATCACGCAAAATGGCAGCCTCAGAAAGCAAAGGTTAACCCATGAGTAATGTTCGAGTGCGTATTGCGCCGTCACCTACAGGCGATCCCCACGTAGGTACCGCCTACATGGCTCTATTTAATCTCATATTTGCCCGCCATCATGGCGGCACATTTATCCTTAGAATTGAAGATACCGACCGTACAAGAAGCCGCCCAGAATATGAGGAGAATATCTATAAAGCTCTCCATTGGTGTGGAATCCATTGGGATGAAGGCCCCGATGTCGGCGGTCCTTATGCCCCTTACCGCCAGTCAGAGCGCACCGAAATCTATCAGCAGCACGCACAGATACTTCTCGACAAAGGAATGGCCTATAAATGCTTCTGTACAGCGGAAGAGCTCGAAGAGATGCGAGAACTCCAAGCCAAACTAGGCCATCGACCCGGTTATGACCGCCGCTGCCGCAACTTAAGCCCCGAAGAGGTGGCTTTGCGTGAAGCAGAGGGCAGACCCTATGTCATCCGCCTGAAAATCCCTTTAAGGGGAGAATGCGAGTATATCGATGCCATCAAAGGTCGTGTCACTGTACCCTGGGCAGATATTGACGACCAAGTACTGCTCAAATCCGACCAGTTCCCTACTTACCATTTAGCCAATGTCGTCGACGACAGACTCATGAAAATAAGCCATGTCATTCGCGGGGACGAATGGATGAGCTCGACACCCAAACATGTCTTTTTGTACGAAGCTTTTGGATGGGAACCACCCCAGTTTATGCATATGCCACTCCTGCTCGGTACCGATGGAAAAAAACTCTCTAAACGGCGCAATCCTACTTCTATTTTTTACTACCGTGACAGCGGCTATTTGCGAGAAGCCTTTATTAACTTCTTGACACTCATGGGCTATAGCATGCCCAACGACCAAGAAATTTACAAATTAGACGAGATTATCACCGCCTTCGATCCATCTCGTATTGGTGTCTCAGGCGCAGTTTTCGATATCCATAAGCTCGAATGGCTCAATCAGCACTACCTCATCAATTCAATCACACCTGATCAGCTCTGGCAACGCCTGCGCCAATGGAACTATAGCGACGAGTATATGCAGAGGCTTATGCCGCTCATCCATACTCGCGTCAAGACCTTTGGTGATTTTATGGAGCTGTGCGACTTCTTTTTTATAAACAATCTGAAATATACCAACGAGCTACTGACGCCCAAAGGACTCACACCAGAATCTACCTGTATGATCATCCAAAGTATCATCTGGTCTCTCGACGAGCAAGAAAATTGGGGTGGTGAAGGCCTAAATCAAGCTTCTAGAGTAGTTGCAGAAGCTTTTGGAGTCAATCACAAAAAAATCCTTATGCCCATCCTCTTCGGAAGCCTCATGGGTAAAAGCCACGGACCACCCTTGTTTGATTCGGCCGAAATCCTAGGCAAAGACCGTACACGAGCCCGCCTTCTCCGCGCCATGGAGTTTTTAGGAGGACTCTCCAATAAGAAACATACCCTACTCCAAAAAGCGTGGCGGGATAAAAAGTGTGCCGATCTGTTGGAAACTAAAGCCACATGAGCATATATCCAATAAGATTTGAACAAGCCTATTTTCGCAATAATGGCAGCTTAGACTTTCCACCAAAGTGGGTATCTAATTTTGAGGAATACGGTGCTGCTGTTACTTCTTTAGACCTATCCCACATGCCCTTTGAAGAAGAAAAACAACAGCCTAGGTGGGTTAAAAAAATTACTACCTTATGCCCTCAATGGATTATTAAAACTTTTCCTAACCTAACCTCATTGACCTTAAGAGACAGCAATATAGGCCATTTTGAATTAGTGACTTTAATGAGTTTGGAGAAATTAGAAGAGTTTTCTCTTAAGCCCTCTTACTGCAATGAAAGATTAAAAACATTAAAGCCTATCTTTGATCATACACGGTTACAAAAGCTTACCCTTTCTAACTGTAAGCATCTTTGGAAGTTTGAAGAAAACACAACTCCTTGCATTTCGCTTAAGGAACTAAAAGTGACGTTAAAAAGTTCGTCTTTTGAGGTCAGTGAAATCCGTAGATTTCATTCTGTAGAGATATTGACAATCAAATCTGATGTAAAGTTCTCTTTAAAAACGATTGTAACAAAGCTCCAATCATTAAAACATCTCACATTAAATGGGTTTATTCCACCTACCGTATTAAATGAACTCTCAACAGCGACATCTTTAGTTTCACTAAAAGTTGAACACACACATTTCTTAGAGAATATTGTTGGAAATCCTTTTTCAAGAGAACCCGTTTCAAATCCCCTGATGACACTATCTGTCCTTTCCGGGTTGCCTAATTTAAAGGAGACAAGTCTAAAAATTTGTATGACTCGAATTGATAGTGAACAAGCATTTAAAGAGATGTATCAAGCTATTGATGATTTAGCGAAGTTGGATCATGTCAAAGAAATTCATTATGAAAGCCAAAAGCTTTTCAATGAATATTGCAATGGATGTTTTGTCCACCTAGTTGAAGTGTTGGGCCAAAAATTAATGAGCATAAAAGTCCATCATTTAAGTTTTTTTTCTGAACAAATCATTAAAGCTCTAAATTCTAAAAAGACTCCTTGTCGACATCTTTCTATTTTAGCATTAGATGATGGCTTCTTTAAAATAGTAAAACCAAAACCAGGTCAATTATTCACAATTTTTAATGCATTTCCCTCTCTTAAAGAGCTGGAAATCAGATTTTTACATATTGAGGCTCTTAACCTTGAAAATTTAGAAAAATTGCACTGTATCAATTCATCATTGGCACCAAGCTTACTTGATTCTTTGTTGAAACCGCTTCCCAACCTAATATCTTTAGCTTTAAGCGATAGGAAAGATAAATTAAAAAATGTGGAAGTAGCTCTTATTCTACCTCATCTGCCAAATTTAACAGCTTTGGATCTATCTGAAAGTGAGATAGGAGATACCACCATCGATAAAATATTGACTTACCAAAAAAACTTACTCTATTTTAATGCCGAAAATTCCGATATAACACCCAAAGGCACTCAAAAATTCAATGATCATCCTACGCTTCGAGCTCTAAACCTGCACCACCATGCTCTAGAAAACTATTGCAATGCCAAAATGCCCTCCTACGCTCTCAACAATTCCTCCAAAGCCAGAAAAATCACAAACTAATGTGATCACTCTCTAAGCTTCAGTACCGATTTGATATAGAAAAGAGTGTTAAAAAATTATTTGAAGATTTATGGCGTTGAGTAAGGGAGCAGTGATCTCTGCTCCGTACATCCTCAAAAAGGAGGTTGCCATGATTATCTCAGAAGAATTAGCACGTCCTATGATACACAGTATGAACCTTTTATCAGGCAAAAATGCTGATTTACTAGCAGAAGCAAGACAGTATGGTATCGATGTCAATCAGCAACTTACTTTCTTAAAAGATATTAATCATATTGTATTCACCTCTTGTGATTACCCTAAACATTATTGTGAAAATAAATTAAAAGAAAAGATTTGGTCATTACATAAGCTTCATACGATGCTTGAAGATACTATTCGAGATCATCAAGCTATTGTTCCAGTTCCTCCACCTCTTCCTGCACCTCTTCCTGAACCTGTTCCTCTATCAAACCGACCAATATTCGTCCTTGGATTAACTGAATGTTCTGCAGAAGACGCAAGAATTTCTGAGTTATACCTTAATGAATGGATTGCTCGTGCTAAAGAAAAGAATGTCAATATCCAGGTAACACTAACTAAAATTGATGAAATGAAAAATATGATCTACTCTGAAGAAAATAGTGATGTTTCTGATGAAGTTAAATTGAGTGCTTATGCGCACCATACTAACTTATACTGCAATGATATCATTCTTCAAGTATTAAAAGAAGAAATCCGCCGCCTCGCAGATAAGGGAAGAAATCATCCCGATCTGCAGAAAAAGAGGGGTTTTGTCAACCATGCTGAAAGAGAGTTTATTAATGCTCTTCCCAAGAAAAGGTCATTCGAACCTCCTGCTTTGTTTGAAGCAAAATGTCGTCAAGCAATGCTTCCTTTACCTAACAGGATAAATAAAATTTTTGACTACCAATTGCCTAAATAAAGGGCTCGCACTAAATAGTTCCGAAGTGGTTTAATTAGATCCACTTCGGAACTATAACTTTTAATGCTGAGATAAAAATGTTAGACGTGAAGCTCATACGTAAAGATCGTCAAGCTGTCGAAGATAAGCTGAAGACGAAAGATCCCTCCATTTCTCTTGAAAAATTGATCTCTTTAGATGAAGAGTTACGTGCTTTGAAGACCAAGGCAGAGGCTTTAAAGGCTTCTAGGAATGAGCAATCACAAAAGATCGGCGCACTGAAACGCCAAGGTCAGGATGCCTCTGGATTGATGCAGGAGGTAGCGAAGATTAATGAAGAGATCCATCATCTCGATCCTCGCATACTTGAGCTTGAAAATACCTTTGAAACTGAACTTGCCTCTCTTCCTAACATTCCCATGGATGATGTGAAAGTCTCTCAAAGTCCTGCAGATAATGAAGTCATCAACACGCATGGCAAAAAACCCGAGTTCTCTTTTCCATTCAAAAACCATGTAGAGCTGAATGAATCTCTGCATCTTTTTGATTTTAAACGCGGAGCCAAGATTTCGGGATCGGGTTGGCCAGTCTATCGAGGTTTAGGAGCTCGCTTAGAGTGGGCGCTGATTAATTTTATGCTTTCACGTCAGATCCAGAATGGCTTTGAGATGTGGATGCCTCCGCTGTTAGTGCGTCAAGAAATTGTTTTTGGATCTGGTCAGTTGCCAAAGTTTGAAAAGCAGCAATTTAAGATACAGGATGAAGATTACCATCTCTACTTGATTCCCACTGCTGAAGTGCCCCTAAATGGACTGCACTATGATGAAATTTTGGAAGAGGAACAGCTTCCATTGCGATATACAGCCTATTCACCCTGTTTCCGACGCGAAGCGGGAGCAGCAGGCGCGCAAGAGCGAGGACTGATCCGCATGCATCAGTTTAACAAGATTGAAATGTTCTGTTTTACTAAACCTGAAGAGAGTACCGACATATTTAATCAGATGGTAGGCTTTGCGGAGGGTATTCTAGAAGCCCTAGGATTGCATTACCGTAGTGTCCTGCTAGTAACAGGGGATATGTCGTTTGCAGCCGCAAGGACGGTGGATGTCGAGGTATGGCTACCAGGGCAAAATCGCTATTACGAGGTTTCTTCGGTGTCGAACTGTACAGACTACCAGTCTCGCCGATCACAAATCCGTTTTCGTGGAAGCGATGGAAAGCTAGAGTTTGTCCACACCCTGAATGGATCGGGCTTGGCCACATCCAGATTGATGGTGGCTCTGTTGGAAAACAATCAGAACGCAGATGGTTCTGTGAATGTGCCTGAGGTATTACGTCCCTATCTGGATGGTATCAGCATTTTGAAACCAGAATAAAAATTAAACGCAAAGCCGCAAAGGCGCAGAGAAGTGTTATAATTTTTCTTTGCGCCTTTGCGGCTTTGCGTTAAAATTATTAATTAGCTTTTTATGACAGCTAGAATTTCGGTTAATGAAATTGTAACGGCAGGGCGCATCATTGATGTACGCAGTCCGTCTGAGTATGCTCAAGGGCATATTCCAGGTTCTGTGAATTTGCCGCTGTTGACGGATGAGGGTCGAGCTGTTGTTGGTACTCTCTATAAGCAGCAAGGGGCACAAGCTGCTTATTTAAAAGGTGTAGAGTTAACAGGGCCAAGACTTGCTGGGCTGATTCAGCAAGGTCAAAAAATTTCTTTAGGATCTCCTGGCATTTATTGTTGGCGAGGAGGTTTACGCAGCCAAATATTTTCTACGCTGTTAGATTGGGCCAATGTAAAGACCTCTATATTAAGTGGAGGATATAAGGCATTTCGTCGCTGGGTGTTAGAAAAATTTCAGATTTCTTATTCACTAAAAGTCCTTGGAGGAATGACGGGAGTAGGCAAGACCTCTATTTTGAAAGAGTTAGCGAGAAGAGGGGAGCAGGTCATTGATTTAGAGGCACTTTCAAGTCATCGAGGCAGTGCTTTTGGTCTGAGCATAGATACCTCTCAACCCTCTAATGAACATTTTGAAAATCTTTTAGCTGTGGCTTTACATTCGCAGGATATAAGTCGGCCTATCTGGATTGAAGATGAGAGTCGGATGGTAGGACATTGTAAAATTCCCGACGCTTTTTTTTCGCAGATAGAGGAAGCAGAGTTGTATGAAATAGCGATCCCTTCTGAAGAGCGCTTGGAAAGACTTTTGGTTGATTATGGCAATTTGCCCACAGAATATTTAAAAGAATCGGTCTTACGTCTGCATAAAAGATTGGGAGGAGTAAGGACTAAAAATATCCTTTGTCAATTGCACGAGGGAAAGATGAGGGATGCTGCCGGCCAACTGATGGATTACTACGACAAAATGTATGCGCGTAGTTTAGACAGGCGTAAGCCTTCAAGAAAAATATTTTATGGCGAGGGATGGAGTAGGGAAAAATGGGTTGAAATGTTATTACGTTAAAATTCAAATTTTAAAATGAGGGGTAATGCGATCATTTTGTGCAGTATATATACTTCTTTTTTTAACCTCGTCGTGTGTACTGCATTCACCCTACTCGCGTCCTTGCATCATAATTCCTGACGAGTGGAGACTAGATAATAATGAAATCACAACCCTTGCCAATGTACGCTGGTGGGAACAGTTTAACGATCATGTCTTGGACTATCTTATTCTAGAAGCTCTCCAAAATAACCAAGACCTCAAAGTAGCCATCGCAAGAGTATGGGAATTCTATGCAAGGTTAGGCGTAGTATCGGCTGACCTATTCCCCACTATCACATCAACAGGTTCAGACTTTCGCAGCGAAGCGTCACTTTTGGCTACTCCCATTCCTCCTGGTGTCAAAAGAACAACAACTATTTATAGCATAGCCTTAAACCTTTCTTATGAATTGGATATTTGGGGCAGAATTCGCAGCGCAACCGAAGCAGCTTTAGCAGACTTTATGGGTGAGATAGAAGCCAGGCGGACTGTAGTACAATCTTTAGTTACCTCTGTAGCCAGCACCTATATCTTAATGCGACAGTATGATAAGCAGCTTGATATCTCCCAAAAGACCTATAAGTCACGTGTAGAATCTTATAATCTGGCTGTCGCACGCTTTAAGGAAGGAATTACCTCCGAGCTAGATGTGACTCAAGCCGCAGCAGAAATGGAGTCTGCTCTGATTCAGATCAAGCAATTTGAAATTTTAGTTCCACAGCAAGAAAATCTTTTAAGCGTACTCATCGGGCGCAACCCACAAGCCATCCAAAGAGGGCTCTGGCTAGATGATCTGCAGATGCCTCCAGTAATACCCGAAGGATTACCTTCACAAATACTTGAACAACGCCCAGACATTTTAGAAGCCGAAGATTTATTGGTTAGCACCAATGCAAGAATAGGGGAAGCACGAGCGCTCTTTTTCCCGCAGATCAGCCTCACCGGATCCTATGGAAATGCCAGCATGGAACTCACTAAGCTATTTACAGGACCAGCCCGCTTGTGGACCTATGGGATTTCTTATCTTCAAACCCTTTTTGACGCAGGGAAAATCGCCAGTCAGGTCAGCGAAGCCAAAGCTGTCAATGTCGAAGCCTATCACGAGTATATTTCTGCCATACAAACCGCCTTTCGCGAAGTGGATGATGCATTAATTGCTCATAAAAAATTCCTTGAAATTGTTACAGTCAATGTCAGAAGAGTCAAAGATTTACAAGAAGCTTTAAAAATAGCCAATTTGCAGTATTATAATGGAGAGACAGACTATTTAAATGTTTTGGATGCGCAAAGAAATCTATTTACTGCCCAGCTCGATTATGCCGAAGCACAAAGCAATAGTTTCCTCTCGGTCATAGCCCTCTATAAAGCATTAGGAGGGGGTTGGATACTCGAAGCAGACACTTTAATAAGAGGTTAGGCATGTCTGACGTCCTTTCTATCACAGACCTATCCATGAAGAACAAAAAAGTTCTCATGCGAGTAGATTTCAATGTACCTCTAAATGACAAACAAGAGGTCACCGATGAAACACGTATCGTCTCCTCACTACCCTCTATCAAGTACGTATTAGATCATGGTGGATCGCTCATCCTAATGAGTCACCTCGGACGTCCCAAAGGCGAAAAAAAGCCTGAATTCTCCCTAAAACCAGTCGCCGCCAAATTGTCCATCCTCTTAGACCACCCCATCATCATGGCCCCAGACTGCATCGGACCCGAAGTCGAACGCCTAGCCGCCTCTTTAAGGCCTGGACAAGTGCTTATGTTAGAAAACCTACGCTTTTACAATGCGGAAGAGAAGCCCGAGAGCGACCCATCCTTTGCTAAAAAACTCTCCAAATTAGGCGATATTTACATCAATGATGCCTTTGGAACTGCTCATCGGGCACACTCTTCCACAGCTGTTATCGCCAAATACTTCCCCCAAAAAGCTGCAGCCGGATTTCTGATGCAGAAAGAGATCGACAGTATAGGTAAAACTCTATTTAGTCCAAAAAGACCCTTTTTAGCAATCATTGGAGGCGCCAAAATCTCCTCCAAAGTCGGAGTCATCAAAAGCCTGCTCGCCAAAGCCGACACACTCCTCATTGGCGGAGGGATGGCCTACACCTTCTTTAAAGCACAAGGATTTGCCATAGGCAACTCCATCCATGAAGATGAGATGTTAAATGAAGCGCGTTCCATTCTAGATAGCGTCAAAGACCATAAAAACAAGCTACATCTTCCTACAGATGTCATCGCCGCCGATGCTATGAACGAGACCGCCAAGACCGTCACAGTAAACCCTTCCAAAGGAATTCCCAAAGGATTCGAAGGAGTCGACATTGGCCCCAGCACCATCCGAGATTTCGTTGCTGCACTCCAAACAGCGACAACAGTACTTTGGAATGGACCACTAGGAGTATTTGAAATACCCAAATTTTCCGCAGGAACACGCGCCATAGCAGAAGCGATCGGCCGCTTAAAGGCCACCACTATCGTTGGGGGAGGGGATTCGATCGCCGCCCTTCAGCAGATGGGTCTCGCTTCTACAGTCACACATCTCTCCACAGGGGGAGGCGCCACCTTAGAATACATCGAATTTGGAACCCTCCCAGGAATCGAGGCACTTTCTAAAAAATAGGAGGGCCGGGCCTGCGTAACTGCGTAAGTTTTTAAGGAAGTTACGCAGTTATGCAGGCCCGGCCCTCGTATCTCGTAACAAACTTGAATAAAACTTGAATAATATTTATTACTTCTATAAAATTGCATCTTTTTAAAGAGAGATTACTATGGCAGAAGTAAATAATCGATTTTGTGGAGTTCAATTATATGATGTTCCCTATATAACAAAGCCGTTAGTTAACGCTTATAACGATTATATTCAGTGCTCCAAAGAATCCATCGGCTGGCAGAAAGCTGTCACATACCTTAAAGCCGGCTTAGCCTATCCACTCCTCACCCTACTTTTTTACACCACCTTTCCGCTTATTAAATTTTTCAGCAATGAATACCTAGTCACTAAAACGGGAAATGACCTCTATAACGCCTGTCAAAATCTTCGGAGATACAAATTTTCTAAATCCAATAGCTGCTGCTATTTTCGTTTAAGATTTCATATGCAGGGAAAATCCGAATATATGGCACGCTTTACAATCGATGAGAAGAATAAGAATCCTCTTTCCAATCAGTTAAATGTATTTGAAAGTGAATGTTATAAAAAAATACCTAAAAAAGATTATTGTAGTTTTTGTGAATTAAATGTCAGTCTAGATGTCTTTCATCGTCTTAATACAGAAAAATATGGCTATGAATCATTTAACTATAAATTCTCAGAAAATGGAACTAAAAAAACCAACATAGATTTTTTGCAAGAACCGCAATCAGGTATGTCCTTAGCGGAATTAACCGAGAGATTTAATCCATCTATTGGATTATTTGCTCTCTCAAAAGAAGATATGGATATCTTGAGTAAGTTAGAGCTTTTGAATGCTCCCTACGTTCATACTGTTCTGGCTAATCCTATGTTGTCGGTATTTAAAAAACCTGCAGAAATCAAAGAAACTTCAGCTGCGAAGGCAAAGCTTTATCTAACCTATGCATATGATGATATTTTTTCTAGGGACTATGAACTGCCTAATAACAGCAATGTCTACTTTGATTGCATTGTGAATGATAATATTCATCATCAAGTGATGCTAATCCAAAATGACAGTGAAGCAGAAAGAAAAAACATCCTAAAAAATACTCTCAAACAAGTAAAAGAAGAAGCTGAAAGTAAATATTTGAACGATGAATTAAAAGAATTTAAAGTTTCATTACATGCAATTATTGTCAGCCAAAATAAAGGTGATGATACCTATGCTGTGTCCGGCTTGGCAAAGTGGTATGATCAAGATCGATCTTCTGGTGATGGACCGGTTTCTAATAATGGAGTCCCTTCATTAAACGTTGATCAATATTTAGTAGATTCTTTTGAACTTGACTACGATTTTAGAAAACAACTTCTGAAGTTTTAGTTTTACATCTAATTTAAGAGTTTATTAATGTCCCTTGCGTCCTTATCGTCCTTATTGTCCTTGTCCTTTTATTAAAAAATTACAAAAATAGTTACTACTATTGCAATTAATTAGTAAATATAGTATAATTAATTTTTTAAATTAGTAAGTTACTATAGAGAGAAAAGATTTGCAAAAAAGAGGCGATTGCATTATAACCATAGGCGAAGCGCGAGCAATTGGCTCGCTCAATAACGTTTTTACACTCCAAAACGGAGGGTATAAAAGCGTGCCTCTTAGGCAGGAAATGTTCTCGATCTTATGTCCCACTCTTACCATACCGTCTAGACGGTATAAACCCGCTCGCAACACCATTGCGAAGGAAGTAGTGTCCTCTCATAATTCATTTATACATAAGGATATTCATGTCTACTGCTCCGTCAGAGACTAAAGAATTTAGTGGTTGGCGGGCCTACTTATGGCCTGTACATAATTACGAGCTCAAAAAGCTTGTTCCGATGCTCTGCATCTTCTTCCTGATCTCCTTTTGCTACAACATCCTGCGCATTCTCAAAGATCCTCTTGTCATGCATGCTCAAGGTTCTGGAGCAGAAGTCATACCCTTCATTAAAGTCTGGGTTATGTTTCCTGGCTCAGTCTTAATGACCTACCTATTCACAAGACTATCTAACCGCCTTAATCGAGAAAGAGTCTTCTACCTGATGACTTCCATATTTCTCGCCTATTTTATCCTTTATGTACTCGTACTCTATCCCAATCGCGATGCTTTACATCCTAACGAAACTGCCGACTATCTCCAAAGTATCCTTCCCATAGGTTTCAAAGGTTTTGTTGCCATGATCCGCAACTGGACCGCAACTGGCTTTTACGTCATGTCTGAACTGTGGGGAAATATCGTCCTTTTTGTCCTCTTTTGGGGATTCGCTAACCAAATTACTCGCATGGGCGAAGCTAAACGCTTCTATGGCCTCTTTGGCATTGGAGCCAATTTTTCCGGATTCGTCTCTGGCCAGCTGGGTGTCCTTCTTGCAAGAGGCGCTTATAATCCTGATATACCTTTTGGTTCTACAGCCTGGGAGCAATCTCTTTTTCTACAAATAGGTGCTGTGACACTTGCAGGTATTGCCACCATGATTCTTTTCCGCTGGTTCAACCGCAATATCTTGACCGACGACCGCTTTAAGCCATTGGCAGAAGCAGACGCTTCAGGCAAAAAAATGAAGTTTTCGATGAGAAGTAACTTTTCGATGCTTTTCAACTCCCGCTATGTCCTCTGCATGGCTGTCATTATGGTATCCTACAATTTAGTGATCAATCTGGTCGAAGTGTTATGGAAGTTTGAAGTTAAGGAGCTCTATCCGAGCGAAAACGATTACAACATCTACATGAACCAGGTCTCTTCTTTAATTGGTGTCTTGGCAACTTTTACGGCGTTGTTTATCTCCGGAAATGCCGTTAGAAAGTGTGGATGGACCTTTACAGCTATGCTTACGCCAATCATTTTATTCGTTACGAGTATCGGTTTTTTTGGATTCTTTTTCTTGAAAGAATATGGAACAGATGCCATCTTAGCCACATTAAGCATGTCGCCCTTAGCAATGGTCGTCTTTTTTGGCTCAGCTCAAAACGTACTTAGCCGAGCCTCCAAGTATTCTGTCTTCGATGCAACTAAAGAGATGGCATTCATTCCGCTTTCGCATGAGGAGAAGGTCAAAGCTAAGTCTGCAATTGACGGTGTCTGCTCTCGCTTAGGAAAGTCAGGCGGAGCGCTGATTCACCAAGGACTTTTAGTAGCATTTGGTTCTTTGACTATTTCAGCGCCTTATGTGGCAGGTTTCTTAATGACGACAATAGGGATTTGGACAGTGGCTACCTATATGCTTGGAAAGCAGTTTAATATATTGTCTGGCAAGACACGTTCTGTACCGACAGAAGCGCCAAAGCCATTAGTTATTGAAGAAAGCTTGGTATTGAAGGAACAACAAGCTGTATAATGGAGGAATTGTAGGATTTTATGAGTAATTTAATAGACGAACCAGTAGTACTCCCGTTTGGCAAATGGCGTAGTTATTTCTTTCCCATTTATTTCCATGAACTACGCAAATTTTTGCCCATGATGGGTTTGTTGATGCTGATTGTGTTTAACTATACAATTCTACGTAATACCAAAGATGCCTTGATTGTTCCATCTGCAGGTGCAGAGGTCATTCCCTTTATTAAAGTATGGGTAGTTTTACCAGCTGCCGTTTTTGTCACACTCCTTTTCACCAAGTTGACTAATCGCTATAGCCAAGAGCGAGTCTTTTACATTATGATAACAGGCTTCTTAGTTCTCTATGCGCTATTTGCGTTTGTTTTTTATCCTTTACGCGATGTTGTTCATCCGCATAATTCAGCCAATTGGCTGTCTGTATGGTTGCCTGAAGGGCTTAAGGGGCTAGTCAATATGTACCGCTACTGGACCTATACAGGCTTTTACGTCATTTCAGAGCTGTGGAGCAGCATGATCATGACCACCTTATTTTGGGGCCTTGCCAATGAAGTGACTAAGCTCTATGAGGCTCGCAGATTTTACGGTGTATTTAGCATAGCAGGCAACATTGCAGGCATTATTGCGAGTGAGTTTACAGTCCTTCTAAGCGATTGGACAGCGTCACCCCATGCGAGTGAAGCTGGAGACAATTGGCAAATCGTGATGCAGCTGTTAGTCCTTTCTGTTATTGTTGCCGGAGTGCTTAGCATGGGAGTCTTTTATTGGCTTAACCGCAATGTTTTTAATGATCCATCTTATGAGACGTTGCATGCCACAATACCAGGTGGAAAAAAGAGAAAGAGGCGCCCATCGTTGAAAGAAAGTTTTACTTTCTTATCAAATTCAAAATATCTTTTATGCATTGCAGCTATAGTTGTAGGGTATAATTTAGTGATTAATCTTGTCGAAGTTGTTTGGAAGGGACAGGTAACACAGCTCTATCCCGAATCGGTAGATTATAATACTTATATGGCTCGCATTACCATTGCTACAAATCTATTATCGACGGTGGCAGCCTTCTTTATGACTCAGATTTTAGCGGCGTTTGGCTGGACACGCACAGCTTTAATTACGCCTGTTATTATGCTAGTTACGTGCGCAGGGTTCTTTGGATTCCTGTTCCTTCAAGGTGCGTTAGATACCACTTCTGTTCTGCTGTTAGGAGCATCGCCACTCGCCATAGCCGTTTTCTTTGGAGGAGCCCAGAACTGCTTTAGCCGCGCAGCAAAGTATTCCGTCTTTGATGCAACCAAAGAGATGTCTTTTATACCATTAGACCATGAGAGCAAGCTCAAAGGTAAGGCAGCGATTGATGGAGTTGGTTCACGCTTAGGAAAATCGGGCGGATCTTTGATTCATCAGGGTTTATTGATGATACTTGTCACTCTGGCAGGTATTACACCCTATGTTGCTGTGATCTTATTTGCTGTCATTGTGGTATGGATTATTGCCGTACGAAGCCTAGGGCATCAGTTTAATGCTCTAGTCGAAGAGCAAACTCAAAAACAAAAAACCTCTACAGAGGAGAGCCGCTCCACCTGGACGGTCGCTCCTGCTCCCGAAGTCCAAACCGTCAATGCTTAAATACGTTTGTAAGTTTGCATGAGATTTCTTAGATTTGGAATTATGCCTGGTTGTTTTAACCAAACTGCAATGTCTGTAGGAACACGAATTTGAACGCTAGGTTCTTTTTTACTTCCTATAGGTCTTCCTGCATTGGGACGTGCTCCACCTTTTCCTTTCGTTTTTTTTTCGTTTAAATCATCGAGTTTTCCAAGCATGCGATGTTCAATAAAGACTTCTAAGTATTTAGGGTATTTTTTAATGACTTCTTCTGCGCTATTGCCTTCGCATTCAATAGGATAAAGCTCACTTGAAAATATCCATGCGTTAAATTTTTTATCAAACCAAGGAGTAATTTTGCCAACTTCTGCTAAAGCTAATTCTACTTCTTTTTTTAAATCTTTGGTGGCCATACCAAACCTCTTTCTTCAAAAGCTTTTTTTGTTAGAGCCGCGAATGCGGCAAAAGCATGTAGCCACAGGCGTCAGCCTGTGGGCAAATGCAATCAAAAACGAAGCCGCGCTAGCGGCGACAGAAATAGGTTATACCTCAAATAGATATCGATGTTCAAATACGATTTTGTATAAATGAACCTTTTCCTGTCACCGCTAGCACGGCTCATATTTAATATTTGATTTTTTCCACAGGCTCACGCCTGTGGCTACATGCTTTTGCCGCATTCGCGGCTCTAAGTTTGCGTAAGTTGTGCTGATTATGCTGAGGCTGCTATCGCGCTTCTAATGCTTCTGGGATCAACGACTTTGGCAGAAGTAACTGCCTTATGGAAGAAGAAGAAGTTGCCTTTTTCCCATACAGCAATACTTTCTTCTAGGGACCGCCCTTTTACGGGTTGAGCATGAATATATCTATTTCTTGTTGGATAGTTGGGTATTTTCTTTATTACTTCATTTAAAACGAGAAGTTCCATGATCGATCCACCACCAGAGCGAGTAATGGTATCGCACATCATCTCTAAGCTGATCAATTGTTTGGGCTCTTGGTAAGTTAATGGGACGACACGTAAGTTAGAGGGCCAATCAGGTTGATTTGTGATAAATTCACAGAGTGCTTTATAGGATGTTGTCTTGGTTACAGCAAAGAAGTGATAATTTGTATTAGGATTTTCTCTCGCTAATTCAATATATTCTTTAATGTAGTCTTGAATAGCTACTAAGGTGGGTTGGCTGCCAAGCATGATAAATGTGCCTTTATCTTCTGGCTTCATTGAATAATTAATATACTGCGATTCGTTAGTGGGTGTAGTAAGGTCTCCCAACTTGCAATCACTGTCTCCTTGGTGCTTAAGTACATCGTGGAGGATGTTTAAATCTTCTTTATTACGAACTTTAATCTCTACGCTTGGATGTTCGAGGTCTGGCTTATATTCATCGACAGCTTTTAGAAAGGCGCGACGGACGGGAAGGTCTTTTACATCTAGTTCGACGACTTGATCATTATTTAATCCGCATAGTTCCTTCCAGTCAATTTCTTCTTGTGGCTTGGGTGTATGAAGCTTTAAAAATTCTTGTCCTGTAGCGATCCTTTTTATAGAATTAAAGAAATGTGTCGCATATTCAGTAGGCATGTCTGTCATATAAAGATTAAGAAGGATAGCGGGGTCTTCTTTGGGTTTAAAGAATGAATTATATACTTTTACAGCCAAGAGGATGGAGGGAGTTGCCATAGCTTGGGTGCTGACGAGTTTCTTTGGCTTAAATTGAATTAAACTGCGTAAAGTGGAAATAAATATAACAGGTCCAAAAAATATGTCAGATAGCCACTGTTTAGAGGCTAAGCTCTCTTGTTTTTCGACATCAGCCTCAATTTGAGCATTATCCCACTGGTCAGAGGCCCACTTACCGACTTTTCCTAGATAATCATGTAAGACGTCAACATCTTCTATGAGACCCATCTGCTTGCACCATTCTATGAACTTGGTAGGGTCTTTTAATCTTTCATCATTAATGAGGCTCTGACTTTTCTCAATTTCTTCGGGGTTTAATTCAACATTGATATTCATGGTCTCGTTTTCTATTTCAGCTTTAACCTGGTTCATGAGATTTTCAAAATCGCGCTCTACTTCTGCGTCTTTGGCTGACTTATGACCGCCTCCTCCAGATGAATAGAGGTATAAATTTTTAACTTCTTGTTTTTTGGAAAGTTCTAAGATTTTTTCGCCGAGAAGATCGCGTTTGATTTCAAATTGGCTGTTGGAAAGTTGCTTACTTAAATTAGGTTCTAGGGAGTAGGTAACTTGGGAATGCTCTGCATCGTTAAGAAAGAGAGTAATTTGAGAGTTTTCTACTTTAATTAATTGTATATTGTTTACATCTTGGTCTAATTTTAGTTCATTAGATGCAGCAGCTACGGTTTTAATTACTTCGCTCCCTAAGTTTCCTAGAGATTCACTACTATTTGCTCCTTTTATGGGATCCGTATTGGAACAGGAAAAAAGTGCATTATTGAATGTTATTGTTTTTAAGTCCATAATTGATCCATTTTACAACCGTAAGTTATAATTTTACAATAAAAATATTAATTCAAAATTATGATCATATTAATTTTTTGTTAAAATACAGAATCTTGAGCAAATTAAACGCAAAGGCGCGAAGAAAAAAATTTAAATCTTTGCGCCTTCGCGCCTTTGCGTTTAATTTATTCAAGACATTCTTAAATACGGTATTCGAGGGGGATGTTACGCAAATCGCAAAAGACATTGTCTATGATGCTGCCATGGGCGGTTTGTGTTTTGCGCTGATCGTGGATGAGGAAGTAGGCGTCATGTAGGGTTTTGAGGCCTTTGCATTGGCTAAGCCAATTTTTTAAGGGCTCTTCTAAGCCAGTGAAGTTTTCATCTCCATTAAGGAACTTGAGCTGTGCTTCTAGTATATTGAATTTTTTGCTCTTTTTGAGCTGTTTTTCAAATGAGCCATATTCATCATCTCCTACGGCGACGGTACGGCTAGGGACGTCATAAAGCAAATATTTTATTTCATCAGTGCTATTTTTGGGGGCGAGTTCTTGCCATGTATCGGCTTCATGCTGTGAGAGGCATCCAACGGAGTTTAGTTTCCATTTATCGTCTTTTTTCTCGAGGATGACGAGGACTTGATTGAGCTCTAGCTGTCGTTTGCTACCGACGTCTACAGGTTCTCCTTGTGTGGCTTTAACGATGCGTGGAATGAAGTTATTGGTAAACCAGAGCATGGGGCTGAAGGCGCTGTCAATAGATTGAAGAATGGGGTGTCTTGAATGTTGGAGTGTGTTAATAAATTTAAAGAATGGGGGAGTGTTAGGTGTTTTAACGAGGCTCCAAGCGGCATCTTTTATGCCGGGTGTATAGGTCGGAGAGGAGTACGTTAGCCAATCTAAGTTATTATAGAGAGTCTCTTTCTTCCATGGGGTCTCGCTAAATTTTGTGGGTGTCGTTTGGTGGGTCTGAACATTGACATCTATGTCAATGTCGAGATCGGTTTCGTTTTCGACACTTAAAGAGCTGTCTAAGTCTTCTGAGTGGGCACTATGATAGATATATTTTCCGTCTGTGAGGACTGTTGTTTTTGCGGGAAGAGGTGGTTTCTTGAGATTATCAATTTTATCATTGATATCTCCTTTTTCTTTTGCAGTGAAAAGATTGCTTTTTTCAATTAATGATTTGGCTCTTTTTTTCAAAACTTTAATGACACCTTCGGTCTTGCGCTCTACCTCATTTAGTAAAAAGAGATTAACAGGAAGATCTTCCATTTCAGGTGCAAAAAATTCTCTAAATTCTCTATGAATTTCTTTCGCTTTTTCTAGGTTAGGAGCTTCATTGCGTTTCAGAGTAATGGCTTTTCTAACGATGTCATAAATTTGATCAACATATGCAAGGTAGTAGGCCTTTTCGACGAGATCCGCTTCATTGCTGATGGCAAACTCTAAAAATTGTTTAAGGTTTGGCATGGACTTGTCTTCGACATTATTGATAATTCGGCTGCGAACATTTTCTGTCATAGCGAGATGAAATTTCTGATTATTAGATGCTTCTTGATTGAGGAGGTTTAGGGCCTCTTCTCTTCCTTTTTTATCTTTGAAGAAGAGTTTCATAAATTTTTTGATATTGCGTAAGCGGAAGACTTGTTGTAAGAAGCGGAAGAGTGCTTGTGCTCCTCCTAAAATTAGTGAGGAACCGCTTTGGGGGATATCTACGCCGAAATCATGGCTGTCGTCAATATAAGTGAGGTATTCTTCAGGTTTGAATTTACACTGGTCAAAGGGGTAGACTCGCTTGGATTCGACTTCGGTGCAGACGAGTTGATCTTTTCCATTAAACTCTTTGAAAGAGATGATACCTTTGATCTCTTTTCGGTATTTGTTACAGAAGGTGATCATGGTGTCGACAACGGTATTGTTATCGAGACCATAGAGCTGTGCATCGCCATCTAGGAGCATGCTGTAGGAGTGGTTAAAGCGGAAATATTTCTTTAAACACTCATTAAGGATATCGGTGGGATTGTCTTTCTCTAATTTAGAGATGCCATTGCATTTTTTCCCTACGATTTCTAGCATTTCGCCGAGAAGTTGTGAGTCGTCACGCAGGTGGAGGTCGGGATGGTATGTTCCTGGGTTGTAGGGGGTACCCGTGAGGCAAATTCTCTTTTTAAACATGGAAAAGAGGTTTTGGAAATTGTGAGGTATGCTGCGTTTCCAATAGACAACTTGATTGCTGATGAAGAATCGGACGAAGAGGAGACCTGCTTGAGGATGTTTTTGTAGGCTTTCAATGATTTTTTTGTAGCTTGCTTCAATGCCATTTTTAAAAATAAGATTTATTGTTTCTTCGGGCAGCATTTTTTTAAGGGAATTATATGCAGATGAACCTGGCGTTGCGTTTGGAATGAGTGAGGCTACAAAGGGCTTAAGTTTATCCCAGAGTTGAGTTGCTTGTTCATGGGTAAGGGTGGAATGGAGATAGATAAAAAAGTTTTTAAGGGTATTTCCAAAAGGACTTTTAAACAAGAGATTGTGAAGAGGATGCATGTTTCCGCCATAGCTAATAGCGCATCCTTGTTTATTTGGACCGTAATCGACATTGGCTCTGAGGGATAGTAGATGTGGAATAAGGGTAGCTATAGTTCCTTTAGCCATAGTGATTTCGTTACTCATGGGATGTTCTTTGATCCAAGCGGGAACTATCTTGGCAATACCTGAGACATACTGAATAAAGTCTTGTTTTTGTTCGGATGTGAGTTCGAAAATATAGGAGTTGGAGAGCTCCTCAGCTGCATGAAGAGCCATATCATTATATTTATCTTTAGGGTAGCCTCTAGAAGTATGTGAGCGAATGGAATTTGTAAACGAGCTGTCTTTATCCTGATTCAAGAGTTCTTGTATACACATCTCCATGACTAAGTAGTAAGATTTAGGAAGAGTGTAGGCTGGGCCAAGAGAGTAGATCAGTTTTTTATAAGGGTCTGAGAGTTCATGAATCTCATCTGCGATTAGGATGCCATTTTCATAGATCTTTGTATTGGATTTCTGGAGTACTTTAAAGCAGCTTTCAAATTCAGAATCGGCTGGCAACCGTTCAGCGCGTTCTAGGTAATCGATAAGAAGTAGTTCAATGGTTTGAATTTCTGCAGGTGTAGCGCTAATAGTTTCTTGGTTATTTTCTACGCTATGTAAAAGGGTTTTTAGTCCATGTATTTTAGTGGGATCTGTGGATGTTTTGCGAGAGATGTCAAGGATATTTGTGGGGAGGTCGTAGACTTGTGATCCTTGTCGGCTATTGTCTCTAGTAAATGGTCCAGAGATTGCTTCGGGGCAAATATCAAAAGTGATGTGTTTCCCATCAGTCCAGTAGGAGTTATAGAGAGGGATTAAAGCTTTTGATTTTCCAAGAGAGGGGAGAACGACCTGTACATAGTTGTTATCCTTATTTTGAATGCTTTCAGTGATGGGTTTGGTCTGTTTATCCCATAGGAGGATATTGTCAAGGAATTCGAGTAGCACGAAGCGTTTAAGTAAGCGTTTATCTGCAATGTTGTCAAAGCGGTAAGTACGGCGTGTTTTTAACTCTGAGGCGATATCACAGAGGATATTTCTATAAGCATCGCGCTGATTTTTTGTGTCTATGGAGTTAAGTTTATCGAAATGGGTTAGAATTCTAATCATTTGATTTAGGCGACTACCTAAAACGGCATAGCGCAGGACAGATTTTTCTAGGTTGATGGATTCTTCAGGCGATAGGCCAATTTCTTTTCCTAACTGAAGAATGGAATTATTTAGAAGGCATTTTTTGATAATTTCAAAGGAAGTTTTTACCTTTTGCCCTTCGGGATTTGCGGCTGCATGAATAATAGATATTTGTTCGTCAAAGCGCGCTTGTAGGGATTCTTTGAAGGTTAATAGTGAAGTGTGTAAATTACAAAGAAATTGTTTACCTTTATACTGGAAGACTTTTTCATTGGGAGAGTTGTTGCTATCGTGGTATTCGTCTAGGCTCTCATTTGCATTTTTTATTTTTTCTTTAAATGCTTCGGTAGATGTCTCTTTGGATTGAAATCTATCAATAGTGATACTATTTCTTTTAGTGATTTCTTTTTCTTCGAATGCGATAGTGAACAGATTATCTAAAACAGAATCCACATAATCGTCTTCTTTTTGTAAAAAGTTATAATCGAACGAAATCTCTTCTGAAGATGGGTTCGTTACAGGCAGTTGTGGCGCTTCATTTTTCTCTGATTGTTCTCTTTGGGTTTTGACGGCGTTGATTATCTTGGAAGTACCCTGAACCGCTAAATTAGTCAATGTCATAGCTGTTGTAAATCCGAATCCTAAGACGGATGGGGCACTGCTATTGACTGTGCGTCCAACTGTTTGTGAGAAGCCTAAGTGGCAAGCAGTATGATAGATAAAATTACCGGCTCCGACTAAGTAAGATTTTTTTGTACAGCGAGAGTGGATGGTTTCAATAAATTCGGAACAGAGCTTTAATTTTAATTCTTGAAGAATTTTTTGAATTAATTTTAGTTCTTGTTGAGTTAATTTTAATTCTTGTTCTTTTGTACTCAATGCGCTAGCTAATTTTGGAGGCTTAGGGAAGGCCCACGGTGTACTGACGACATTTTCAAGATAGTCCATGAGTTGGCGTGAGGCTGGAGAATATCCTCCTTTGTCGATTTGGAGGATAGACCTTAATTTTTCTTTTTTCTCGATACCTAGCTCGCCTTTAGCGATCGCGTAATACGTTAAGAAGTAGCGTGAGACATTTGACTGTAGTTGTCCTGGTACAAGAGGTACTGAATCACAGATATCAGTTTCCATTGTTTCGAAAAATTTTTCGTTTTCAAGAGCTTTAATCCCCATAAAGCGATCCATGACTGCAGTTTGCGCAATTTGACGAAGGTCATTAAAAATGCGTTGACCCATGTTACTGGCTGGAAGGGGTAAATCCGAAAAGAGTGAAGGAATGCTTGAAGGAGTATGTACGGCTTGTAAAGCAGTATTTAGGATGGATTTTCCAATTCCTATTTCTTTACCAAACTTAGTTCTAAGGAATATGTATCTGTTAGAGAGGTCTGTAAAGCCTAAGAGAGTAAAAACGGAATCCCAGCCAAATTTGTCGTCAATGGCTTTGAACTGAGCAGGCGTAAAGCCGGCTACTCTTTCAAGCAAATTTTTTATATGACCAAGGAGATGATTATATAGGTACCACTCTTCTTCTATGGTGAGTTTATAACGTGCTTGAGTTTCGGAATTATTGGCTTTTAGATCTTCATAGCAGGCGTAGATAGGAATAAAAGATTCGAATAGAGACGCTGCAAGTGTTTTATGATTAGTATTTTCTGGTTGCTTTAATTTTTCGTCCCGACGATTTTTTTCAACTGCTGCAAATATTTTACGACGGATGCGAGAGACTAAAGTGAATTTTGGCGGAATAAGTGAAAGAGGAAATAAAAATTTATTTAGGTCAACGTTGCAGTGAGTCGACTTATAGATGCGTAAAAGCTCTTTACAGGTAAACTCAGCCTGATCTTCCTTTCCTTGGAGAATGTATAGACAGGTAAGGTAAATGAGTGCAAAAGGATCTTCACTTCTGAGCCGTCCATTTTTATCAATATCGAAAGTAAAAAAGGATTGTACATTCGAAATCTGTTTTTCTTGAAGGATGCCCATCCAGTTTTCAAGCGCGCGCGCGATGGAACCTTCTAGTCCTGCGCCTGGTAGAAAGCTAGCGAGACCAGCAGTGACCCATTGTGCATCAGGGAACATCACTTTGCAGTCGCCATGCTCATTCTTGAGAAGTAGGTAGGAGCAAAAGCCTTCAAGAGAGGGATGGAGCTGCTGTTCGGCGATATGATGGTTGGGGAAGTGAGAAATACAATCAGCTTGAATTTTTCCTTTGTTATTCTGGACTTTAAAAGTAACGTTAAATGGTTCTAGAAAGATGGTGTCAGCTATGAGTGGGTCTTTGCTTGCCCAAGTGTGAATTTTCTTTCTAGGGCAGAAACGTGTTATTGGAGCTAGTGAGTGAGCGATTGACTCGTTGGGGATATAGGTGAGTTCTTTACTATCAGAGAGCTTAACTTTAGTGATTTTAAGGGGGACTTGCTCGACTTCAAAAGCGGAGGTTTCCTTGTTAGCTAAAACAATAAGTAATCTTTTTAATGGCCTCTCTGTGGATTCTAGCCAAAAAGTAGCATGATCGATTTGTGCTTGACTAAGATCAAAAACTTTTCTGAAGAGGTTATCCTGTAAAGAAATATTTACAGCTTCATAGCCTTCTTTCTTAGAAAGGGATGGTTTTTGAGTGATGTTTAATGATGTGGTAACGGAATCTTTTGAGGCTAACACAATAGGCATTGTAAATGCGGAGGTATCGATTTCAATCTCGATTGACTTGCCATTTGAGAACTCAATATGCATTCTTTTGATAGGTTCTATGGTCTCTTCTTGCCAGCATTTGGCAGAGTTCAGGAGCTCTCTGTTGCCATCTACAAATGTTAATAATCCATCAGGAAGTTGGGTCTTAACATACCTACAGATGTTGGGGATACCATTAAATCTTTTTTTGATAACAATCGTATTTTTTTCGAAGTTAGGATAGACAGATATTTTGCCCAAGGGATCTTCATAGTAAATTTCGTCGGGCTTCGCGGCGTTACCCATTTTAATTAATTCTTTGCCTTCCTCACAGACTTCAGCGGTTTTTTCTTCGATAGCATAATGTGTGTCTAGGTGATATTGTGGAGGTCCATTTATCACGCCTGTTTCGAAATTAAATTCAAATTTCAATACTTCTTCTGGAATGTTTCTATCTTCTAAGAGATTCAAATAGAATTTTTCTTTTTCTTTTTTTATCTCGGGCAGCCACTTGCCATATTTTTCGTTGAATTCGACGAAGTTGTAGGCCACATCTGGATAGAAATGGGCCCTTGTAAAGGCTAGCATAATGGATTCTTTAGGATCCTTGTCAGAAAGAGAGAGCGCTTGTAGCTTAAGAGCTATTCCAATCAGAGGGCTGTGATTATTCTGTGTGGCGATGATTCTTTGTGCTTGAGCGTAAAAGTCAGGAAACTTAACGTCAGGGTTATGCTTGAGCACGAGAGGTTTTAAACGTAATCCTATCCTTATTAGCCATAAGCACCATAGATAGCGCTTGGCTTCGAACATGCGCTCGAATTGTTCATCAAAGAACTTAGCTATATAGGCTGCAGAGTGAGGAGAGAGTGACAAATGCTTATCCATTATGCCATAAGCAAATAAGGCTGACTCTAAAGGTTCATTTAATTTGCTTTGAAAGGGGTCTTCAGGCAGCTTTAGGGCATATTCGGAAATAAAATCAAAAAAGCGTAGAGGCTGGTCATTTTTCTCGACAAAGATCGATTCGAAGGCTTTTGAGACTTCATCGGTTTCAGGAGTTTCTTCCTGGAAGAGAGAAGGTCGTCCCTTCGAAGAGATATTGATTTCAGACTGAGTTCTTAATCCATTTCTAAAGTCTGACCATGTCTTAGCATCGGTAAAGAATGAGCTGTCTTTATTAGGATGGTTTTTGGGGATAAAGTTGGCCTGTTGGAGAGGCTTTAGTGTTTCATAGAGAGCAGCTGTATACCTTTTGGATAAATATTCATTAGGTTCAGGAGGCTTAACGTTAGGGTCTTTTAAGAGACAGGGTGTGAGTTTGTCCCAGCTATGTTCTGAACCCACTAGAGTGATGATTCGGTTAGCGAGGAGTGTGTGAAGTTTCAGCAGGCTGAAGGGCCGTGGAATGAGGGGATCTTTTCTGTTAAATACTAAGCTTTCGTTAAAGAGAATATTGAGTTTCGTTTCATTATTGGTCTCCTTTGGAATTCCAATAGAAGAAAAATCGCATTTTTTAGAAATATCAAGTAAATATTTCGCTTCTGGAAGGGCCTGTCGATTAAAAAAGTAATCAAGCGTAGATTTTTTCGAGTAGTCGAACAAAGAATTTTGCACTTTTTCTAAAATAGTTGAGTCAGTGAATGGATCAGTAGGCAGTTGATCGATGTTTATATCCGGCATGAAGTATTCACAAACATCGCGCAGTCTTTTTTGTAGTTCTGGGCTATCAAAATGATTACCATGTCCATTGACAAAAGCTAAGAGAGGATAGGCATTGATGGACTCATCAAAAATGTTTGTTTCAGGACACTGTTTTACAAGTCTATCAACAACAGTTAGGGTGCTGTACATCGCTAGAATGGTTCTGTTAACTAATGCCTGTGATTCTTTAAAATGGGGCAAATCATTATGCAGTTTGATGGCTAGGTCGTTAAGTAACTCTATTGCTTCAAATTCATTGGAACCCCACCAGAAGTCACCGACGGATAACGTTCCAGGTATAGGTAGATTCTCAGCAATATTAAGCAGTGCAAGATAGTTTCCAAACGTTGGAGCTTTATTCATCTCTTCTTTTATTGCTCTTAATCTGTCAACAACTTCATTTACATCTTTGAAAGGCTTTGAGATCAATTGTGGAATATGCTGCTTCAATTTTACGGTTTGCTTTTTGAGATCAAAGGGGATTTGACTGACTCCGCTTTTAAAAGAAATATTATTTCCAATGATTCTCTGATCGGCATCATAGTGGATTTGCTGGGTAGCATTGAGTGTTTTTGTCCAATTTTGTAGAAGATGCTGCCATTCTTTTGAGATGGAATGAAATTTCTTTAACTCATCCACTAAGAAAAGGGAAATAGCGGTTAATCCACCCACGCTCCAAGCCAGTAATTCAATAAATTTATTTACAGACAGAACATACCAATCATAAACCGGAGCAGGCAGAGTTTTTTTGAGGCACCAATGAGACCAGGTAAGTAAAAGCGCTAGAGTGGCGCTTCCGCTATAGATCTTATAGATAAACCAGAGAGCATTGAATATTTGATACGTTGTTTGAAAATAGGTATTAGAAACCACCTTACGCATCCATCCGCTACGTGAGTAGGCAGTTTCAACAGTAGGCTTCGTTTTAGGCGTTGTTTCTTTAGGTTTTAATGCCTTAGCTATTTTATCTTTTTTTAAAGTTTCAATCACAACATCGAAGAGTTCTCCAACCTCATTTCCTAAATAACTACAGAGAAAGGGCTTGGCTCTTTCAATGGATTCAACCGTTAAGCCAGACTTCTTTAATAGTTTTTTGATCTGTTTAAGGAGCCTTTTTGGAATCACAAGGGCATGATTTTCTAAAACGATATTGCGTTTTTCTTCTTGACGGAACTTCGTGACTGCAGCTTCGATTTCTTGACGCGTTGCGATCAAATTGGTTTTGAGATTGAGATGTTGCTGCTGCTCATCAGGGAGTTTTTGCAGATCTTCTAAAAGGGTATCGATGGCAATTTCTACAGCTCGGGCTGACTTTGCATCTTTTATTTCAAGTGACTGGTTCTCGCCTGTTAGCCGTGGCTTACAAAATTGCATGAGAGCATTTAAGCGGAGACAAAACTGCATATAAGTAGGAGAAGACTTGGAATAGTCCAAATTAGCCAAAGCAATAGAAAGCTCATTTGACAATCGTTCATGAGGTGAAAGGATTTCTTCAGGATAACTAGGAGCAATTTTTCCTTCGAGAGTATCTAAGGTACCCTGAAGATAGATGTCTTTAGCACGTGAACTGGCATCTGGCTTCTTTAATGGTTCAAGAGTATGCCAAAGCATACGCTGAAAGAAGTCGATAGTTAGCTTATTCGGATCAATGTCAGTAATGCGTAGTGGCCATTTAATACCTTCTTGACATTGATGATAATTTAATGCCGTGCCTGAAGCATAAACTTCGAGGGTTAAATTACCATTGGCCTGCTTTATAAATTCTAGCCATATCGATCCATTTTTAAAAAAAACTTCGAGATTTGCATGCTCAAGAAGAGGTTCTGGAAGGGAAGAAATTCCCTGAAGTAGTTGGACAACAGACCTATCAAGTTTTTCCATAGCATGATTGGAAGGCTGTACAAAGAAGGCTTGTGAAATCTTATTTTCAAGTTCTTGAATGGCTTTATCCCGTTGATCAGAAGATAGGAAAGTAGATCTGTTAGAGGCTATCCAGTCTAGAATGTCAGCGCTATCTGGGGGTAAGAAAGCTGAAATCTGTTTTAAGAAGCCCTCCTTCATCCAGTTATCCATAGGTGTAGATAAGAAATGTGGAATTAACTTGGAAATTAATTTGGGCAATGCACGGGAATTATCATGAAAAATAGGACTAAGCGTTTCATTTCCAAAAATCGTTTTGATACCAGGAAGAAGGGGAGAAAGTTCTGTCAATGTTTGATCGAGCGCCATCTTGGCAAACTCTTCAGGATTTGGCAGTTTATCTAGCTGCAGAAGTTGTGGAAAAGGAGCTGGGAGAGAATTTCTAACATCTTCGGGGAATATCCTTAAGAATTTAAAGAGGCTTTCAATGGAGCCAATATGTTGACCATAGCCTCCACAAAGCATCCAGCGATCGCCAGGATTTTTCAGATCACTTTCTGCAAGAGTTTTACATTGTTCAGCAAGAGTATTTAATGCAGTTCCTTTTCCAAAAGCCTCTCTTCGCTCCTCAGCTTTAGCGCGAGCTGCGTCAATAAAGATATAGCGTAAGGCAAACTCTTCCGGATTTTGAGGGTTATAAAGGAAGTGAGACAGATATTTTAAGGATAGATCGGTTAACTCTCCTTTAAATAGATCTTCAAGAAGAGAGGGTGAAATGTCATAATCTTCGACATTAGAACGTAAAATAGAATTTTTAAGAGTAGCCTCCCGAGCTTTAGCTGTCTTTTCACTAGACATTGTCTTGAGTTGATCGAACTCAGGCTGAGTGGGTGGCTCTGGAGGAGTGACATCTTCGGGGTACTCTATTTCTCTGTTGATATATTTTTCTTTGCGAAGGAGAGCCGTGAGATTTCGGACGACGGTTCCATCAATTCCCTTAAGATGGTTCTCTTTATCTTCGTAGAGAGTGTTTATTGCCTCGGCAAAAATGCTTTTAACTCTTTTGCGTAGAGCATCTTCGGTCTCTAAACCTCTAAAAAAGTTAACAACAGTACCGCGAATAGTACTCTTTTTTATCGCGTTATTTCCTATATAAGTAGGAATAAATAGATCAAATGTTGCATCATTAATCGTTTGTTTTTTTGGGATTAAATTAATAAGTGTTTTAGCAGATGCAATTTTCATAAGATAATTTTTTAATTATAAGTAGTGTAATTATATCTATCAATTGTTAAGAAAAGATTAAGTAAGTTACGGAAAGTTTAATGCACAAATCCACCACTGAGCCAGTGGGTTCAGTGAGAGAATATGAGAAATCGAAGAAATTTCTTCAATAGCTTTCTGAAATTCCTTAACTCGCATTAAAATATTCATGATCCTGGGTTGGAATCTCGCTGGTAAAAATCGCAAAAAAGTGTCCTAAACAAGATTTATTTAAAAAAATCACTTAGCACTGCATACGATGAAATAATTTCTTCACTGTACATTGTTTTCTTTAATCCTCCAGACACAATCATTGAATGAAATATCTGTTTATTTGTTTTTGTGACTTTACAGTATGTTTTCTCACGAAGAAGCAAAAGTGATGCATATTTTTTATCAATGATAAATGGCGAAAGACAATATTTAATCTCACAAAGATTAACTATTCCATCAGGTCTATCAAAAATAAGGTCGATTTGAACTCCAGGTTCCTCTTCGTCTTTTTCAGGTATATGCCTCCAAGAAGAAACGTCCGATCCATCAGGAATATGAAGAGCTTTTCTAATCTGATTTACATGTTTAAAACAAATTGATTCAAAAGCATATCCAGACCATGCTCTCCATGATGGTTTGCTTGACAATATTTCCCAATATCGATCGTCAATATTTTTCGAAAGACGGTTTGCTGATCGTGGAGCAATCCAGGTTAAATAAAATAAAGTATATTCATCGATAATTTTATAATAAATTCCTCTTTCTCTTTTCCAAGGAGTAAACGCAATGATAAAGCCGGCTTCTTCTAATTCTTTTAATCTTTCTGTTAATCGGCCACCTTTAAATATAAAATTGGATTCAATCTCACTTCTACTTACTCCTTCTCTTTTACTTGCTATAAATACAATGATTTCTTCATGTATACCATGTGTTTTAAACAAAGATGCAAATAATAAACTAAATTCATCGTATAGGGTTCCTTTTCTAAGGAAACAAATATTATTAATATTTTGAATTGCTGATAATCCTTTTTCAATACAATCAAGATAAAAAGGAATTCCTCCAAGACACATATATAGGGTTAGTATTTGTTCATTGGTATAGTGAACATTTTTATAATTCAAATAAGCTTTTGTTTCAGACAATGTAAAAGGCTCGAGAGGTAATCTTAAAGTTACTCGGTTGTGTAAGCCGCCTGTATTATGTAATACATTGTCAATAATCCATGAGGCTGCTGATCCACAGATAATAAGTTTTATTCTTGGGTCTTCTGACCAATGTCGATTCCAATAGTAATCAAGTGCTTCTAACAAACCTGATTTTGGAGTAGCCATCCATGGGATTTCATCTAAAAATATAATAACTTTTTGTTTTCCTGCGAATAGCTCAATTCCATCTGTTAATGCTTCAAATGCATGATGCCAATTTGAAAATGTTGATAATCTAGCTCCTTTACGATTTTTATAAAATGTGTTTTCTATTTCTTTTTTAAATTTGTCTAACTGGCTTTTTAGAGCTCCATTATGAATGCCAGAAGACCGAAAAAATATGCATGGTTTTTCTTCAAAAAACTTTCTAATCAGAAATGTTTTACCTACTCTTCTTCTCCCATAAATAGCAGCAAATTCTGCTTTATTAGATTTTAGAAATTTTTTAAGTTGCTTCTGTTCGTGTTCTCGGCCAATAATCGTCATGTTATTCTCCAATAAGGGACAGAAATAAAATTAACATATCCGTCCCTTAATATCAACATATTTCAATTAAGGGACGTTTATAGTATCAGTATATCCGTCCCTTACATTACGGCTGTTTGAGGAGAAAAAAGGCGCATAATTGACGCAAAAACCCCTGTTTATGAAACCCGTTGCTCCAAGCAACCCATCGGCTTTTCCAAGCAGGCATTTGCTTCAGTGCGAGATAGGTCTGCAGTGTTGCGCGAGAGTCTAAAGAAAGTTGCTTTGAAAATCGATCCAAAAATACCTTGGCTTGTAAATTTTTCTTAGAGGAAAGATCAAAAATTCTCTTTAAAGCTAATCGAATATGGGTCGGGGAACAAAACTTAATTGCTCCCAAAGTGTTTTTTCCATGCTGCCGGTAGTTTAAAGTTTGTCTGTCAATCACCCCGATCTTTCCTAGGGCACTCGCTGTCAAGGCTAGCCACCAATCATGCATAAGGGTTTCGCGGGGCAATGGTGTAGCAAATTGCAGCAGAGCACGATTGCAGAGTAATGCACATCCAGTTACTACATTTTGAGCTAATAACCGATTGAGGGTGGTTGTCTCCTGCGGATAGAGGTGTGTATATCTCCAAAATGAGGAAGCAATGGGCTTTAGATCACTAGTTACGAGGCGTAAATCGCTGTGGACAAGCAGCGGAGTCTCTGCAGAGTGCTGTTTTTCTAGCTCTTGGATAGCTGTGAGCATAATAGAGAGCTTATCACAATCCCAAACGTCATCTTGGTCGCATAAGGCTGCATAGGGCGCTGTAGAGGCTTCCATTGCAGCAGAAAAGTTGCCAACAACACCTAAATTTTGAGTCGTAGGAAGTAGTAAAACTTTGTTTGGATGACGTTTAGCGAAATCTTGCAAAATAAGAGAAGTCGTGTCTTTAGAGCAGTCGTCACGAGCTATTAATCTCCAGTTAGGATAACTCTGCCTTTCAATCGATTGCAGCTGTTCAGGCAGATACTTTTCACCATTGTAGGTAGCGAGTAGGATATCAATCATAATTGTTGTATAATCTTTTCAAAGCGTTCTTTAACCTCAGTGATAGAAGGGAAAATTTTACTTTTTACAACAATTACTTCCCAGGCATCTTCTTTTTGTTTGAGGGTCCCTTTAGTGAATATTGTCTGAGCTGTTGTGTTACGTTGCCAATCTTCTTCAAGTTCAATCGCTTTTGTAAAAATTTCAAAAGCAAAATCTAAAAGTTTTGTGATGATTGTACTATGACCTGGAAAATACTTAAGGGCCTTTTGTTGGAACATATTGTATAAGTTAGGACTTGTTTGACCTTCCCTGCACATATTACTTATCTTTACGCTATGAAGAGATTTCGTTAATACTTCAAGAATGCAAACCATAAGACCATAGATGTCGCTCGATTTTGTTATCCAATCTTCTTGTCCGAGAGGATCCAAACACTCATTGAGAGTGAGAAACGATTCATGACCCACCTCAGAAGTTACATCGAAGTCATTGAGCCAGCCGCTACCATCCTCAGGTTTTAATAGAATATTTTGGCATTTGATATCTCGATGAACAACTCCCTCCGCATGAAGAATTTCGAGAACTTCGAATATGTCGCCAAGAGCTTTTAAATAGGTTTTTAAAGATAAGTTTAGTTCCTCTACTGCGATCCAAAAACAGACATAACGTCGCTGTTTCCATTCAGGTAAGCTAAAGGCTGGATCTGTAGAATCAGGTCCTTCTACAGGGACTTCAGCAATATGAATTCCTGGATATTTATCAATAAAGTATTTTTGAAAAGCATATCCTTTTCGAATACGTTTGTTGTCATTTTCATTATTTGTTTCAGATGCTCTTATTAAAGTAAAATTTTGACGATTCAATTCTTGTGGATTTTTATAAAAAATCTGGATAGGAATTGCCATTGTCTTGGCTTGGAAGATATTTTTGTAACAGCCTTTTCCTAGTAGGTAATTCTTCCACGTCACATAATATAAAACGTCTACAACTTTTCTTTCGTCTGAGCGTTCTATCCAAATCTTAAAGTCTTCTGGTCCAACTAATTTTTTACCTGAGCATGGGTTATTCTTGCGGATGATCGCGTTAACTTCTTTGTATATGAAAGTTGCAAGATCATTATTATGATGAATTTGAGAGGGAATAGCGATCTGTTTTCTTACTTTTCTGCCTCGGAAAAGGGCCTGAAAACAGGTGAGTCTATTTAAAAAATCGGAATTATTTTTTAGTGACTCTGATGTTTGAGTGATTTGGCTTGTCATATATTTAACTATTACTAAAGGCTATGCGTTTAAGCCGTTTTAAGGCATATTGTGCGAGCCGTTTGGGCCCATACGTTTTCCAGATTTGACTTGCAAATTGGCTTGCCAATTTCCAAGAGGGTTCTGGGCGCTGTTTAGCCAGTTGTTGGATGATAGAGTCTAGCGGAGCGGTTACCTGAGACCATTCGAATTGGGGGCGTAGTGCTGAAAGATTGCGCCGCATCTCTAGCATCAAATGAGGCTGGTCGCAAAGGGTTGTGATTGCTGAGGCGAGTTTGAGGCTATCTTTATAAGTCACTGCAATCCCTAAGTTTTGGGATGCGACGAGATCGCCAAAGCAGTCGCCTTGAGTGGCGATGATAGGGAGGCCAGCCCAAAGGTAGTCGAGCATGCGTGTGCGAAAGCTGTACTGAGTCTCTAGATTATCAAAATGGGTTGATACACCTATGTCAGCATCTAGCAAGAAATTTTGTCGATCTGCATAAGGGACCCATCCAAAATTAATGTGGACGGTTTTGTCCAATAAATCGAGTTTTTTAGCTAAAGCTATTGTTTCGCGGCACATCTCCATTTCAGGGATGGCTTCGTTTGGGTGTTTGATGCCCATAAACACTAAATGAATATCTTGGCGGGTTTTATTGATATGTGCCATTGCATGCAGCAGTGTGAGAGGGTCAAACCAGTTCCAGATGCCGCCGCCCCAGAGCAAAACTTTAGCTGTAGGGGGAATTCCAAAGCGTTCACGTAGGCCTGGGCCTGTTTTAATAGGTGGAGTTGCGCTTAAGCCGAATGGTACAACTCCCAAAATGTTATCTAGAGAGGGAGTAGTATCGTAGAGCTCGGGAGAGATCTTTCCGAGACTTAGCAGGAGGCCCATCCAGAGGTCGCGTTGGCGCTGGTTGGCGCAAATGATCGCATCGGCGACCTTGAAGTCGAAGGTGAATTGATTGCAGATGTGGGTATGTTTGGCATTGCGTTCTGAGATAGGTTTGTGGCGAAAGATTTCCAAATTTTCGAGCGGCATCGGGTCGTAGGCGTCGAGAATTAGACGAGTCCCTGCACGTTTAGCATTCCATGCGAGAAGAGGTGTGAATGTCTGCGCAATGAGGACATCGGATTGCTCGATAAGAGTGCTTATGCGCACCTCTTCAGAATGGATCAACTTAAAATTTTCTGGCACAATGTCGGCCTTATTTAAGGTCAAAAGAGTGACATCGTGTTTAGAGGCGAGAGCCTTAGCCATTTCCCAATAACGAATAGCTGGACCGGCCATCGATTGACCTACTTTATCGACGCAGAATAGAAGTACTTTAGCCATGCGATAACTCCCATTGGTTTCCTAAAAAGATGCCTTCACAGCGATGAGGATGAAGGAAGCGCAGATCTTCGGCGGATGGATAGACAGAAAGATGAATGGTGACAGGATCTAGAGCAATTATACGGTCGTTGTGAATGACGCAAAAGGCAGAAAGGTCATATTCTCCGTAGCGTAGGTGAGTAGTGTCTAGAGTAAATTGAAGGCTGTGTTTTCCGCAATTTTCCAGCTTTTGATAAAGTGTAGGATGGTCGGTACTGCGTGCACTAGCTAGAGTATGGTTGTGCTGGTTGCGGATATCAAATCCCAGGATTAACCCTGGCGAATGCTGAAGGACATCAAATTCGAAGCAGATTGTCAAAGATTCACCTTGACGGACGTATTCTCGACGGTCTTTCGACTCAACCGCAAAGCGGCGCATAATAATAGAGGAATCACCACATTCTCCCTTCCATTCCATTTGAGGATTGCGCACCTGCTGCATGTAGGTGTTGACGCACTCGTCGATAGGACCTTGAGCTGCGATTCTGCCCTCTTTAAGGTAGAGGCCTTTATTGCATAGGGAGAGAACAGCCCCAATATTATGGCTGACAAAGAGGATGGTGCGCCCCTCTGCACTCAGTTTGTCGAGTTTTTTTAAACATTTTTCTTGGAATTGGATATCGCCCACAGAGAGGACTTCATCCACAATAAAGATGTCGGGATCGAGGTGGGCAGCAATAGAGAAACCTAGGCGGGCAAACATGCCGCTGGAGTATTTTTTGACAGGGGTATCAAGAAATTTTTCCACTCCGGCAAACGAGACAATTTCATCGAATCGCTGATTAATTTCCCTTTCGGTCATTCCAAGGATAGTTCCATTCAAGTAAATATTTTCTTTACCGCTAAGGTCGGGATGGAAGCCCGTTCCCACTTCCAGTAGAGATGCCACACGGCCTTGGAGGCGTATAGATCCGGCGGATGGCGGCAGTATGCGCGAAATAATTTTCAAAAGGGTAGACTTACCTGCACCATTGTGGCCGATAATGCCTATGCGGTCTCCAGGAAACACCGAGAAAGAAATTTCTTTTAAAGCCCAAAACTCTTCTATAGATTTTTTGTTTGCAGAGAGACCTACCCAGCTTTTGACTTTTTCTGAAAAAGCTTCTTTAAGAGTATTCGTGCGTTTAGTCAAATGTGATATCAAAAACTTTTTAGAGAGGTTTTCAACTTCAATTAATGGTTTCATGCTATCACAACAGGTCAATCAGTTGATTTTCAGTCTTTTTAAACGACAGTATTCCCCACAAGCAAAGCAGTAGAGTTGCCGCGATGGAATAGGAGACAGTCCAGATCAGATAAGGGTGAGAAATCCCCAAAAATACCCAGCGGTAAGCATCGATCAGCCCTACAAGAGGGTTTAGCATGTAGATATATACCCACTTGCCCGGAATAAGGAAGGTCCCGTAGCCAATGGGGGAGAGAAACATTCCAAACTGAACCAAAAAGGTAACCAAAAATTTGATATCGCGGTAACGGGTTGTGACAGCCGCCAGCCAAATTCCCATTCCTAAGCAGAGTAGATAGGTCCACACAGCGATAAAAGGAATAAACAATAAATTTTCCAAAGGAGGCCAATTACCCAATAAGGGCACCAGAAGCACAAAGAGAAAGGTATTGACGGCCAAGTCAAGCGATTGAGCAGTAATGGTGCTGATCGGAAGTATCAGGCGCGGAAAGTAGGCCTTTGTGATCAGAGAGCTATTATTCAGAAGCGCCACACAACTATCCATCGAGCAGTTAGCAAAGTACTGCCAGGGCAGCATACCTGCCAATACAAACAGAGGATAGCTTACATTTTCCGAAGGAAAGCGAGCGATAAACCCAAAGACAAAGCTAAACAGGAGCATTGTCAAAAGCGGTTTAATCACCACCCAGGCAAAACCCAAAAAGGTCTGCTTATAGCGCACCGCAATGTCACGCCAAATAAAAAAGCGCAGCACCTGTCGATACGCAAAAAGCTCTTTACAGTAGGCTATTAAGCTAGGAGCCGGAGCGCTAACGATTTGCATAATTTGTCTCGATCCATTGACGGTAGCTGCCAGATTGCACATGTGAACACCAGGGCTGGTTATCTATGTACCATTTTACAGTGTCGCGTAAACCCTCTTCAAAAGTATGTTGAGGATGCCATCCCAGTTCCTGCTTAATCTTTGAGCAATCTATAGCATAACGGAAATCATGGCCTGGTCGATCGGGGACAAAAGTGATGAGTTGAGTCAGTTCAGTTTCTGAAGTCGAAGTAGCCTCTGCAACGAGTTTAACAATTGTTTTAACAATATCGATATTGCGCCGTTCCGCCTCTCCTCCGATATTATAAGTTTCACCCTTGCGCCCTTTTTGAAGAAGCAACCAGAGCGCCGCTGCATGATCATCCACAAAGAGCCAGTCGCGCACATTTTTGCCCTCTCCGTAAACGGGTAGAGGTTTACGCTGAAGGCAGTTCAAAATCATCAAAGGAATTAATTTTTCGGGAAAGTGATAGGGGCCGTAGTTATTGCTGCAATTGGAAATCGTGGTCGAAATATCATAAGTCTTTCCATAAGCGCGCACAAGATGGTCTGAAGATGCCTTAGAAGCAGAGTAAGGAGAATTGGGACTATAGGCAGTCTCTTCGGTAAAAAGGCCCGTTTCACCCAGGCATCCGTAAACTTCATCTGTCGAGACATGATGAAAATGAATAGTAGGGTGCCTTTTCACAACCTCTAACAGATGGTAAGTGCCTAAAATATTCGTTTCTAGGAAAACTAACGGACCGTGAATACTGCGGTCAACATGGCTTTCAGCAGCTAAATGAATAATTGTATCGATGGCGTACTGTTTGCACGTCTCTTCGACCTTTACTTGATCGCAGATATCACCCTTCACAAAGGCATAGCGCGGATCTTGAGCCACTTGAGCTAGGTTCTCCAAGTTTCCCGCATAGGTCAGAGCATCATAGTTAACACACTTACCCTTAAAGTCGGGTACCCGCTGCAGCAGATAGCGGATGAAGGCTGAGCCGATAAATCCCGCACCGCCAGTGACAAGAATATTTTTGACAGTTCTCTCAGCCTGCATAGGAGTAGATATCTCTCAAAGAGTGTTGTTGACTGCGCTCTGCGACTTCCAAAAGGTATTGACCATAAGGACTCTTACCCAAATTTTTTCCCAGTGTCTGCAGCTGTTTTAGATCGATAAAATTCTGTAAGAAGGCAATTTCCTCAATAGCAGCAATATAGCTTCCCTCACGTTCTTCCAGCACTTCGACAAACTGACTGGCCTGTACCAAGCTTGCATAGGTTCCTGCATCTAACCAAGCAAAGCCGCGCCCCATCATCGCTAAATGAAGCTGCTTACGCTTTAGATACTCGCGATTAACATCGGTAATCTCCAACTCCCCACGGCCAGAAGGCTTTAAATTCCGTGCAATTTCAATCACAGAGTTATCGTAAAAATAAAGCCCCGTTACAGCAATCTTTGATTTAGGTTGAGCAGGCTTCTCCACAATATCAACAGGCTTGCCATGATCATCCACCTCGATGACACCATATCTTTGAGGATTTTTCACCTCATAACCGAATATAGTAGCACCCGTTTTGCGTGCAGCCGCCTCTTTCACAAAAGGAGCTAACTGATTTCCGTAGAAGATATTATCCCCCAAAATCATGCAGACAGTGTCATTTCCGATAAAGTCGCTGCCGATAATGAAAGCCTCGGCGAGACCGTTTGGTTGAGGCTGAACAGCATAAGTAAACTTCATGCCCAGCTGTGAGCCATTTCCTAGCAACTTTTGGAATGCGTCGCTATCATGAGGAGTCGTAATAATTAGAATATCTTTGATTCCTGCCAACATCAATGTAGAGAGAGGATAATAGATCATCGGCTTGTTGTAGACAGGTAAAAGCTGCTTTGAGACACTAATCGTTAATGGGTGAAGCCTTGTGCCGCTTCCTCCAGCTAGAATAATCCCTTTCATGAGGTAAACCTCTCTTGTAGACAGAGTTCTAAAGCACGTTTCCAGTGAGGAAGATTCACATGGAAAGCATTTTGCACTTTGCGGTTATCCAAAACGCTATAGAGTGGTCTTTGAGCCGGTGTAGGATATTCTTTTGTGGTGATCGCTTTCAGTTCTGGAATAGTAAAATTCGGATCCAAGTTACGGTAAAGCTCGAAGATAGCGCTAGCAAATCCAAACCAGGTCGTTTGATCTGAACACGTTAAATTGTAGATTCCCCAAGATTCTTCTTGATGGCTATTGAGTGTGCGAGATAGTACCTGAGCGGCACCCTCAGCAATCGATCGCGCCCAGGTAGGCGCACCCCGCTGGTCATTCACAATCGAAAGTAGCGGTTTTGAGCGAGCCAGGTTAAGCATAGTCAGCATAAAATTTTTGCCCCGATTCGCATAGACCCAGCTAGTACGGAAAATCAAGTGTTTGCATTGCGAATCGATAATAGCTTGCTCGCCATGTAACTTACTTTTTCCATAGGCACTTAAAGGCGCAGTAGGAGAGGTTTCTAGATAGGGCGTAGAGCTTTTTCCATCAAAGACATAGTCAGTAGAAAAATGGACTAATGTGGCACCGCTCCGGCGTGCCTCCTCGGCTAAAATTTCAGGCCCCTTACCATTGACAGCGTCTACAACTTCAGGTTCACTTTCTGCCTTGTCCACAGCTGTATAGGCTGCTGCATTCACAATAATGTGTGGACGACTCGCCTGTACTAGAGAACGGATGGCTGAGGGTTCAGCTAGATTCAACGCTTTACTATCGAAAGCAATGACTTCACCCAGTACAGAAAGAGCCCGCTGCAACTCCCAGCCCACCTGACCATTCTTTCCTGTAAGCAGAATCCGTTTCACCGAAATGCCTCCACTTCTTGTAAAGAATGACCAATTTGATCCTTAGCGGAGAGGGAAGGAGCCCCTTCAACAGGCCAGGGAATGTTTAACGAAGAATCATCCCAGCGCAGAGTCCTCTCTGCCTTAGGATTATAGTAGTCGGTAGTTTTATAGAGAAATTCCGCCCTATCGCTTAAGACTAAAAAGCCGTGAGCAAATCCCTTAGGAATCCAAGCGCTATGACGCGACTTATCATCCAAAATCATGCTAACCCACTGACCATAGGTAGCAGAGCCAGGACGCAGGTCAACAGCCACATCGAATACTGAACCTAAAGTGACACGGACCAATTTACCTTGGGTATTTTCGACCTGATAATGCAAACCGCGCAAAACATTTTTTGCAGAGCGGGAATGATTGTCTTGAACAAAAGAATCTGTAACTCCCGTCGCTTCCTCAAATTCTTTAGCATTAAAACTTTCGTAAAAAAATCCCCGCTCGTCGCCAAATATTCGATGCTCAAAAAGTACGACATCAGGAATTGCAGTTTTGATTAATTTTAGACCCATTTCCAATCTCTTCCATTTGCGATATCACTGAATGGCGCATACATTAATGCTTTTTTATCTATGAAGTCAAGTTGGATTAAGTTTTTTCTGAAGCTGAACTTGAGCTTGAAGAGGAAGACGATGAGGTAGAAGAATTTGATGTAGTAGAGGATTGAAGGGTTTTTTTATGTCGTTGATCGCCAACAGCACCATGAGTACGACGAGCTCGTTTTTTTTCCTTTTGACTCTCAACATTTGAATTAGTTGAAGTCTGATCAGTGGTGGGAGATGGCGGTGGACTGCTTGATGAAGAAGATATACTTGGTGTGACATCACTTTGAGGTGGAAGTGGAAGTGGTTTAAATGATGAGATAGTTTGTGGAGGAGGTGGTAAAGGAGATGGTATAGGGGGAAGTGGTTTAAATGATGAAGTAGTTTGTGAAGGAGGTTGCAATTGTTCTCCTTCTTCCTGTTTTTCTCGTAAAGTACTATCATTTTGTTTTTTAGCAAGGGTGGATTGAGGTGGTGGAGTGCTTGTTGAAGAAGAACTTTGTGATGAAGTAGCTCCTGATGGATTTGGAGAAGGAGTAGCTCCTGGTGGATTTTGTGATGGATTTGGCGATTGACCTTGTGGAGGTGTCAAGTTTTGTGGTGGTGTTCCTTGAGGTAACTGTCCTGGTTTTTGTTTTTTTCTATTATCAAACACACTACCGTCTAAGCCAGGAATAATTTCTGCAAGTCCTTTGATTCCTACGCTAAGACCAAAAAGTACTCCTGTAGCCATAATGCCTGCTCCTGCTGTTGCAATCAGAGCTCCAGGAATAAGTCCAAAACCTAGAGTCTTGATGGTTACTGCTACTCCAGCTCCAATTATTGCTGTACCAGCAAGAAGCGACACTCCGATTATTGCTATTCCTAGAGTTACCAAACCAACACATTTAACAACTCTACAAGACAAAAACCAACCAAATGCATCTTTTAGTTTTTCTATGGATTCTCCACTACATAGTCTTTGAAGAAAGTTTTTTCCTGTCTGCTGTGCTAATTCTTCAGGTGGATCTGTAAGCTCATCATGATCAACGCTATGTACATTACTTGCCGTTGGGGGTGGGTTTATTTGCTGATGCTGAGGTTCAATAGGAGGAGTAGTATGACTGGTATCATGAGTAGACGTAGACGAAGAAGAACTGGAAGAAGATGAAACACTTAGTGATCGAGGAAGGTGTCTTCCCGGAGGTATCGGAGGAAGAGTCGTCTGACTGGTTTCGTGAGTAGACGAAGACGAAGAACTGGAAGGGGGAGAACTTGAAGAAGAAGTAGAAGTTGGAGTTTGAGGCTCAGGATTTTCGTCAAAGTCTTGAAGTTCATCTTCTTCTGTATAATTAGATGCATTAAAATCAGGAGGATTTGTGAACTGTTCAAGTAAAGCCGATTGATTAGCAAAATTTTGTTGCATCTCTTGAAATGTGCCCAAGTTTTGGAAAGTATGAGATGAAGGTTGCGTAGAAGCACTGAGTACTTTAGAATTTTGCGTTGCAACATCATTTGTATGTTGTGCTCCTTCCTGCTGTGCTTTATTTTTTCCTGAAAGTCGGTTAATATCCCCTCCGATATTAGGAAGAGGAGGAGCAGTACCTGGAACTCTTAAGTTTACACTACTCATAATAAACTCTCTTTTATCTTATAATTTTATTATGCGATTAATTGTAAAAATAAACAATTAATTTTAATAAAAAAAGCCATTTATTGATTAGTTTCAATAAATGGCTAAGATAAAAAAGAGTTAATTAACTTAATGCTTGCGAATAGCGTTCTGAGACATTTTGCCAGTTAATAACGTTCCAAATAGCTTTTAAGTAGTCGGGACGAACATTTTTATACTGTAGGTAGTAGGCGTGTTCCCAGACATCGATTCCAAGGAGGGGAATAAGTCCTTGAGTACTAAGAGGATCTTGATTAGAGCATGTTGTGAGACGCAGAGCTTTTGAAGCTTTGTCTAAGCCAAGCCATCCCCATCCTGACCCTTGGATTGCTCCTGTTTTAGCATTCATTTCGTCGATAAAGCGCTGTAGCGATCCAAAATGGGTATTAATTGCATCAGCTAGTGGACCTTTGGGGGGAGTACCGCCACCTTTGCTGACAGGAGCTAGGTTTGTCCAGAAGATGGAGTGGTTGATGTGGCCGCCGCCATTGAATCGAATAGCGGGTTCGAGAGCGATCATAGCGGGCAGATCGTTTCTCATTTCGGCTTCGGCATATTGTTCAAGGGCCTTATTTAAGTTAGTAACGTAGGCGTTGTGATGCTTTGTGTAATGTAGCATCATGATTTCTGCGCTGATGGTGGGCTCGAGGTCGCCAAATTCATAGGGTAGCGCTGGTAGTTCAAATTTTTTTTCCATTAGCTGTGCCATAGGGGTATCTCCTGTTTTCCTGATTTTGTCTTATAGCAGTGAATTGTTCAAGCAAATTGAGCGAGCTCTTTTCTTCCCAATGATTTTGTGTAACAGGTCCAATAAATGAGTATTTAAGTGGGGGAATTTCATTGTAAAATTCTAAGAAGGCGTCGATGCAGGAGGGACTGGTAAAACAGACGCGGTTGACTTTGTCTAAATTAGGCAAGGTTGTTGGTCTTTTAGGGAGTGTGTCGTAGAGAGCGCAATGGGTAAAACTCACATTTTTATTCGAAAAATAGTCTGAAATGACCGATCTGGCTTGCGCGGAGTGTAACCAGAGGAAATGACTGTCCTTCGTCATTAATGTATCAAGCAGTGCGCAAACACCTTCGGCGGTCTCTTCCTCTGTGACTAGGGATTTTAATCCATAGCTTTCTAAAGTTTTTTGAGTGGCTTTTCCGACGGAAATGATCTGTCTTCCCTCTAATTTTTGAGCTGAGTCGATGAATTCCATGCAGTAGTGGACGGCTTGTTTACTGGTGAAGATCAGGTGTGTAAACTGATTAAATTTATTTTTAATTTCAAGGAGATTTGGGGTATCAAAAGATCTTGGTAGAGTCTCGATAAAGGGGCAGTGGATGGCCTTTCGTTCAATCTCTTTTTTAGGAGGAGTGAGCCCTACATGTAGGTCGATTTCGCGAGAATCGAGACAGCTAAATAGCGAGACCATCTGGGCATCATTTTCCCTAGCCACAATCGCGAGTTTTCCTTGTAGGGGTGCCGTAGGTCCTTGCAAGTGAATTCGATTGAGACGGGTCAATCCTAGCCTAATTAGAGCTGCTTCCGCGATGACAACTCCATCGACGTTTCCTTGCTCGAGCAGTGCGAGTCGCTGCTGGATGTTGCCTCTGATATCAATAAAACGAAAATCTTCGCGCAGCTTTTTTACTTCTTCTTCTCTACGGGCGGAGCTAGTACCAATAACTGCGCCAACTGGCAGAGAGTTAAAAACTAGGCTATCGCTGCTATCGACTCCTTGAGTTAAGGCGATGAGTTCTATGCCTTGGGGGAGGGGATCGGGAAGATCTTTGGCCGAATGGATCGCGATGTGGCATTTTCCTTCTAATAGGGCTTGGTCGATATCGCGAGTAAAGAAGTCGGTCTTATCGAGGGTGCGCAAAGAGGTCTTTAGGTCTCTATCACCGACAGTATCTAAAAAAAGAGCTTCTAAAATGACGTTAGGATGAAAAGGAGCCAGTTCTGCTTGCACTTCGGCGAGCTGTGCTTTAGACAGAGGTGAACTGCGCGCGCCTGTCTTGATGTTTATGTTAATTGAGGACGGCATGCACAGCTTCCTCGGCTAGCTCTACGCCAAAACATTGGATTTCGGACTGTAACTCTTTGGAGAGGCCTTTGAGGTTGCGTTTTGGTAAAATAATTTTTTTAAATCCCATCTGGATGCACTCCTTTAAGCGACTCTCAATGCGCGGAACCGAACGGATTTCGCCTCCTAGACCAACTTCGCCAATAATCGCTGTATCCGGGTTGATAGGCTTGTTACTCAATGATGAAGCAATAGAGGCCAATATGCCTAAATCGATTCCAGGTTCTTGAATTTTGAGCCCTCCAGCGATGGAGACAAAGACATCGCAGCGAAACATTTGAAAACGGAGACGTTTTTCAAGGACAGCGAGCAGTAGAGCAAGACGGTTTTGGTCAAGGCCTGTGCTACGGCGTGAAGGGGTGCTGAAGGCGGTTTCGGTCACTAGCGCTTGGGCCTCTATCAGTAATGCTCTGGATCCTTCTAAAGCCGGAATTACTGTAGAGCCTATTAGGCCCTTAGAACGTTCTTCAAGGAATAGTTGAGAAGGGTTATGCACCTCGCAGAGACCTTTGTCAGTCATTTGGAAAACTGCGACATCATCTGTGGGTCCAAAACGATTTTTAACCGCTCTAACGAGTCTGTAGTTATGTTGACGATCTCCCTCAAAATAGAGAACTGTGTCTACAAGATGTTCCAGAACTCGCGGCCCGGCGATTTCACCCGTTTTTGTGACATGGCCGATTAAAAATGTGGATATATTCCGCCCTTTGGAGAGATGCATGAATTCGGCAGCCGTCTCTCTTACTTGGGCCACGGAACCTGGTGCAGAGGCTAATTCAGCTTTGTAGACGATCTGAATAGAGTCGATCACTAAAATAGCGGGTGAGAGTGTATCGACATGAGCTTTGATGGCATTGAATTCGGTTTCGTTCAAAAGGTAAAGATTATCGCTATCAATGCCAAGGCGTCGCGCTCTAAGAGAGGTTTGTTCGATCGATTCCTCTCCGCAGACATAGAGGACAAGAAGCCCTTGCTTTGCCATGGCAGCAGATAGCTGCAGCATCAGTGTGGACTTTCCAATGCCGGGATCACCACCGACTAATGTCAAAGCCCCAGGAACAAGCCCGCCACCCAATAGACGGTTGATTTCAATAATGTTTGTGCTGTGCCTTGGAAGGGGATTATTGGATATTTCATTCAGTTTAACAGGTGTGCTTTTAGCGGTTGTTTCGGCCTTGAATTTGCGCGGTAGAGAGGGTAACACAACCTCTTCGTGAAGAGAGTTCCACTGGCTACATTGTGGACACTGACCGAGCCAACGGGGGGACTGATGGCCACATTCTGCACAGGCCCAAACGTTGCGCGCTTTAGCTATCATGGAATAGGCTCTTCCGGAATGTTAAAATGATGTTTTATAGTATCCATGGCTGCATTTTGTTGCGCCTCTTTTTTAGAAGCGCCAGAGCCTTTGCCTAAGATTTTTCCTTGAACTTCGACCGCAACTTCAAAAATTTTGTCATGTTCTGGACCAGTTGTCTGCAGCAGTGTGTAGACCGGGGTTGTATGTAATTGTCTTTGGCAAATGTCTTGTAGTATCGCTTTCCAATTGCTTTGAGGGGCTGATACACGTTCTTCAATGGCCTCTTGAAAAGTATCGACAATAAAGTTGCGCGTTGCTTCTAGTCCGCCATCTAAGTATATCGCGCCCACAATTGCTTCAAATAGATCTGAGAGGATGGTTTGTCTGCCCCTGCCATCATTTCCGCGCTCTCCTTTGCCTAAAAGCAGAAATGGGTCTACACCGATTTTATGGACATAGGCTGTGCAGGAGCTGCCTTCAACCAGTCTTGAACGTAGGGAAGAGAGCTCTCCTTCAGGTTTTTCAGGATAGCGTTCGTATAAAAGTTGAGCGATCAGCATTCCCAATACAGAATCTCCCAAAAACTCTAAACGTTCATTATGGTAGAGAGTTGCCCGGTTTTCATTTACAAACGAACGGTGGACAAAAGCCATGATAAGTAGATCTTTGTTGCGGAAGGAGTAACCCAAAGCAGCTTCAATTTGAGGAATTTTATCTTGTAAATCTTGCAAAGTGTGCATTGTATTTAATTTGCGAACGTTAGTATATATTTAAACGCAAAGGCGCAAAGGCGCAAAGAAAATAAATTATACTTCTTTGCGACTTTGCGCCTTTGCGTTTAAATTTTCATTGATCATATTGATCTCTATGGTAGAATATATCCTAAATTCAACAAAAATGAACAATGAAATTTGCTGTCGCGCCAGAACAAAAAAGCTTTTTTGAGCATAACCATTATATCGAGATAGAAGGTCTGCTCAATCTGAGTCAGTTAGAGCTCATAAAAGCACAAAGAAATTCTACTTCTAAACGCGATATATGGCGTAATAATACTGAAATAAAAAAAATTATTACTAGCCGTGCTTTAGGCGAGCTGCTCTTCGAATTTACCGATGTCAAACCGATTCGATTGGCGTATGATGAGTATCTTTCCACGAATCAAGCTGATGCTACCCTCGAACAGATCGGCAGTATTCAGGGTGTGATTGGAGGAATTATTTTTAATTTGGAAGAGCCCGGAAATGCATTAATTGTCTCTTCTGATTATCCCGTTCCTTTCCATACTTTAAAATCGCATTATCTCGTCGCCTATTGCCAAAAAAACAGTGTCTATGTCCTGAGGACAAACGATCCTCATACGCATGCCTTGAAGCAATTAGGGTATAGTCATGGAGATCGTTTGAACGATAAGCAACACCCGATTATCTTTCGGTAAGCATGCAATGGGAATTTATAGATACCGGCGTTCGGTCTGCTGAAGAGAATATGGCGACCGATGCGGAATTGTTAAAGAGCCTTTCAGAATTTCCTAGACCCATACTGCACACTTATAAGTGGCATCGGCCCTCTATTACATATGGCTACTTCATCAAGCCCTTTGATTTGCTGAATCAAGATTCTCTATCTGACTATGCGATAGATTTGGCTCGCCGTCCTACAGGTGGAGGCATCACACTCCATTTAGGAGATTTAGCCTATTCTGTCCTTATTCCTGCAGGCCATCCTAACTATTCTCTATGTACTCTTACAAATTACGCATACATCCATAGCATGTTGTCTAAGGCAATCCAACGCTGTTTTTCAAAAATCATTCCTGAGCTAGTTCCACAACCTTTAATCGCAAAGCATCCCTCTCATGCACTGTTCTGCATGGCACATCCCATCCAGTATGACCTTCTCATCAAAGGTAAAAAGGTAGCAGGAGGAGCTCAGAGAAGAACAAAGTATGGATTTTTACATCAGGGGACGGTATGCTTAACCTTAGTGAATCCTACTCTATTACAAAAAATTTTAAAAAATTCAGAGACTCTGCCATCAACCATGGCTTCCATGTCGTTTCCTCTGCTAGAAGAGTGCGGAGAACCTAAAGAAGATCTGATGCAGTGCTTATACGCTATTTTTAAGGAAGAGTCCTATGTCAAAACCTGCGCTTCTTGAAATGATTGAAAATCAGTGGCCTGACAGCCACTATGAGGTAACGATTTCCTGTGATGAGTTTACCTGCCTCTGCCCCTACACAGGAAAAACAGATTTTGCCACGCTAACGATTACCTATACTCCCACAAATAAACTGATCGAAATTGTCTCCCTAAAGCAGTACCTGGCCTCGTTTTCAAATGTCAAAATCCTTCAAGAATTTGCAATCAACCAGATTTGCCAAGACCTTGGGCAAGTACTGCATCCTAAAATCTTGATTGTTAAAGGCGAGTTTTCTGCTCGAGGAGGCGTAAAAATCACCCCAACTTGCAGTTACAAAGAATAAAAAATTAAACGCAAAGGCGCAAAGCCGCAAAGAAAGAATTAATTTATTTGCTTTCTTTGCGGCTTTGCGCCTTTGCGTTTAATTTTATTTTTGCTAGCATCGTTGTCAGCAAAATTGGAGTCTTCTATCATGCTCGAGTTCTTCCGCAAGTATCAACGCTCTTTCTTTTTAATCATCACTTTCTTTGTGGTTATTTCCTTTTCGTTCTTTGGAACATTTAATGTAGTCACTTCAATGCCTCGCAATACGACGACAGCATTTAGGGCAGTGGATGGGACGGAGGTCTCAAAAGCTGATGTGGAGGAGATGGTGGCGTTTCTCACTACCGATATAGAGGATAAGCAGCTGCAGGGAGGTGCTTGGGGTGCGAATTTCCTAAATGATGGAGTCATCAAAAAAGATCTATTAGAAACCGGAATAGCTGCTGTTTTGGCAGAGAAGTTTGCTTCGACATTGGGAAGTGATCTTCAGTCACGGCTGGAACGTGAAAAGAAATTTGAAGGCTATAAAAATCCTAAAGCGCCGTTTATGAGTTCTGCAGCTATCTGGGACTACTTTGCACCAGAAATTAATACGCAGCTAACAGCTCTACAGATGCAGGATAATGCTCTCTCTCCTGAAGCGCTGCGTGCGCGAGTAGCCCTCTATTTAGCAGAGAAAAGATTTCCTGAATCCATGCTAAGACAAGTGCTCATGTACCAGCAAAAACAGTACAGCTGGTTGCCTGCAGACGAAACTCTGCTTCGTTCCGACCTTTCTATCTTTGGATACCATAGCTTAATTGACTGGTTTGGACCTCATTTTACTCGTTTAGTGGCCGAGTTTATTATTAACAGCGCTATGCAAGCTAAGCAGATGGGCTATTCTGTCTCACGTGAAGAGGCTTTAGCAGATCTATTGCGCAACGCATCGATTAGCTATCAGCAAAATAGCGATAATCCTAATTTGGGCGTTTCTAACCAGACAGAATACTATAAGCAGCAGCTGCAGAAAATGAATATGGACCAGAGTCTAGTGACACATCTATGGCAGCAGATTTTACTGTTTAGGCGTATGTATCAGAATGGGGGTGGATTGGCTCTTGTAGATCGCTTTGCATTTGAGAACTTTGGCAAATTTGCTGGTGAGAGTGTTTCAGGGGAGTTGTACGCTTTGCCTAAAGCATTGCAAATCAATAACTTAAGAAAACTACACCATCTCGAAATGTACTTAAAAAGCGTCACAAAAAAAGGAAATGACCCTCTTGCCTTACCCACCACCTTCCTTGCTATTGACCAGGTCATCCAAACTCACCCTGAACTTGTCCAAAAGAACTACCTTGTCGAAATCGCTACTGTAGATAAGCGCTCTCTTGAAGGGCGGGTCACTGTTCAGCAAATGTGGGATTGGGAGGTCTCTACCGCTGGTTGGAACAAACTAAAAGTGGAATTTCCTGAATTAGGTGTCAAGAAGAGCGATACTGCAGATGACCGTCACACCACTTTGGACAGCCTAGATCATAGCACACGCACCAAAGTAGATTCATTTAGCCGCAAGCAAGTTGTCGATACGCACCCAGATTGGCTGACAGATGCTCTGGAAAAAGCCACGCCTGTTAAACAATCGATTGCAATCAGTTATCGAGGAGGTGCCACTCCGTTCGCAGGTCTCAAAGATAACGCAACTCTTATTCAATACCTGGATAATGCGCCGCTTAGTACAGAGGGGAATTTTAGTGAAGCTGCCGATACTATTGCTGCAGGTGCTTCTTTAAAAAGGTTTTCTGCTGATGATCAGACCTTCTATCGGATCAATGTGCTTGAAAAGCCGAAAGGTCCAGAAATTCTAACTTTTGAAGATGCCGAAAATCGTGGTCTACTCGAACCCTTATCAGAAGCTGCTCTCAAGGGATACTATGCGACAGTTCGTGATAAAAGCCCTGACCTCTACAAAAATCATGATGGCAGCTGGAAGCCTTTTGAAGAGGTACGTACTGAAATTTCTAACGATTACCTTGCAGCGTTGCTAAAAAGTATCAACGACGATGCTATCGCTGCAGGACTGATGCCTAAGGGTTCGGCCGCTTTGACAGGAGATAGAGCTGCCTCGCTGCGCTTATATAAGTACGTGCGTACGCTGCGCGATCAAGCAGTAAAGGATCCGGATGCATTAAAAAAACTTGCTAAGGGTTCCAAGCTAACAGATCAATGGAATTTGGAAGACAAGCCATTCCAAGAATCGCGCTCTTCAACAGATCCTACTGTCAATTTGGTGGAGGCATTTGCTCTGCCATTGAAGAGTTGGTCTAAGGTCGAAGTACCTAATAGCGGTGCTTTGGCATTTTTTGAAGTGACCACTAAAGGACCTGGCAAAGACGAGACAGTTGTCCGTGAAAAGGTTATGGAGGCGCATGCGCTGCTTTCAAATGAAGCGCAGCAGAAATTAGCTGAATCCATGATTGAAGAGATGATTCAGAAAAAAGCGATTTCTTTGAACTTTATGGACATATCGCAAGAGGGAACAGCGATGATGAGCGTAACAGACGATGACTGATGATCAGCAATTTAATCTATTGCCGATCAATTTTTTTCAATTGAGTCTTGATTTACAACGTGTTGATTCTCAATCATTTACGTCACTAGGCAAACGGCTCGCCCATGATAAATACCGTTTGCCTAACTTCTCTCATCTATGCGGCGAATCGGAATTTGCAGAAGTCTTTCTAGGATGGAGCCCTGAGGGTATTGCCACACATGTCCTAGTCCATGAAACCTTTAAAAGAGCAAGCTATCCCGATGTGACTCGAGGTGATAGTATAGAATTGTTTATTGATACCCGCGATGTAAAGACCAGCGGATTTAATACTCGGTTTTGTCACCATTTTTTTTGCTTGCCTGAAGAGGTAGATGGCTACCAAGTAGGCGAACTAACCCATTTTAGAACCGAAGATGCGCATGAATGGTGCAATAAAGATGACCTACAGGTAAAAGCTTCGCTGCATAGTGGATCTTATTCCATCACACTTTTGATTCCATCACATTGTTTAGTAGGCTATGATCCAGATAACTTTAAGCGTATTGGATTTGCTTATCGCATCAATAGAACGATTGGGCCGCCTCAACACTTTTGTGCTGTAACGCAGGAATTTCAAATAGAGCAGCAGCCCTCACTTTGGAGCACAATGCAGTTAGTATGACAAAAACAGCTCTATATTCTGCTCACAAAGCCCTAGGAGCTAAGATCGTCGACTTTCATGGCTGGGAGATGCCTTTGCAGTACACAGGCATTCTTGAAGAGCATAAAGCCGTTAGAGAAGCTGTAGGTGTGTTCGATGTGTCACATATGGGACGGATTGAGATTTCTGGGCCTGAGGCAGAGCAGTTTATTGATCGCTTAACAACTAACGTCATTACAGGCAAAAAAGAGCAGCAGGCCATCTACAGTGTTTTGTGCAGAAAAGATGGGACAAGTATTGATGATGTGATTGTGCTTCGTCATAGTCCTGTGAGCTGTTCTGTAGTTTCAAATGCTTCAAACCGTGAGAGAGTTTTTCAGCATATCAGCAGCCTTGCTAAAAAGGTAATAGTGACCCCTAGTTATATGCAAGAAGGGATATTAGCCGTTCAAGGACCTCAATCACTTTCAATTGTAGAAGAATATTTTCCCGAATTAAAAGATATTCCATCGATGCGTTGTCTCAAGCTAAAACAGGGAATTCTCTCCAGAACAGGATATACCGGAGAAAAGGGGATCGAACTATTTGCTTCTTTTGAAGAGATCGAGCGCTTTTGGAAATGGTTAATGAGCAAGGGGGTAAAGCCCGTAGGTTTAGGAGCGCGTGATACCTTGCGTCTCGAAAAAGGGTACGCTCTCTATGGACACGAACTCAGCGATACGATTGCTCCTACGGAAAGCGTTTCCGCCTGGGCGGTAAAGCTGCAAAAAGAGACATTTTTAGGCAAAGAGGCTTTAATCGAATTAGAAAAAAAGAAGAGACATCAGTATGGTGTAGTGCTGGAAGATCCAGGTATCGCGCGTGCTGAGTGCAAGGTATTTAAAGGGGAAGAGCCGATCGGAGTCGTTACTTCGGGGACTTTTTCACCTTCATTGAAAAAAAGTATATGCATAGTCATGGTAACCCCGGAGCTAGCTGTAGGAGATATCATTAACATTCATATACGCGATAAACCCTGCCGTGCGCACATCGTGCAACTGCCATTTCTTTAGGAGAAAAAATGAAGTATACAGAGACACATGAGTGGATTGAAGAACAGGGAAGTGCTGCAACAGTAGGAGTGAGTGATTATGCTCAGAAAGAGCTGGGCGATATCGTCTACATCGAGCTTCCACAAAAGGGAATACAGGTTAAGGCCGGCGATGTTGTGTGTGTCTTAGAGTCGACAAAAGCGGCAGCGGATGTCTATAGTCCAGTTTCGGGGACAATTTCAGCAGTGAATGAAAAGCTAAAAGAACAACCGGAATTAATTAATCGCTCTGCAGAAAGCGAGGGATGGATCTATAAGATACAAGTAAGCTCCCCGCAAGAATTAGAAAAGCTTTTAGATAAAAAAGAGTATTATAAGAAATAAAAATTAAACGCAAAGTCGCAAAGACGCAAAGATAAAAATTTTTCTTAGCGTCTTTGCGACTTTGCGTTTAATAAATAAAAAGGTTCTATGGACTTTATTTCGAATAGCTCCGAACAGCAAGAGGAGATGCTAAAAGCAATAGGCGTGGCATCTATTGAAGAGCTATTCTCCGCTATACCTGAAGCTATCCGATTAGCCAAGCGTTCTGAAGAAGATGGTCTCTCTGAATTAGAGGGAATGCGCTTAATGGAGTCGATCGCCTCTCAAAATAGTTATTATCAATTCGACAGCTATTTGGGTGCAGGGGCTTATGCACACCATGTTCCAGCACTTGTAGCAGCAATCTGTTCTAAATCTGAATTTTTGACCTCTTATACTCCCTATCAGCCTGAAGCCTCTCAAGGTATGCTACAGGTGATTTTTGAATTCCAAACAGCTATCTGTGCCTTGACCGGCATGGATGTGAGCAATGCATCGCTATACGACGGCGCCTCTGCTTGTGCCGAGGCTGTTCTCATGTCTCTTAGGATTAACAAATCGCGCAATAAAATCTTAGTGGCCAAGTCCGTTCATCCTCATTATAAAGAAGTCATTCAGCAATATGCGGGCAATAACATTGTTGAAGTGCCCTACACCTCAGATAACAGCATCGACCATGACGCTTTTAATCAACTCTTGATTGCGGATACAGCTCTCTTTTTGCTTCAATCACCTAACGTGTTTGGACTGGTTGAAGAGGCCAAGAAGTTGTTTTCACTAGCGCATGAAAAAGGTGTTATAACAATCCTTTGTGCAAATCCTCTCTCTTATGGACTCTTTGCTTCTGCTGCAGAAGTAGGTGCAGACATCGCTGTAGGCGATTGTCAGCCTTTTGGATTACCTCTGAATTTTGGAGGTCCTTATGCAGGTTACTTAGCCTGCAAGAAGGAATTCATGCGCCAACTGCCTGGAAGGATTGTAGGGGAAACAAAAGATGCGGAAGGGAAGAGGGGCTATGTACTTACGCTACAGGCACGTGAGCAGCATATTCGTCGTGAAAAAGCTACCTCCAATGTCTGCACGAATCAAGCGCTTGCAGCGCTTGCAAGCCTTGTCGCCATTCTTTGGTATGGCAAGAAAGGGGTTGCGGAACTAGCTCTCACTAATTATCAGCGTGCAGCATATCTACGGCAACAACTAAGTGCTATTCCTGGAGTAAAGGCCCAAGGCAACAATGGCTATTTTAACGAGTTTGTGCTCGCATTTGATAAGCCTATTGAAGATACAATCAATTATTTTAAATCTAAGGGGATTCTTCCAGGATTTCCTTTAAAGGAATGGTACCCTTCTCATAAAAATTCTTTACTAGTATGCGTGACTGAGCTTAAAACTAAAGCACAGCTGGATCACTATGTAGAGGTTTCTAAGAGCTATGCAAAACATTTTTGAAAAAAGCCAGCCTGGTCAAAAAGCTTACAGCCTTCCGCGCAAAGAGGCTGTTTGGAATGGATTTACTCCTCCTCAAGAACTAGTGCGTCACACCTCTTTACCACTGCCCGAAATCTCCGAAATTGACCTAACACGCCATTTTAGCCTACTTGCCAGACGGAATATGGGCATTGATACCCATTTTTACCCCCTTGGCAGCTGCACCATGAAACTCAATCCGCGTGTCAACGAATGGTGTGCTTCTCTACCTCAGTTTCAGCGTACACATCCCTTAGCTCCTATTGATACCGTTCAAGGAAATCTCCATGTGATCTACTCACTTATCGAATTCTTATGCGATGTGACTGGGATGGCCGCAGGTTCATTAGCACCCAATGCCGGTGCGCAGGGAGAACTGACAGGTGTAAAAATGATTTCTGCTTATCATGCAGCTAGAAACGATTCTGGTCGTGATGAAATGCTTGTTCCAGACAATGCTCACGGTACGAACCCCGCTACAGCAGCTATGGTAGGATACAAAATTATTTCTTTACCCACGGCCTCTGATGGAGATATAGACCTCGATCTCCTCAAAAAGGCTGTTGGACCCAAAACCGCTGGACTAATGCTCACTAATCCAAATACACTCGGTCTCTTTAGCTCGAAAATCTTGCAGATTACTAAAATTGTCCACGATGCTGGTGGGCTACTATACTACGATGGCGCTAACCTAAATGCAATCATGGAGATCGTACGTCCCGGCAGCATGGGGTTTGATGTCCTCCATCTAAATCTTCACAAAACCTTTTCGACACCGCATGGAGGGGGAGGACCTGGAGCTGGCCCGGTCTTTTGCAATCAAAAATTAGCTCCCTATTTACCCTATCCTCAAGTCCTCAAGACCTCTCAAGGATATACTGTACAATGGGAAAGCGAGCAGTCCATAGGGCATATAGCAACTTTCTTTGGCAATTTTGCTATCTATCTGCGAGCCTATCTATATGCTCTGTTGCATGGGCGTGCAGGGCTACGGCGGATTGCTGAGAATGCGGTGCTGAATGCCAATTATTTAAAGAAAAAACTAGGCGAAATCTTTACACTTCCCTATCCACAACACTGCATGCATGAATTTGTCCTACAGGCCGACCGATTTCTCGATAAAGATGTCCGCGCCCTAGACATCGCTAAGCGCCTCCTCGATTATGGATTCCACGCTCCTACTATCTATTTTCCGCTGATTGTTAAAGAGTGTATGCTCATCGAACCGACAGAGAGTGAATCTAAGGCGACTTTAGACAGCTTTATTGAAGCTATGCAAGCGATTGCTCAGGAGAGCATGGCAAATCCGGAACTGGTGCGGACGGCTCCGCATACTCAGCCAGTTCGACGCTTAGATGAGGTACAAGCTGCGAGGATCCCTAAGCTACAGGCACTTATATCTTAATAAATTCTTAATATTATTAAGACATAATCGAATCAATTTTTAAAAGATGGTTGGATAGATGGGTCTTTTTTCTAGAGACAAGCCTAAAATTAAAGTTCAAACCTCTAAAAAGGACAGCTTTTCCGGCTGGCTGAAGTGCACGCATTGTAACGAACTCATCCACGCCAAAGAACTCGAACAAAATGTCAGCTGCTGCCCTAAATGCGACTACCATTACCGACTCTCTTCGCAACAACGCATTCAGCTGCTTGCCGACGAAGGCACTTTCCAAGAACTCTTCTCCGAAATCTCCTCAGCCGATCCTCTCCAATTTGTCGATACTGAACCCTACGCCGATAGGCTTAAACAAGCTCAAGAGAAAGCGCAGTGTAGCGAATCAGTCATCGTAGGCACATGCTCTCTTGCTGGCCAACCCACCGCCCTAGGCGTCATGGACTTTAACTTCATGGGGGGATCAATGGGTTCCGTCGCCGGCGAACGGCTTACCCTCCTCATCGAACACGCTATCACTCAACAACTTCCACTGGTCATCGTCTCTACTTCCGGCGGAGCCAGGATGCAAGAATCCATCTTTTCCTTAATGCAGATGGCCAAAACCTCAGCCGCATTAGCCTATCTCCATGACGCTAGGCTTCCCTATATCTCTATCCTTACCAATCCAACAACGGGCGGCGTTACGGCCTCCTTCGCCTCCCTAGGCGATATCATCATCGCCGAACCGAATGCGCTTATCTGCTTCGCAGGCCCTAGGGTTATCGAGCAGACCATTGGCCATACTCTCCCTGAAGGAGCACAAAAATCGGAATTTTTGTTGAAACATGGAATGGTTGATTGTATTGTAAAGCGACATGAGTTAAAAAAAGTTATTGGTGAATTTCTTGATTACTTAATGGCTGGACGCATAACTCAAGACGGGAATTCACTCTCTCCGTTCCAAGGGCTCGAAGCAGCTCGAGCACTTGAAGCGCTTCTTGAATTTCAAAAAAATGAATCGAAGGTATAAATGAATCTGCCCAAATCACCTCTTTCAGTCCCCATTGAAGTCGAAATCGCCGAGGGCGCAGAACTGCCCCATTATGCCTCTCAAGGAGCTGCTGGATGCGATTTACGCGCCTCTATCAAAGAATCAATTGTTCTCGAACCCGGATCTTCCGCACTCATACCGACAGGCCTGAAGATGGCCATTCCAGAGGGGTACGAGATCCAGATCCGCCCACGCAGCGGTTTAGCATTAAAAGAGCAAGTGACTGTTTTAAATACGCCTGGAACCATCGACAGCGACTATCGAGGGGAAATTTGTGTCATCCTCATTAACCATGGAAAACGCCCCTTTACCGTATTACCAGGCATGCGTATTGCTCAGATGGTCGTTGCACCGTTCTGTAGGGCAGAGTTTATCCCCGCGAAGGAATTAGCTACAAGTATCCGCGGAAATGGCGGATTTGGGCATACCGGAGTGCATTAAAACAAAGGTACTGAATGGCAAAAATTTATCCTTATCTCAAAGCGGATTTAGTGACGTTTTTGGATGTGCCAGACCGTGATCAGGCTTTGCGGAGCCTTGTGGATGTGGCAGCTAAAAATGGAAAAATATCCGATACGGAGGCATTTTTCCAGGCTCTCATCGAGCGCGAAAAGATTGTTTCCACAGGAATAGGGATGGCTGTTGCGATACCACACGCCAAGCTTGCAGGGTACGAAGATTTTTTCATCGTGATCGGCATACTAGCTAAAGGGGTAAATTGGAACGCTATGGATGGATCGCCTGTGCGAATGATTTTTATGATTGGAGGTCCCGATGATAAACAGACGGAGTATCTTCAACTATTATCAGCATTGACAGTAGCAATTAAAGATGAAGAGAAACGGAAGGCTCTCTTGGTAGAGAAATCTCCAGAGAAGATCGTTGAATTATTCAAAGCTTATTGAGCAGGAGAATAGCGATGGACCTCAAAATTAAAGATGTCGCTGAGCTTTTACGCGTTTCTGAGACAACAGTACGCCGTTGGTTGGCCGACACTAAGAAAAATGACCGGTTTCCAGCCTATTTGATTAATCACCAGTATCGATTTAACCGAGAAGAGGTTGAAAGGTGGGTGATGCGGCGACGTCAAGGATTGGCGGATGAAGGGAGCTTTTTCTTGGAAGAGTCCCATCCTCAGGCAGTTAGTAGCGGTAGCCTCCAATTCAGCCTCTATCGAGCCCTACACAAAGGTGCCGTTGTTGACCATATACCCGGAAAAACCAAAGCAGAAGTTATTCGAGCTACAATGGATCGCGTTGCCGATTCCCTAGAATTGGATGCAGAAGGTGTGGCGGGTCTCTTGTTAGATAGAGAGCGTTTACAGCCTACTGCGTTAGGCTATGGAATGGCATTGCCCCATACGCGAGATTTCTTGCTTAATAGGGCCTATGATATTGTGGTAGTGGCCTATTTAGATGAGCCTATCGATTTTGAAGCGCTGGATGGACAGCCAGTGCAGACACTGTTTTTTCTATTTGCGTCTGACGATAGAAGGCACCTACATTTGCTAGCTAAGACAGCCTATTTAGTCAGTCAGCCCTCTGCACGACAAATGTTGGGCTTACGTCCAGATAAGGATAGCTTGTTAGAGTACATTAAGCAGTGGGAAAGCTCTATTCAAAAGAAATAATTTAAACGCAAAGGCGCAAACTGTACTTCAGACAAAAAAAATAACATGATAGGCAGGATCGCTTCGCGGCAGGATAAGCAAGATAAATTAAAGAATAAAAGAACGATATAACGATAAGAACGATATTTTTTTTATTTTTTTATCGTTCTTATCGTTATATCGTTCATTTTTCTTTATCTCTTTAATTATCCTTCTTATCCTGCCGCGAAGCGATCCTGCCTATCATGTTACTTTTTTATGTGTTTATGTATCTTTGTCTGATGTCTAGGCGAAGCCGCAAAGAAATAATAGAGTTACTTTCTTTGCGCCTTTGCGTTTAATTTTATGTTTCCACATGAGTGTTTGAAGCTATTTTAGCCAAGTCAGAATGTTTCAAAGGAAATACTTCTATATCAGTAAAGATAAGTTTTTCTCCATCGGAGGTGACCTCAATCTTTCGCCCTTCGTTCGGAGCTAACAGAATCTTTTCTGAAAGCTGAGACTCGAGATGCTCTTCTACAGTACGGCGGATAGGCCTTGCACCAAACTCGGGTTGATCTCCTTTTGAGACAAGGAATGCTAGGGCCTTTTCGTCTAAGATTATCTTTACTTGACGACGGTTTAAGCGCTCTTGTAGCTTGGCGACTTCGAGTTTGACAACATCTGTCAGGCTCTCTTTAGTGAGGGTTTCAAAGATAACAATCTCGTCGATACGGTTACGGAACTCAGGCTTAAGCTTTTTCGTGACCTCATCTTCGATCTCTTTGCGCATGCGAGTTCTGTCGACAATGCCGTCCTTAGCGCTAAAGCCTACCTCAGTGTTGCGGCGTATTCTGTCGGCACCGAGGTTCGAGGTCATAATAATAATTGTATTGCGGAAGCTAATCTTCCTTCCTAGCGAGTCTGTAAGCTGTCCCTCTTCCAAGATTTGCAAGAAGATATCCATGACATCAGGATGTGCTTTTTCAATTTCATCAAAGAGCACAACCGAATAGGGGCGTTGACGTACACGCTCCGTCAATTGTCCACCCTCTTCATGTCCCACATAACCGGGAGGAGAGCCTGTCATACGGCTGACAGCAAATTTCTCCATGTATTCGGACATATCGACTTGGATGAGAGAGTCCTCTCCGCCAAACATATTGATGGCTAAAAGGCGTGCTAAGAGGGTCTTACCCACACCTGTAGGGCCGAGGAATAGGAATGCTCCAATGGGTCTGCGTGGGTCTTTAATATCAGCTTTACTGCGTCGGATAGATCTAGAAATTGACTTGATAGCCTCTTCCTGACCTACTAGCTCTTTGCGTAGCTGCTCTTCCAAATGCAGGACTTTGTTTGTCTCACCCTCTGTCAGTCTACTGAGAGGAATTCCGGTCTGTTTAGAGATCACTTCAGCAATATTTTCTTCCTCAACAATTGCCTCATTTTCGGCTTTATTGATCTCCCACTCTGCACGGATCTTCTGTAAGCGTTCTCTTAGCTGCTTTTCACTATCACGCAGCTTAGCCGCTTTCTCATACTCTTGTTTGCCAATAGCCTCTTCCTTCGCTAAACGAGTCTCTTCGATTTCGCTTTCGAACTTGCTAATATCTTGCGGCTGGTTAGTCATCGAAATGCGCATCTTAGCGCCAGCCTCGTCGAGGAGGTCGATCGCTTTATCGGGTAGGTAACGGCCAGCAACATAACGGTCAGAAAGCACGGCAGCGGCTTCAATAGACTCTTGAGTATAGACGCATTTATGATGCTCTTCATACTTGGCCTTTAAGCCGGTCAAGATTTCGATCGTCTCGCTAATGGAGGGAGGTTGAACAACAATTTTTTGAAAGCGTCTTTCTAAAGCGGCATCTTTTTCGATATGCTTACGGTACTCATCAATGGTGGTTGCGCCAATACATTGGATTTCACCGCGCGACAAAGCAGGCTTCAAGATATTGGAAGCATCGATAGCTCCCTCTGCAGCACCTGCTCCGACAATTGTATGCAATTCATCAATAAATAGAAGGACGTTACCATTCTTCTTGATCTCGTCCATGACAGCTTTGATACGCTCTTCAAACTGTCCACGGTACTTTGTACCGGCAATCATCAACGCTAGATCGAGCGTAATCAGCTTTTTATTACGCAAATTATCAGGAACCTCTCCCTTAACAATAGACTGGGCTAATCCTTCCACAATGGCTGTCTTACCAACGCCAGCCTCACCCACCAAAACAGGGTTATTTTTACGTCGTCGGCATAAAATAAGGATTAAGCGCTCCACCTCTTCTTTACGGCCAATGACAGGGTCCATCTTTCCTTCACGGCACATCTCTGTCAGGTCGTGGCCATAGGCTTTCAAGGCAGGCATCTTGTCATTAGTTCCTGATGGGGGAGAGGTCGATTTTTCGAACGATTTCGAAGAGCCTGAACTTCCCTTTGCCATGCCTTGGCTAGGTTCAGGAGAAGTGCTTCCTATGGGCGGAAGTTGCAGGTTAAATGTTTCGAGCTCTTTTAAGACCTCTTTGCGCACTTCTTTCAAATTCACATTCAAATTTTCTAAAACTTGCGCAGCGACTCCATCCGTTTGCCGCAAAAGACCTAGCAGAAGGTGCTCTGTTCCCACATAGTTGTGATTTAGATTAGCGGCTTCTTCATTGGCGTATTCAAAAACTTTCTTTACCTTTCCCGTAAGCGCCGGATCGCCATAAACCTGTATCTCAGGCCCATATCCCACTAATTTCTCGACCTCACTGCGTACCGTCTCAAAATCGATATTTAAATTACGCAGGACATTGACCGCGACACCCTGGCCAAGCTTTAAAAGCCCTAAGAGAACATGTTCTGTCCCCAGATAGTTGTGATTAAGCCGTTGTGCCTCTTTCTTAGCTAGCTTAATGACTTGTTTTGCGCGATTCGTAAATTTGTCGAACATGGTAACTCAATTGTATTAGGATATACCTTGAATTTAGATAGACCATCATTTTTTAGCAAACTCTACAATACTTTGGCCTATTCTATCTCCCTGGGCGATGCAAGCTCCAACGGCTACACCCTCCCAAGCAGTTCCTATCACCGAGAGTTTCGGATAGGTTTTCTTTAAATACCCTCTTGTCTCCTCTACGCGCTCACAATGCCCTACTGGATAAGAAGGAATGGCATGTTTGGCCCTGAATACGGATAGAGCAGCGGGAGGAGTGTCAACTCCTAAATGTAATTTTAACTCTTCTAATGCAGTTTTTGCAAGAGTTTCGTCAGTCTGTTCAATGATCGCAGGATCGTACGAGCCACCCATCATTAAAGTCAAACGAGTTTGGTCAGGATGGCTGTTTTGTTCAGGAAACGCCGAAGAATCCCACACTACTCCTAAGACAGGAGTACGAGCGCGCGCAGGAAATACGCATCCAAATCCTTTATTATTAAGCACTTGAGAATTATAGCCCACATTCACCACTGCCACTGAAGCCGACGGGACCGCCATCTGAGGCAGGTCCAAAAGCTTTGAAACACCCTCTGCAGGAAGCGTACAGATCAGATGGTCCGCCTCAATATGCTGACCATTTGACAACTCTACCACGATCGAAGACCCGTGGTTATAAATACGCACAGCCTCACGTTGAAATAAAACCACACTATCTAGCCGATTCATCAGAGCCTTAGGCAAAGACTCCATTCCCTGCTTTAAAGAAATTAATCCTCGAGGAGTCGCTGAACGACGCTTAAAAATCTGTTTAAAAGCTCCCCCTAGAATTGAGCCATGCTCCTCCTCCCATTCCTTCAAAAACGGAAAACAAGCCCGTATAGACAGACAACGAATATCTCCCGCATAGATACATGCAGTCAGAGGCGCGATAAGCCTCTCAGCCAGCTCTGCAGAGTAGCGCCGAGCAATAAAATCATAGATCGATTCATCTTGCAAAGAGCCCTTTTTGCGCAGCCCCTCTCTCAGAAAACCCCCTACCAAATCTTTAGTCAAAGGCGAACGAAAAGCCTGCCATAGACTACTCGGAGCACACTCTAATCTACCCTCATGCCAAACATAGCGCTTTTTTGCCTCAGGTGACGAAAAAAGAACCTCATCTTTAAGACCAATCTCCTCGATCAATTTTAGTGCAGCTCCTCCCTGACCACTTGCACGAACACTTCGCGGTCCCCGTTCAAAAAGGAAGCCATCTACCCTATCAGTGCGTATCCAGCCGCCAACCCGGTTGCTTTTTTCAATCAATGTAACCCGAACCCTACCCTTTAAATGCTTTACCAATGTCCAAGCAGCTGTCAGCCCAGTAATTCCTGCCCCCAGTACTACGACGTGCATAATTACCCCCATCAATTCATTCTCTAATGTAATACATAAAAATGTAATTTTTTAAAATTAATTTAAAATTAATTAATCATTTATATGAAATTAATATACGTAAACTAGAGTAGTGGCGTATTAAAACCAAAATATAATAGTTGAGTGTAATCATGAGTGTTAATTTAAATAGATACAGAAGTTTACCTGAAGTAACTGAATATCATCTAACGAATAAATCCGTAACAGGTGGAAGTAAAAAAGAAATTCCTGAATTTCAGGATCTTTTACGCGCATTCTTTGGTCATTACTCTCAGTTTGTAAAAGTCGGAAACGATTATGTTCTCGATGTTGAAGCAAAGGACTTAACCAATCCACCTAGAGGGAAAGGTACACATGTTCGTATTGATATTCAAGGACGCGAAGGCAATAATGCCGTAAGAATTGCCTATCAAATTGGAAGTAAAGTGATAGCCCAGATTATCGTTCCAGTAAAAACGCGAATTTCAGAAGAGAAATTCGAAGAGGCTTTAATAGAGAGTTTAATTAAAAAAGTGGTGGTCTCATTTTTGGAAGAAAATGTAGAGCTTGAAACAGAGCAAGCTACAAAAGTAAAAAAGAAAAAATAGAGAGTTTTTTCGCCAACGGAGAATTTAAACGCAAAGCCGCAAAGGCGCAAAGAATTATAAAAATTTCTTTGCGCCTTTGCGGCTTTGCGTTTAAATTCTCCGTTGGCGAAATTAATTTGAAATTAAAAGACGCTGATCTTCCTCTACATATTCGGATGATTCGGTATCGATTTTTTCCATACTTTTATTATTCCAAATATCCAAAACGGCTTCTGTAGTAATTTCAGGACAATTTCTAGCTATAAGTTTTTTAATTGAATTTGAGTTTTTGATTTGAAGTAGCCCTTCATCCGTAATAGTGGTGCAACTAATATTAAGTTTTGTAAGCGAACTAATTTTAGAAATATTACTCATAGTTGAATCATTTATTCCTGAGCAATTTTGATGGTCTAGAATGCTTACTTTAGCCTCTAAAGGGATATCAAAAGTATTAATAGAGCTATTCCCTTGAATTATTAAGTGATTTAAATAGGGAAGAGTAAAAAGTTTTTTATATGAATCATTACTAATCTCGCTATAATTTAAAAACAATTTTTGTATTCGAAAGCGTTTTAAAATCTCAATGGCTGTATCGGTGATTTCAGGGCATCTAGAAAAAGAGAGCGTATGCAAAGTCTTTGTACTGTTAAGCTGTCTTAAATTTTCCCATGAGATTTTTGTAAATCCAATAATCAGCGATTCTAGTGGAGAATTTTCGAAGTGCTTTAGACTATCTAATTGCGAACAACCAGTTAAATTTAAAAATTTTAATTTGTCAGGCTTAATTTTATTGAACCAGTCATGTGTTAAAAGAGAGTTATCTGTAAACGCAAATGCTTCTAAGGATACTTCTGCAAAAAAATCTAAAGAGCTTATTTTGGTAGCTCGAGATACCTTAAATACTTGAAACCTAGAGGGAAGGGTCATCTCTGTCAATGTAAGTTCATTTCCCTTTAAAATTTCAATTTCGCTCATGCTCTCAATATTTATGAGAGACTTAAGATGTTCATCCTTAATAACGTTGAATAGTCCAAAAGAGATAGATTGTAATTTTTTTAATCTCTCGCTAGCAGTAATCAACTCGTTCATAGAGTTATCACGCTCTTCTGGATGTATGGAAACACGCGTTAAAACTTCTTGTAGTTCGGGAATATTCAAATCTATTGCTTTAATTTTTTGGCAGTCAAGGGACAAAGAAGTCAAAGAAGGAATTTTTTTGATTAAATCTACAAGATCATCCGGTTCGACAAGATCTGAGTCCTTTAATGTTAATACTTTACATCTAATTGCTTGAGCATAGAAGGCACTTAACAAAGCTTCAGATTCTTTGCTAAAACTAAATAGCCTTGAATCTATAGTTATTAATATCCTGGGCTCAAGATGAAGGATTTTAATGGAACTCTCAATAGTCGAAGGGTAGATCTTTAACTTTAAAGGAGTCATTACACGCGAGAAATAAGAAGATGCATTATAAAAAATACCCGATAGTAAATTTCTTGTTTCTCCTTCAGTTTTCTTTAAATCCTCTCCTGCACTTAAAAGAAGTCCCGTTATTCCCTTCAAACCATTGTATGCTGCCTGCTTATTGGGCAGAGCTTGATCTAAAAATTGTTCAGTTATTATTACAAGTGTTTCCAAAGGCAAATCATATAAACTAGTGCGAGAGATCACAAGTAACCTTTTTAAAATTTTAACTAAATATAATATATAAATTGATTATTTTCAAGAATTATCCTCCAAAAGGAGGGGGCGGCTCTCTAAGAAATTGAATGAACCTAGGGAAATCATCGGGCACTTTAGGAGGATTTCCTGAGTCTATGCCTAATTTTTTCATTAACTCTAGATTTATGGAATTTTCATCTTGACCTTCATGTTCCTTAATAAATGTATTTAAATAACTTCTTATTTTTTCAAAATCATTATACTGTTTTACTTCGAATCCTCCTTTAATGATGACTTTATCATTAATGGTTTCCTTTTCAATTTTCTCTGGATTTAAAGTTTTTGCCTGACGAACAGCATTTTCAAAATCTCTTCCATTGAAATTTTTAAAGCTTTCTGTAGATGAATAATGATTGTAAAGAGATTTAATTGGGTTTTTTGAAAGAAGTTTTGGGAAGTTGTTATATAGTTCAAGCTGAGAATCTGCCTCACTAAGCAGATTATTTATTTTTAAACTAGTATCTGAATAGATACTATTTTCTTTCGTTTTTTGTAGATCTGTTAATAAGAGTTGGTATCTAGGGCCCCTTTGGATGGGCTTAATGAGTTCTGATCCAGGTAATTTTAAGTTTTTATTAGAGTCCCACGATTTTTTAAAAGGTTCATTTTTTCTATGTAAATAATTAAGAAAAGTGCTTGTTTTTCCAGAATTATTGTTAGCGATATAATTCTTCATTGCTGCTGCTGCATCAACCAGGTTTTGCTGATTTGATTCAAATTTTATCAAAGCATCTGGATCATGTATATCTTTTTCAAGATCTAATACATTTTTTGAAGCTTTTACTAATTCATTTAAATCAGTTAAACATTGTTCAAATTCATGTCTTGTAATACTTTGAGGTTGATGCTCAGGTCCACCTTCGTTGTCTGGATCGTTATTAGTAATGTCTGAATTAAATTGATTTACTAACTGTTCAAATTCATCTTTGTTTTCTAAAAGTTTCTCCATCTGATCATGCAAAGTTACTATTGACTTATGGTAGTCTTTTTCAGTTACAAAAATTTCATTGTATATGTTCTTTTGTTTATCAGATATTTTTTTATCTAACGTTCTATCAGTGGACAGGATGCGGCTTTTGTCGGGGGTGCGAGGTGATTGTGTGGCTTGTGGGCCTGAAGGATCACAAGGAAGATGACGGTCAATAGTAGCTCTTTCAGTATTAGGAGCGGCGTCTAGATTGTCAGCGTCTGTAGCTTTAATGGGTTTAGCGTTGAGGGGAGGTTCACTTAATTTAATGCTAGGTGGTTTAATGAAGTTTATTAAACTTGAAATAATTTTTTTAAAGGAAAAGCCTCCTAAACGACCCGGCTGTACCTTTGTAAATTGAGCTGCGGCGTCAAGTGCTTCCGCCGTTTTTCCTACATTAGAAGTAGGAACTTGCATAAGTTACCTATAAATTAAACTAATTTTGGTTTTGTAAGTAAAATATCTATAAATTGTTTAAATTCATCAAATATTCGTGTAGTTTCTTCTGTGTTTTCAGGAGGTTTACTAGCTTCAATTCCAAATTTATCCATTAACTTTTTATAAATAAACTCATCCTCTTTTCCTTGTAGTTTAAGGCTTTTTATAAAATTTTCTAGTTCCGATCTAATTTTCTCAAAATCATTAAATTGTTTTATTTCATTTCGAGTTTGTTCATTCATACCAGAAATGATTGTTATGTCTTTTTTATCTTTTAAATTATATCTTTCTTTTGTTAAAGTTTTAGCTTTATTTACAGCGCCTTCAAAGTATAATGCATTATTCTTATCATTTTTATTTTCTGAATAGAGAGTATATAATGATTTAATAGGATCTTTAGAAAGATGTTCTGGAAATTTTTCATATAATTTTTGAATTGATTCGAATTCTCTTCGCTTTACATTTTGAATTGAATCAAATTCTCCTCGCCTTTTATTTGCTATATCTACCTTTTCTTTAACTTGATTAGAGATATCAGTAACGTTAATGCCAGTAGGTTGGTCTAATTTTGCAAGTTCAGCTAATAATAAGGGATATTTAGCCATTCTTTGAGCAGGCAAAATGAGGGAAGCTCCAGGCAACAATTTTGATATTTTACCTTCAGAAAAACCGATAACTTTTTTATTTTTACCTAGCTTTCCATGGTATTCTTCATTATAAGCTTTATCACTACTTATTACATGATTAAAAAAGTCTCCAGTTATTTCCCAATTATTTGTACTTGTGTACTCGGCTAGAGGGCCCATTGCATCTAAAATGGCTTGAGAACCATTTGTTAAAAAATCTCTATAAACTGCTAAGGGATTTTCGCTGTATTTTTTATCAAAAGATAAGACTTTATCTGAAGCGATAGTTAATTTATCAATATTGTTAATACATTTTACGATGTCTTTTAATTCAATTCTTTTAGAAGGATCTTTTAGATTGTTATTATAATTTTTAATAAAAATATCTATTTTAGGATGGTTGATAAGTCGATTAAGATCTTTTGAAAAGTCTTTCAAGCCTTCATTATAAGATTTTTCTGAAGTAAATATTTCATTATAAATATTTTTATGTTTGGAATTAGAATGAATTTTTTGTGCATCATTTCGTGCATCACCAATAACAATCGCGCTTTTTTCAGCGATTTGGGGTTTTGAATCTTTTTTCCAATGTAAGTACGGAGCATCAAATTTCTTCGCTGTTTCTTTGGTATCTAGAGCTTCTTTTTTTTGTTTAGTGTTTTGGATATGAAAATATTTTTTACCTATAAATACGTTGTTGATATGAGGGTTTTGGGCTGTGGGTCTTGGAGTCTTTCCTTGGGGTCGACTGAGTTTGGCGGTGTGTGCGCTGCCAAGGTGGCCGGTTTGTTGGGTTTTGGCGGGTTGGTTTGTTTGGTTTGTTTCTGCGACGCTCCCAGTTTGTGGAGTTGGAGGAGGTAACTGAAAATCACTAGGCATAATTAACCTATAATAAAATAAAATAATCTTCTAATTTTATTTTCTAACAAAGTTAATTAAAGTTAAAACAAAATATTTACTAAATAGTAACTAATTAGACTTAAGATTGGACATTCATGGATGATAATGGACTTTTTATGGACTAGCGTGGACAGTGCTTTGTCTAAAAACTCTCTAGTTTAATAAACTCACTAGATACTGAACATTTGAAAAAGGGACATCGGGAGGAATGCCATGGCCCAAATTAAAAATATACCCTGGGTCATCCTTCATAGAATTGAGTAGCTCGTTGACAGCTACTTTTAGTTTTTCTTGGGGAGCATAGAGCCAAGAGGGATCTAGGTTTCCTTGTACTGCGATTTTGGTGGGAAATTGTTTGCGTAGTTGGGGTAAGTCCACTGTCCAATCTACGCTGATAGCGGTTGGATGTGCCTGCGCGAGTGAACTACCATGGGCCCCTCGGCTAAAATAGATTACCGGAAATCCTGGAGGTAATTTTTGCCGCACTTTATCCATATAGGGTAGGGCAAATATTCGAAAATGCTCGGGAGAGAGCGCCATTGCCCAGCTGTCGAAGAGCTGCACCGCTTGCACTCCGGCCTCTATCTGTAGCATGAGAAGCTGAGCAGTGGCTTCACTTAGGCGATCGAGCAGCTGGTGAAAGCTCTCTGGGTCCGAAAGCATCCACTGCTTCGTATACCTTAATTCTCGATTGGTTTTGCCTTCAATAAGGTAGCTTGCCAGTGTAAAGGGTGCTCCGGCAAATCCGAGTAGGGGAACTTTGAGCTGTTTCCTGAGAATGCTAATGGCTTCGAAGAGTGGCGCGAGCTTATTCTCGATGGCGCCGGAACGGATCTTTGGGATGCCAGAGGGATCGCGTATGACGGGATCGATCAGAGGGCCTATTCCTTCGTCATAGACGAGATTAAATCCAAGGGGTTGGGCAAGGAGGAGCAGATCAGAGAAAATAATGGCTGCATCGACATTCAGAAGTTCTATAGGGAGTAGTGTTGTTTGAACAATAAGCTCTGACTGATGGCAAATGTCGAGAAAAGTGTGCTTTTTGCGTAGGGCACTGTACTCAGGCATATAACGCCCTGCTTGGCGCATGAGCCAAACAGGGGGTCTGCCTTTATTTTGGCATTTTAGTGCTTCAAGCAAGCGGTTATTCACTAAAGTATCCTTGCGAGGATCTGGTCGGGTGTAAATCCAAAATATTCTTGTAGGGCTCTATAAGGAGCAGAAGCGCCAAAGTCTTCTTGGGAGATGGCTATGCCGTTGCGTCCAATGTACTTATGCCAACCTTGCTCTATGCCGGCTTCGATGCTGACGCGTATGCCTAGGTCACCGCCTAAAATTTCTTCTTTATATTCGGCTGGTTGGGCTTCAAAGATTTCCCAGCAGGGCATCGAGATAACGCGCACACGTTTGCCCATTTTCTCAAGCTCATTCGCAACTTCTAGACTGAGCCAGACTTCAGATCCTGTGGATAGAAGCGTGTAATCTGGCTTGCCTCCTTTTTCTTTGCGGAGGATATAGGCACCGCGCCCAACTCCATCAGCATAGGAGACTTTGGTTTCGTTGAGTAGGGGTAAATTTTGTCTTGAAAGCAGGAGGGCGGTAGGGCCTTCGTACCGGAGGGCTGCTATCCAAGCGCCTACGACTTCGTGCGGATCGGCAGGGCGGATCACATGCAGGTGTGGGATGGCCCTCAGGGCGGCATAATGCTCGACGGGTTGATGAGTAGGGCCATCTTCTCCAAGGAAGATGGAATCGTGTGTGAACTGATAGATCACCTGGTGGCGCATGAGGCTGCAGAGACGTATGGCGTTGCGCATGTAGTCTGAAAAGGTGAGGAATGTCCCGATAAAGGGGATGATCATGCCTGTTTCAGATAGTCCGGTGGCCATGGTTGCCATTCCGAATTCGCGCACGCCAAATTTGATATTGCGTCCTGCATAGTGGCCAGCACTGATGATGGGATATTGCTTTATGAAGGTGAGGTCTGATCCAGAGAGGTCTGCAGAGCCTCCATACATCTGTGGGAGGAAGGTGCAGATGTTTTCGATGATCATTTGAGATGCCTTTCTTCCAGCGATGCTGGCAGGCATTGGAATAGCATTGAGACGTTCTTCTAAATCATTGGGAAGGATGTGCTTTTCCATGGTTTCAAATTGACGCAGCTTTTCGGGATGGGTTTTGGCCCAGGCAGCGAAATTTTTATTCCATGTCTCTTCAAGTTCTATGTCAAAGGGGAGTTTTCGTTTAAAGTAGTCGTAAACAACATCGGGGACATAAAAAGGATCTTGAGGAATTCCTAAAGCTTCTTTGGAGGCTGCGACCTCTTGCACGCCTAGTGGTGCGCCATGTGCATGGTGAGTACCGCTTTTGTGAGGGGAACCATAACCGATGACGGTATGGGCCACAATAAAAACGGGTTTTGTTTGGTTTTCGCGGATGGCTGTAAAGGTGGCATGAAGGGCATCTAGATCTTGGCCATTGACTTCGTAGACATCCCATCCATAGGCTTCGTAGCGCATTTTAGTGTTTTCGGAAGCCGATTCGCTTAAAGGGCCATCTAGACTTACTTTATTGGCGTCATAGATGACCACGAGATTATCTAAGCATAAGTGACCTGCCAGAGAGGAGACTTCGGAAGTGACACCCTCCATCATGCAGCCGTCACCCATGAGACAGTAGATCTTGTTGTCGAAGAGAGAGAATTCGGGAGTATTGAACTGAGCTGCCAGCATTTTGAATCCTAGCGCTTGACCAACAGCATTACCAAGACCTTGTCCAAGAGGCCCTGTGGTTGTTTCTATTCCGGGAGTAACATGATCTTCAGGATGTCCAGGAGTACGCGAGTGAAGTTGACGGAACTGTTCGATGTCATTCATGGAGAGGTCGTATCCAGCGAGGTGTAGGCAGCTATAGAGCAGCATGGAACCATGCCCAGCAGAGAGGATAAACCTGTCGCGATTAATCCAGTGTGGGTCTTTGGGGTTATATCTTAGGAGGATTCCATAGAGATAGGCTCCGATTTCGGCACAGCCCATAGGTAAGCCAGGATGTCCAGATTCAGCTTTTTGGACAGCGTCCATAGAAAGACCACGGATAGTATTGGCAATTTTTTCAAGAAGTGTTTTGGTTTCAACATCCATCGATAAAGTCTGCATAAAAATTTTCCTCATCTATAGCAATCAGTAGATTTATAGGATAAAAATAGATACATTGCAATTTTAAATCCGTGCCCCTGCCCTTGACCTTGCCCGTCCCAAATATATATTTTTAGGATAAAGATTATGAAGAAAAAAACTACCTTAATCATGATGCGTCATGGACAATCGGAATGGAATAAGCAAAATTTATTTACCGGTTGGGTGGATATTCCCCTTTCTAAAGAGGGGATTGATGAGGCTTATGCTGGTGGAGCGAAGATACGCGATATCCCGATCGATGTGATCTTTACATCGTCATTGATGCGTGCGCAGATGACAGCGATGTTAGCGATGGTTGGGCATAGTTCGGGGAAGATTCCGGTGATACACCATCCTCGCACAGGAAAGTTAGAGAAGTGGGCGACCATTTATGGAGAAAAGGCTAGGGAAAGTACGATTCCGGTCTACTGTGCATGGGAGCTGAATGAGCGGATGTACGGGGAACTTCAAGGGTTGAATAAGGATGAGACGCGCAAGAAGTTTGGCGAGGAGCAGGTCAAGATCTGGAGAAGAAGCTATGATGTACCTCCACCAGACGGTGAAAGCTTAGAAATGACAGCTGCGCGCTCGATACCCTATTTTCGAAAACATGTTGTACCCTATCTAGAGAAAGGGCAAAACGTCTTTATTTCTGCACATGGAAATTCCCTCCGTTCGATCATTATGGATTTAGATGGCCTGACAAAAAAACAGGTTCTCGAATTAGAGTTGCCAACAGGTCTGCCAGTCTTGTACTATTTTTCTGATGGTCAATTTGAAAAAGTAGTATGAAAGGCATATATCTAGATAACTCGACGACAGCACGTCCTTCTCAGCGTGCGATTAGCGCTATGCTGCCCTTTTATTCCGATTTGTGGGGGACTCCTTCAGTGCCTCATCAGGGTGGTAACATTTTAATAGCGACTATTGAGAGCAGCTATCGTACTATTTATCGTTTTTTAGGTGCTGCTGAAGAGGATACCTTTATTCTGACTTCGTGTGGCGCAGAGGCGGTTAATCAGGTTTTCAATAGTGTCTACCATGGAGTAACGCGCAAAAATAACAAAAATCATTTTTTAGTATGCGCGACGGATGAGGCGCCTGCTTTGATGTGTGTCTCTCGGTTAGAAGAATTTGGTTGTGTAGGTGGCATGGTATCGCCCAATGCTAATGGGATTGTCACTCCTGAGCTTATCCAAGAGCAGTTAACACCTTCGACAGCATTAGTTTCACTTTCTTGGGGAAACGGTCTTACGGGTACTCTTCATCCTGCAAAGGAGATCGCAGCGCTCTGTCATGCTAACGGAGTTCTCTTTCACTTGGATGTTACGCATGTTTTGGGAAAAATGGATTTTGATTTAGATGAGATCGGAGCTAACTACCTGACATTTAATGCAGAGCAATTTCATGCTCCAAAGGGTGTGGGAGGAGTATTATTTCGCAAGGATGTGCCTGCCTATGCCTTTATCGTAGGAGGCATTGAACAGGCAGCGCTGCGAGCGGGAAGTTTGAATGTTCCTGCTTTAGTAGTATTGGCAGAGGTGTCTAAAGAGGGTGAGGATCATCGCGATTATCTGGGAACAGAGACAGCTAGATTGCGTAATAAGTTTGAGGACAATCTGCAGATGTTAGTGCCATCTGCTAAGTTATTTTTTCAAAATCAGGAGAGGCTGCCTCATATCAGTGTCATGGCTTTCCCTGGATATGTCAACGAAACTCTTCTCTATCTACTTAATAAAAAGAGAGTTATGGCCTGTATAGGGGGAGGGTCTTTTCAGCAGATTGCGCTTGTTATGGAAGCTTGTGGCGTTTCTCGTACACTTGCTCATAGCGCTATCTCGTTTAGTCTATCACGCGATACCTCTGATGCTGATGTTGACGACGCTGCGGACATTATCGCAGCTATTTTGAAGCAGCTAAAGCCTGTTGGTCTGGAGGAGCTGTGTTAAATCAGCTGATTGAGAGCTTCACTTGGTATAAATATAGTAAAAAAATTGCTTCACGCATAGAGAGTCCCCGCTGTGCCGGCTCATTCGATACTGCTAGTTCTGAAGCCAGAGGTGTGCGACATATTGTTGCAGAGGCTGGCGATGCGGAAGATGGCAACAAGGTGCGCCTAGATTGGATTGTCGATAGAGAGGATGGGATTATTGTCGATGCGCGATTTTCAGCATTTGGACAGACAGCATTAATTGCAGCAGCAGATGCGGCTTGTGAGGTGAGTGTAGGAAAAAACTATGATCAAGCACGCCGTTTGACTGCGGATCATATTGATAAGCTCTTGAGAGATCGTGGAGAACAGGCAGCTTTTCCCAAAGAGACCTTGCCCCATGTATTACTAGTGCTCGAAGCGATCGAAGAGTGCGCAGATCAGTGCTTAGATATACCTTTGCCCTCAAGTTATGCTGCTCCGCCAGTCCCGACAGACAAGTTAGCTATTGAAGGGGAGGGTTATCCAGGATGGCTCGAGTTGCCTTACCAGAAAAAGGTGGCCGTGATTGAGCAAGTTTTGGACGAGGATGTACGACCCTATATCTCTCTAGATGCCGGGGGTGTGCATGTTTTGAATCTATTAGAGAATACGCGTTTGATTGTAGGGTATTCTGGTACATGCACTTCGTGTTATTCATCAGTGGGAACTACGCTATCTTATATTCAACAAGTCCTTCGTGCTAAGGTACATCCGGATATTGTTGTCATTCCCGACCTCTAGAACCCTTGCACATGTCCTATTAGGATCGGACAAGGGCAAGGATTAAATTTTTTCTTTACAATTTACTATTACTGATGCATTAGAAAACTAGAGTTATGAGTAAAAAACAACGGAGGGTTTTTATGCAAAAGCACATCAAAGAAATTATGAATACAAAGGTAGAGATGATCGAAGGGAATATGACAATCAAAGATGCTCTTAAAAAGATGCTTCAACTTGATTTTTCAGCTCTACCCGTTATGAAAGACAAGCACTTAATGGGCATGATCACCAAGCATGATATTCTTAAAAAAGTCATCGCTAACGGTAAAGATCCAGGAATGATGAAGGTTGAAGAGGCAATGAATGACAAAATGCCTTCATGTATGGACGAAGATTCTCTAGAACACGTAGCTGAAATGATGATGAAAAGTAAAGTGCGTGGCATGCCTGTCCTAGATAAATCCAAAATGATCAAAGGTTTTGTCTCTCTAGATGATTTCGTTCACAAAGCTCATAACGAAAAGCTGTCGTTCGAAATTCTCAAATCAACGACAAGAAGCGCTTAGATTTCAAAAAGTAGAGCGAGCGGTCTTTTGGCCGCTCTTTCTCTAACAAAATTTTTTATGAATGATTATTTTAGAAAAACTCATTTTGCTACGGGGTGTCACTCTTTTTAAAAAAGTCAGTGATGAGCTGCTTGCAGAAATCGCAAATTATGCTGAAGAAGAACGCGTCCAACCTGGCGAGTATATCATCAAAAAAGGCGAATTGGGTGATGCATTATATATCATTGTCGCAGGCCGCGTGGGAGTAATGGATGAGAATAAACTTTTAGCAGAATTTGGCAGTCATCAAATATTTGGTGAAATTGCCTTTTTATCTCCTGAACCGCGCACCGCCTCTGTCGTGGCACTTGAAGAGTGTCTCTTACTTAAATTACGTCGACAGGATCTTTTCGATAATTTTGGATTAGATGTGAATCTTTCGATAGGAATTATCGATGAGCTTTGTCAGCGTATGCGAGACATGGCGAAACAAATTCAAGATTTAGCTAAGAAATCCTCATGAGATTGCTTAAGCTGCTTCGATTACTTGGAATTCAAGCGGGAGAAGGTCAGCTGGCGGCTCTATCGGCAGCTTATGCGCTGCTGATTGGTTTTTCACAGGTCTGGCTTAAAACTATTCCTATCAGCCTGTTTCTGACCCATTTTAACATTGCAGCACTGCCTTTTGTCTATATTGTCAGCGCAATCGTGTTAGTGTTTGCCGGGTCTGTATATAGTGCTGTAGAACACAAATTTCCTTTCGTTTACCAAACCTATTTTCGGATTACTCTGCTAGCGCTTTCATTTTTTCTTTTTTGGATTTTATTAAAGGGGTCTTCTTCCTTCTGGATATACCCTGTGCTACTTGTTTGGTCGCAAGCGGCCTTTGATATGTTCGAGCTCGAGTTGTGGATTATGCTGAATCAGTTATGTACGTTAGATCAGGCCAAACGTATGTTTGGAACGATTGGCATGTGTCAGACATTAGCAGGAGTAATAGGAAATCTGGTACTCCCTATATTTCTCGTTTTTGTGGGGTCTGTCAATATTATTTTGGGAGTAAGCATCGCCATTTTTTGTGCGCTTGGTTTGTTAACTTTTATTTTTAATATTTATCCGTACCGCTTTCGTGAAGTGAATATACCCATCACTAAAGAGAAAAAGAAGGAGATCGTTGCTAAATGGTATACCAACTCCTATCTAGTCAACAATATGCTGTTTGCTACGATCAGCTTATTTATTTTTACTGTTGTCGATATATTATTTTATTCAGCTAGTCGCATCACTTTCAATGATGAAATCACTCTTGCAAGCTTTTTAGGCCTGTTTTTTGCTATTTCAAATATCATAGATCTCTTGGGTCGTGGAGTATTAGCCAATGTGGTCATTAACAAATTGGGAATTAAAATGGCGCTCTTTAGTAGATCAACAGCCGACATGGTAATAGTTGTTCTTATTCTGTTTCTATTACCGGTAAATAATATTCTTTTGATATTTTTATTATGCGTCTTATTAAAATTGATAGATGAAGGAGTGTCAAATTCTGTCATACGTCAAGCGGTATTAATACTTTACCAACCGCTCTTTCCAAAAATTAGAAGTTGGTTACAAAGTAGAATAGAGTTAATTGTTATACCTCTCTCTACAATATTTGCAAGTGTTAGCTTGATTGCTTTACAATACTATTTTGATTTTAGTGTTTTTTATATCTCATTATTAATTTTATTTTTAACAGTAATTATAATACCAATTGTCTATCTGTTACAAAAGGGTTTTGTAGCTAATTTGAAAGTCGCTCTAGCTCAGCGTCGCATGCAGATAGGCTATAACTATTTAGATAAAACGTATGCTACATTTTTGCTTGGAAAACTTGCCCAAGGTAATTCTGACGAAGCTATCTACTGCTTAAATCTATTAGAAGAGCTTGATCATGCCCTTTTCGTTAAAGGAATTGAGATCTGTTTATCTAATTTCGACTCGATGACACGGTATGCTGCTCTTTCAAAATTGCAGAGTGTTAAAGTGAAGGATCTTGAGAAAGAGGTTATTCAAAAACTGCAGGCTCTTATCAAGGAAGATCCCGATGACAAATTGCGAGCCAATGCATTTAGGGCCTGGATGTTTCAAAAAAATAATATATTTGATGAAACCTTAAAGCCATATTTAGACACTAAAGAGCCCTCTTTATTAGATGAAGTCCTTATCTCAGCTTTAAAGTATGGCTCTGATCCATCGATCCATCAACAAGCGCAGCAAATTCTGACCTCTCTCATTCATTCTAACGATCCTGGAGATCGGTTAAGGGCGGCCTCAATTTTAGGAAAGGTCGAATCCGGTAATGATTTTCTGGGAGAGCTGTTGGTAGATCACGATTCTGGAGTGGTCAAGGAGGCTATTTTTGCAGTGGCAGAATCGGAAAAGTGCAAGTTTTATCCAACCCTTATCAAGCATTTAAATATTAAAGAATTTCGACAAACTGCCGCGTTAGCCCTCATTAAAATTGGAGATAGTGCTCTACCGCTGCTGGAGAAAGAGTTTGTAGGTAAAGATGATAATAATTTTGCTTTGTTGATTAAGATAGTTGGACAGATAAAAACTCCTTCAGCGATTCGCTTATTATTGCAGCTACTCCTGACTATACATGATAGAGTGCTAATTGATTGTTTAGTGCAGTCGTTGGAATCGTGTGAATTTCATGCTCATGAGGAGTTAGAGAAAGAGATGGTAGAAGCCCAGATGCTATTAGAAGCTGAGTATCTAAAAATGTTGCTTGATTTTGCAAAGCAGCTGTATCGATTGAAAACGTACCTGTTATTGTTTAATACGTTGATGCAGCAGATTAAACAGTCACAGAGACAGCTTCTTCAGCTCTTAGAGTTCTTATATCCAAAAGGGTTAATTAAAAATATTTATTTGAAATTAGAAAGTTCGAATTTAGATCAAATTAGTTATGCAATGGAACTATTAGAACAGAGTTTAAATAAAGAGCATAAAAAACAATATTTATATCTAATTAAAGAAGCTCAGATGCCTCAGATGTTACCTGCTAGGTCGTTGGCTAATGTCAGACAGGTTTTAATGAATATCCTTACCCTTCCTACTCACGAGATTAAAGGCATCGTGAAGGGGATGGCTCTCTATCAAATTTTTCAACTAAAATTGCGAGAATTTGATACGTATATTCTCGCTTTATCAGCCGATAGCAACAAACTAGTCAGCGAAACAGCTAATTGGATTCTGAGCAAAAAGGATAGAGTATCTTAAAGTCTTTAACGCTTCGCCTAGACTTCAGACAAAGATACATAAACACAAAAAAAAGTAACATGATAGGCAGGATCGCTTCGCGGCAGGATAAGCAAGATAAATTAAGAATAAAAGAACGATATAACGATAAGAACGATAAGAACGATATTTTTTTATTTTTTTATTTTTTTATCGTTCTTATCGTTATATCGTTCTTTTTTCTTTGCGGCTTTGCGCCTTTGCGTTTAATTTTGTCTATCTATGTGAGAGTCCTTTGGGTTATTTACAAAAACGTCCAAGACAGGTTAAAGGTTAACTATGAAGCTATCATTTGTTGGAGCAGGCTCAGCTTTTACTGTCGGTGAGAACAATTATCAATCCAATATGCTTTTGGAGTCAGATACAAATAAGCTATTACTCATTGATTGTGGAGGTGATGCCCGTTTTGCTCTTCATGAACTGGGTCTATCTTACCGCGACATTCACGCTATCTATATCAGCCATCTACATGCTGACCATGTAGGAGGGTTAGAGTGGCTTGCCTTCACCACAAAATTTGATCCGCGCTGCCAAAAGCCTTATTTGTATATTGCTGAGGATTTAGTAGACGATTTGTGGAACAAATCTCTATCTGGAGGGCTCTCAAGTCTGCAAAATGAGCAGGCTACTCTCTCTACCTACTTTGATGTCCAACCTATTTCTGGCTTATCTTTTTCCTGGGAAGGAGTGTGGTTTAAGCTTTTCCACACCTACCATGTCGTCTCAAATTCAGTTCTATTACCGACCTATGGGCTCTATTTTGAAGCGAATGGAAAGCAGGTCATAGTCACTACAGATAGTA